>OKSF01003156.1_pt1 | contig 10060 bp, 8 predicted proteins | sample 1606061 | NCBI WGS metagenome assembly OKSF01 (sample SAMEA3541567, study PRJEB24748) | human gut metagenome | biome: human gut; feature: human-associated habitat; material: faeces | place: China | collected 2012 | reverse complement strand
CAGGCATTCATCAACCAGGTTATCTCCTTCGTTGATGCAATCAACAACGATACCCAGACTGTTGTCGGCGCTATCGATGGCCTGCGTCCGGTTCTCATGGCTAAGGCTGCTACCGAGTCCTGCCAGGCTGGCGGCGTGTTCGTCAAGGTCGGCGAGTAATTCTTCTTAGAATTTCTTTCTCCTCTCTCTATTCTAAATTAGAAAAGTAGCTCCAAATGCTTTTCATTCCCTCGAATACAACAGCAAGGCATTTTTTGAAGTGACCTCTAAAAGTCAGTCAAAAATTGTTCAAGCGACCGAAAGGGCTTGCTGCCTGTGAATTACAGGCGGCAGGCCCTTTCGCTTTGCCTTGATTCTGCGGTTGCTGCAGTAGTCCAGACACTCCATCCGTTCCTGCTTGAAGTATTCTGATGTCAGACTTTACCGCAGGATTCGTCGACCTTAGCGCACCGAATCTAACGCAAATCGCCTTGTAAACCACTCCGAATACCAGCTGAATATATCCGTAGGGCGTCCCGCCGTTTGCGGGCTTTTTCTTTACTCTACATCTTCATTCTATATACCATCCGTTATATTTTATCTATATATAACAAAAGAGTGCTGTTCCTCAAACAGCACTCTTTTCCTTAATACTGATACTTTTTCCGTCCCTTGACGAGAAAAAACACCGAAACCATCACACCGAGCGCCTCTGCTACCGGAACAGCCAACCAGATGCCGGTTTCCTGCCAAATCAGCGGCAGGAGCAGCAGCATCGCCACGAGGAACACAAGCGTGCGCGAAAACGAGATGATCGCAGACACGAGACCATCCGAGAGCGCGGTAAACAGCGAGGACGCGAAAATACTCGTGCCCATGAGCAGGAAGCTGACCGCATAAATCGGAAAGCCGTGCATGGCAATCTCGTACACACTGCTGCCGCGCGGCGTAAACAGGGTCAGCGCCGGCTCGAGCGTCAGCCACGAGAGCACATATGTGCCAAGCGAGCACGCCAGCACGAACGTTATGCAGATGCGGAAGATATGCCTCAACTGCGGGATATTTTTCTCGCCGAATTTGTAACTGATAACCGGTGCAACGCCCATCGAAAAGCCGAAATACACCGCCGTAAACACAAACTGAAAGTACATTGCAATCGTGATGGCGGCTACGCCGTCCTCGCCGCGGTAGCGCATGAACAGCGTATTGAACACGAACGTGGTAATGGCGTTCGCAATGTTGCTGACCATCTCGGACGAGCCGTTGCCGCACGCGGCGGCCAGTGTTGCACCGTCAAATTTGAAGGGCACAAAGTACAAACTTCCGGTGCGGTTTTTAGTGAAATACACCAAACCAACGATGGACGGCACGCAGTAGCCGAGGCAGGTGGCAATCGCCGCACCGGCAACACCCATGTTCATCGGGCCCATGAACAGCCAGTCAAGCACCACGTTTGTGATGCCGCCGCCCACCGAGGTCAGCAGACCCAAGCCCGGCTTGCCTGCGGTGACGAACAATGTCTGGAAGGCAGTCTGCAGAAACAGCATGGGTGCAAACACCAGCTGAATGCGTGTATAAATACGGCAGTCTGCCCACTGCAGCTCACTCGTGCCGAGCAGACGCAGGATGGGGTTCAGAAACAGATTGCCAAACACGGCGAAAATCAGGCCGATACCCAGCGCGACTGCAATCAGCATGGTGAAGTTGCGGCGCGCCTCTTCTGTTCGTCCCTCCCCCTGCCGGCGGGCGATAATAGCGCTGCCGCCCGTGCCGAGCATAATGCCGGTAGCCATCTGCAGGCAGTTGAGCGGATACGACATATTGATTGCGGAAAGCGCGGTTGTGCCGGCAAACCGCGAAATAAACATGCCATCCACGATGGTGTACATCGACAACAGCATCATCATTGCAATGTTCGGCAGTGCGAATCGGAGCAGCGATGCGGCGTTGAATTTGCGCGCAAGCGCGTTATTCTGCTCCATTGCGAATCTCCTTTTCAAAAGAATCGGTAAATTTTCGGGTCATTTCCACCATCATGGCGAACTGCTCCGCGCCCATGGCAGCGGCGGCGCGTTCCTCTGCGCAATACAGACCGCCTAGCTTATCCGCTGTGTAGCGTTTGCCGGATTCGGTCAGGCGCAGCGGCTTTTCCTTGCGGCCGGATACGCTCACCTTTTCCAGATAACCGGCCTGCTCCAGCTCCTGCACCACCGTATGAATTGTCTGCTTGGGCAGCAGGCACATCTGCGCGATTCCTCCTTGTGTCATCTCCGAAAACTGATCTAACATATACAGCACCGTTACTGTACTGGGTTTCATGCCACTGTGCTTCGCCCAGATGTCGTACAGCTCATCCTGTCGAAAAATATATGCGCACAAGTCGTTCATTTGTCTGCGAAAATCCATAATGCACCTCAATAGTCCTAAATCGTACCACTCCATTATAGTACGATTTAGGACTATTGTCAAGTAAAAGAAAAGCAGACCCGTAAAAGAGTCTGCTTCAAATTTATCCCATCAGCATGGTCCAGAGTGCGCTGAACGGCATGACGAGTATCAGCGCGGGCATGAGATCGACCAGCAGCACGGATTTGATCTTGGAGACACGAAAACCGGCCGACATAGTCAGCACGCCGCCGCACGCGGACAAATCCGCGAACATTTCCGGTGTGAGCACACCGGACAGCAGCCGTCCTGCGATAAACACGCACAGGAGAATCACGCACTGCGGCAGCGGGATAGCGCAGATGGCCTTGCCGAGCGTGGACGCGAAGATCATTGCAGTGAACAAGTCCAGCACGGACTTTGCAAACAGCAGGTTCGGATCGCCCGCGATGCCCTCAGTCAGCGTGCTGTACCACCCGAATCCCGAGCAGCAGAATAGCGCGACCGCCGTGATGTAGAACTCCATATCAATATTATCCCCGCCGAGGTGCATGGTTTTGACCAGCCGATGAAAAAACCGGCTTGTCCAATCCTCAAGGTGCAGCAGGTGCCCGATGGTAAACCCCACCAGAATCGCCAGCACGACCGCTGTCATGCTGACCGCCTTGATGATGGAATTGATACCGATAGCGATCGAACACATGCCGAACAGCGTCGGCAGGTGCTCTTTCAGGCTGTTCGGCAGGACGTGTCCCAGTGCGGAACCGATCACGCCGCCGGCCAGCACCGAGATACAGTTGACAATTACTCCGATTGGCATAGGATTTCCTTCTTTCTCTTTCCCCTTCTCCTCTGTTTTCCATTTTACCGTAGAAAAGTGTCTTTGGCAAGCAAAAGAAAACCGCACAGCCGAAGCTGTGCGGTTTAGGAAGGTTTTGCTTACTTTACGTTCTCGCAGAAGCGCATGAGCATTGCCGCTACTTCCGCGCGGGTCGCGTAGCCCTTCGGGTCCAGCTTGCTGCCGGACTTGCCGTTCATCACGCCGGCGCCGCAAGCCCACTGGAGCGCCGGAACAGCATAGCTGCTTACGCTCTGCGCGTCCGTATAGCCGTCGAGGCTCTTCGCGCCGGAAACGTCATACTTCTTGTTCTGTGCGTAACGGTACAGCATAGCTGCCAGCTGCTCGCGGGTGATGTTCACCTGCGGGTTGGTGCCGTCGGATACGCCGTTCGCCTTAGCCCAGTTCATACCCTTTTCGTACCAGACAGAGCCGCCGGTGGTGTCCTCGCCGGCATGGCGTGCCAGAACCGTCATCAGCATGCCGCGGGTGGTATTAGCCTTCGGAGAGAAGGTATTCGCTGCGGTGCCGTTCATCATGCCCTTGCCGGTTACATAATCAACCGCGGAAGCGAACCAGTCGTTCGCGGAAACGTCGTTAAACGTGGTCTTAGACGGGGTTTCGTCCGCCTTTGCGTAGCTTACGCCAACGGTAACGGCGGAAGCAGGCATGGTGAAGGTGTAAACGGTGTCGCTCTTCTTAACGGTGGAAACGGACTTGCCGGAGCCGTCGGTAACGGTCAGCTTATCCAGCTTGTAGCCCTTGTTCGGGGACAGGGTAATGGTAATGGTAGCGCCCTTTTCCGCGTTGGACGGAGAAGCGTTTACGCCGCCGTTGTTGACCGCCGAGGTGGTTACCTTGTAGGTCGTCTTGCCGGAGGAGCTGCCGCCGGAGGAGGAGGGCTTGGTGTAGGAGAAGGTCTCCGTTGCATTCTTGGCAACGTCCTTGTTCGTGCCATTGAACTTAACGGTAATCTTGCCGTCCGTCTTGTTCGTTACCTTAACCGACTTGGTGGTGTTGAAAGTCAGGTCAAGGTTCTTGTTCTGAACAACAGTGATTTCGCCGCCGTCCTTCGCTGCGTTTGCAGCGTCCTGCAGAGACTTGTACGCATTGCCGTTTACCTCAGCAACAACATCCGGGTTAGTCAGTGCAAAAGTGAACGGGCTGAAACCGTTGGTAGTAAACGTAATCTTACCACTCTCATCAGCAGTTGCAACATACAGGTTAGCACCATTATTGTGGTTGATATAAACCTTCTGACCCTTGAAAGCCTCCGGCAGAATTACCGTAACCTCAGTCGAACCAACCTTTGCATCCTGTGCAGATTTCAGAGTAACCTTTTCCTCATTAGTACCAGTCTTTGCCACTGCAATCAGGTTGTACTTCGGAACAATATCCATGGAAACTGTCTTGTTCTCGGTATTATAACCAGTTACAGTAACATCCAGATAGGTTTCCTTTACAACGGTAACGGTAGTATTCTCCGGAATCTTGCCGTCCTCAGTCAGCGCAACCTTGTTGTTCTTTACAAGCTCAGTCAGAGCCTGCGCCTTGTCGTCTGCCGTAATCGGAGTGGTGTCCGCCAGCTTGGTCGGAGTTACGCTTTTGCCGACAGTCTTTGCAGCATTTTCATTTTCTGTAGCGATTTCACTGCCCAGAGTTGCAGTAGTAGCACCAGCCTTGGTATCGGTCTTGATTACGTTTTCGTCCTTAACTTCAACGGTGCCAACAGTCCACGGGTAAGTGCTGTCACCGCTGGAAACGCCGGTCTTGCCGGTTACGCAATAAGCGCTCGGGTCGGTGGTGAAGTAGCCGCTTCCAACAACAACACGGCTATTCGTATCCGCATCGTCCTTTACAACTTTAATCGTATCAACATCGGATTTGAATTTGCCGTCATTAATCTGAATCTTGGAATCATTAGTCAGAGACGGATATTTTGCCGCGCTATCAAATACCAGTGCAGAGCACGGTACTACAACACGCGAATCGCCAACTTTACCCGTAGCATTGCCGGTCGTATTAAATTCGCCGTTATTTACAACGACAATGCCGCCACGCGCAACAATGCCTGCGCCGCCAGTAATATTAAAAGTACCGCCGTTTACAACAATATTGTCCTTCCACGGCGCATAGATACCACAAGCAACATAGCCGCTGGTCTTAATCATACCGTTGAATGTGCCGCCATTGATGGTAATCTTATTGGCATTTACACGTTCAGGGGTTCCCTCTGTATTCTTGTCAGTTTTATTGCCATTACCCGCAACTACCGCATTATCCAGTGCCGTAAATACGCCATCTTCAATGGTGATCGTTGCACCCGTAGCATAGCCGGTAATAACCGCGCCTTCCTGTGCCTGAATATTAGCATACTCGATTGTTGTGGTAGAGTTATGATTTACGCCAATACCTACATTGCCCGTAGATACAATCTTACCGGACTTGTCAGCAGAAGAATCCTTTACAACCAACGTGCCGCTATTATACAGCGTAGTACCTGTATGTGTCATCGTCTTACCGTTCAAATCCAGCACAATATTTTTATCTGCCGGAATTACAGTCTGACCATTGATATTCGCCAGAAGCTTAACGGTTGCGCCGCCCTGTGCTGCTGCAACAGCGTCAGCCAGCGTCTTATACCCCTTATTATCGACCACTGCAACAATGCTGGAATCAAAAACAGCTGTGCCGTCAATAACCAGCTTACCAGTGGTACCCGGAACAAAGCGACCATACAGGTTAGACTGACCCGCCGGAGCCGTCTTGTCTGTCTGTGTTACTGTATTACCGCTTTCGGTAGTATTGTTCAAAGCAACTTCGCCTACGTTGGCTGTACCAACAACTACGCCAACACGCCAGCCGCCATCATCGGTAGAGTTCAGAGTGCAACCCGTCACTGTATTATTGGTAAAGGTATGGTAAGTTGCCGGATTTGCACCAGCATGACCAATAATACCGCCAACAGAACCCTTTGCAGTAATTTTCGTATTTTCTACCGAGCAATTCTGAATGGTAACATAAGTATCAACCGGACCATCGTTGGGATTGTTGTAACCGGAAGTCCAGCCAATCAGACCACCAACACGAGCACCACCATTGCTGTCAATCGAGCTGTCAGTCAGATGGCAGTTATCCAGTTCAATCTTGGGCATAGAATCAACATTGTTGATAAATGCACCGATGCCCTGATTACTCGTACTATCCTTGATAGTAACCTTAGTCAAGGTCAAATTCTTGACAACGATACCAGAAGTGCCCGCAAAGCCACCTGCAAACAGCGGTGCATTCAGGCCAGTAATTTTGTGGTTGTTACCCTCCACAGTAACAACACCTGCACCTGTGTAGCCTTGAACAGTAAGCGATGTCCATTGATAACCAGTCAAGTCATAATCTTTATCGATGGTAACAGTAACATTGCCTGAACCAGATTCACCAGCATGAACATCAGTAAACAGTTTCGACAACGCTTCTCCGTCAGAAGTCGCCGTATCCGCCGCAAATGCCACCGGCGCCATGGTCAGCACCATCATCACAGCGAGAAAAGCCGATAACAATCTTCTTTTCATGTTTATCCTCCTCAAAATTGTTTTTTCCGGCATAATCGGTGCCGTTTCGCCTTTCCTTTGCAAAATTTGTACTTAGGAAGGTTTTGTGTCTGAGGGCGAGCACCTCAGACACAAGGGTACCCTTGTGCCGCTTTATTGCCTACATCATACCACCGTTTTACATTTTTTGCAATGCCATTTATCACAAAACTTTGTCGTTTTTGTGTCGTTTTGACATAATTACAACTTTTTCATTGCTTTTGCACAATTAAAATTGCCAGCATTTATACATTTTTACCACCGCCGCTTGTATTTTGCGCCCGGTTATGCTATGGTAAACGCAGTAATTTGGAAAATTTGTGTTCCACCGCTTCTGAGTCCGTTTTATCGGACACCCGATATGCGATACTCAAAGCATGAAAAGGAGGCATGGCATATGAAAAACGACGATTACGGCTTCTACGGCAAGGGACTTGACGGCTATGTGCACTACCGGCAGGGCATGCAGGAAGCGGCGCGCAATGCACCGAATGCGTCCGGCGGCCGCCGGCCTGTCTCCGCAGAGCAGAAAACAACCGAGCCTGCACCGAAATCCGACGAATCCGGTCAGATCAGCAAGTGGATCCTGCAGCATCCGCTGCATACGGCGTGCATGATCAGCTTGTTTATTGCGCTGACCTGCGTGATTATTGAAAGCCTGGGTGAACCGTCCATCCAGTTTATGACGGCAGCGGCGGTCATCTGCGTGGTTGCCCTGATTTTCCTCGGCATAGAGGTTATCAACTTTATCATCTGGTTTTTCAAAAACTGCTGAGCACCAAAAAACGAGCCGACAGCATGGCTTTCGGCTCGTTTTCTCTTTGTTGCTATACCTGCGGGAAACGCGTATCAGTATCCCTCCGACCGGTTTACGACATTTTTCAGCGGTTTTCCGGTCAAATACCGCTCCAGATTGTCCATGCAGATATGCCAGATTGTGTTCTGCACGTCCGCGCTGCCGCCGAAGCTCGGGCCTGCAATATGCGGCGTGAGCAGCACGTTCTCCATGTCCCACAGCGGACAGTCCACCGGAAGCGGTTCGGTCTCGAACACATCGAGTGCGGCGCCGCCGAGGTGGCCGTCCTGCAAAGCCGACACCAGATCGTCCGTCCCCGCCAGACTGCCGCGTCCGACATTGACCAGCACCGCGCCTGCTTTCATCGCGTGCAGACGCTCCGCAGTCAGCAGACCCGCAGTCTCACGCGTGTTCGGCAGACAGCCAATGACGATGTCCGCCCGCGGGAGCAGAGCGTCTAACGCATCGAGTGTATGCGCTTCGTCGAAGTCTGCCGGTACAGCCGAAACCGCTGTGCGCTTCACGCCGAGCACAGCTGCGCCAAAGACTTTCAATCGGCGGGCCACATTCGCGCCGATGTCGCCCATGCCGAGTACAAGTGCGGTCTTGCCGGAAATCGTCTCCGCATGGTCGTATTTTTGCCAGATATGCGCCTGTTTATTGCTCCAGTACCGTCCAAACGAGCGGTACAGCGCCACCAGACTGCCAATCGCGTACTCCGCGATGATCGTGCCGAACGCACCGGACGCATTCGCCAGCACCACGCTCTGCGGCAGGTTTTCCATGCGCGTGTACTTGTCCGCGCCCGCCCAGGTCAGCTGCAGCAGACACAGGTTTTCGGTCTGCGCCAGCTGAGCTTCACTCGGTTCACCGAAAATAACCGCAGCCGCGCGAAGCTGCTCTGCGGTCGGGTGTTCGCCGTTCTCCGCGAACGTGAACGCGCACCGCGTGCCGAATCGGGTATTTAACGTCTCACGTATGGTCCAATCGCACTGTGCGAGCACCAAAACGGATGTTTTTTCGTTCTGCATTGTGTTTTCTCCGTTATCTGTCAGAATATTTACAATTATATAGTACGGATTTCCGGTTTTCAACAATGAGATAATAAAAAGCATCTGCATGAGCAGACACTTTTCAAATTATTTTTATAATTTCATTTCGCGGTTCTTTCTGCGCAGATGGGTCGCCAGCGCATACAGAACGGCGATATCCTCCTCGTCCAGACCTGTTAAATCCAGCGTCTGCGTTTTTGCAACACACAGCAGATAGTCTGTCGATACCTTGAAAATCTCGGATAATTCGATAATATACTGCGTACTCGGTACATTCAGGCCCAATTCCCACGCATTTACGCTCGACCGTGTGATGCCCAGCCGCTTTGCCAGCGCGGCCTGTGAGATGTTGTGACTCTCCCGCAGCATTTTAATTCGTTCCCCTATAATCAGCATGCTATCACCTTATTATAGGGTATGCTAATCACGATGATATTACGATATCATTATGATATTTTTAATTGACATACATATTTCTTCCAGCTATACTAAAGAAGATAATAGGAGGACTGTACATGGTAATCTTACTAACGCTCTTAGTATGTCTGATCATAGCTCTCATACTCCGGGGAATCTATGCTGCCCTTCGTTCCATACTATCCAACAAGTGGCTTCATGACGAGGCACGACAGGATGTTGTACATCTGTTTAATCGAGACTTACCTAAATGGTTAGAAGCAGCTTATACCGCCTTATACCATCATTTGCAGACACAGGGCAGCAAATGTGACTGGAGCATAGAAATTACATGCCCCTCCCATGCTGTTATTGATCGATGCCGTATCAATTTTTCCGGTTCGCAAGGTATTATTCTGGACAGTGCCAATCAGCAATTACTCTATTATAAAACAAAGGATTTGCCGGAATTACATGCCCTTCAATGCACAAATGCCCACCCGTTAGAAGCATTTGAGTGTTTTTCTCTCCCCTACTCCGATATTCTCCAGGCACAGCTTATTACTTCCGCGCACGCCTATACGCAGAGGAAAACGAAATGCGGGATTTCTCAAGGCGCCGTCGAACAGCAGGCCGCCGGGCAAACGGTCTATGACAAATTAGCAATCGTTATTCAAATCAAGAATCCCAATTATCCATATATAGAATTAGACTTTTCTAATCATACCGCGGTATCTGAACTGTGGAAAATCCTTCAGACCTCCGGTATATTAGGAAATATCTTTGAAACCGAGACTAAATTCAGCATTTCATATGCAGGCTGCGATACCGATATCAAGATTCAAAAGCGTTTCTCTGCTATTCCATCGCTTCCATTTGCTCTGACGTCGATCGGACCGGCACAGCTGAATATGTTAAATCAAACCCTGCTCCATCTGGAAGCGATTGCACAAGTTGATTCGTCCAATTCCGCACCTGTTTCATAATTTTCATAATAAAAAAGCGTCTGCTCACGCAGACGCTTTTT
>OKSF01003148.1_pt1 | contig 10101 bp, 6 predicted proteins | sample 1606061 | NCBI WGS metagenome assembly OKSF01 (sample SAMEA3541567, study PRJEB24748) | human gut metagenome | biome: human gut; feature: human-associated habitat; material: faeces | place: China | collected 2012 | reverse complement strand
TGGCGTCGCCGATGGGGGTGCCTTCGAGGTTGCGTTCCTTGAGAATCGGCATGAGTGTGCCGAGAGCGGTGGTGGTAAGTGCTATTACCGTGGCGATGCCGTTGATGCCTTGCTTTGCGAAGAATGGAAGCAGGGTCACGACGAGTCCGGCGAGCCCCAAGGTGATGATCCATGTGACAAGGCCGACTTTGCCTTGATGTCCGGCGAGTCGTTTCGGGTCGATTTCATAGCCGGCGAGCAGGAATAGGAACGCCATGCCGAGTTCGCTCAAGAGTTTCACGGCGTCGTTCACCTCGATTACGCCCAGTCCGTACGGGCCGAGTGCGGCTCCGGTGACGAGCAGCAGCACAGTTTGTGGAATGAACCTTCCTGGAATCAGCTGTGCCACAATCGGGCTGACGGCCGCCACCGCCATGATGATAGTCAATGAAACGAGCTCTTGCGTCATGTTTCTAGCCTAGTGAGTCTGCATGACGGTGTTCGAGGACGTGATGCCCCATGATGAGCCAAAGGGCACTCTGGGGCAAGGTTAAGTTTTTGTAAATTTTATGGGGGGGGGGTAATTCTATGAGCGTTACTATCTGTGCAAAATGGCGGAACTGTTTTGTTTTGAAGATGGAACTCCTTCTTTTCATTGGGGGAAGGGTGGGCTTTATTCGAGGGTTTTAACGAGGGTGCCAATGGGAAAGCTCCGATACGATTCTGAACCAAGCTGTTTAGGCAATATAGGGGGAGGGAAGAATGGTTGATGGAAAATTCACCGCAAAGGAGCGCGCGTATTTGGCCAGCCTTCCCGCAGTGGAAAGCGTGAGCGCGTCGCGTATTCGATATTCAGACCATTTCCGAGTGGAAGCGATGTGCCGTTATAACGCCGGTGAATCACCGTCAGCCATTTTCCGTGAAGCGGGGCTTGATCCGAAACTGATCGGCTACAAGCGTGTGGAGCGGTGCATCGCGCGCTGGAAGCAGCAGGAACGTGATGAGCGTCGAAAGGGAAAAGGGGCCATGAATCATTATCTGCAGGATGTTGAAGACGATTTGTCGATCGCCGAACTGCAAGGGGCTACGCACGAAGGGGAGACGAATGATCCAACTGAAGCCGACGAATCGCAGAATATGGCGGCGAAGCTTGCTCAGGCGCAACTGACCATCAGCAAATGCGACATGCTCATCGCCAAGCAAGCGTTGCGTATCGACGAGCTGGAACGTGTGCTGCGGAAGTTCATCCAGTGATGGACATGCGGCAGCAGCAGCGCGGTCGGGAGCCGTCTTTCGAAGAAGCCGTCGACATTGCCGATGAGGTGCGGCAGTGGCGCAGAGAACGTAGGAAAGTCATTGCCATGCGGGTGGTTGCGGCGCTGCTGATCATTCTTGCGATAGGTATCGGTGGGTTTCCTACGTTTCTACAGTATCAGTCGGCGCGGGAGCTACGGAATACGTCGGACCGGTCCGCGCAGGCGGTTGCCGGCTGGCCTTACCCCCAGGCTGATGAGGCGTTTGCCGCGGCCAAAGCATATAACAGGCGGCTTGCGGCTTCGGGGCAGCCGATTCTCGGCGAGGCTCAAGACCCGTTCTCCCAAGTGCAGGGCAGCTCGCAGTCCAGTGAATCTGGTGCTGCGGAATCAAATAGCGCCAGTGCGAAGGATGCGGAATATCAAAGTTTGCTCGATTCGGGCAGCGGCGTGATGGGCACCATCCGCATTCCGAAGATTTCCGTACGTCTGCCGATCTACCATGGCACGTCGCAGTCGGCGCTCGCATCCGGATCCGGACATCTGTATGGCAGCAGCCTGCCGGTGGGCGGGCGGAGCACGCATGCGGTGATCACCGGCCACCGTGGGCTGGTCGAGGCGATGATGTTCACGCGCTTGGATGAGATGCACGTCGGCGACTACTTCTACATCGAAGTGATGGGCCGTACGCTCGGCTACAAGGTGGATCGCATTTCGGTGATCGAACCGAATGACACCTCGAAGCTGAAGATTGTGCCCGGCGAGGACCGGGTGACGTTGATGACCTGCACACCGTACGGGGTGAACACCCACCGGTTGCTGGTTTCGGCGGTGCGTTCCGCGATTCCTGGAGTGGTTCCCGAGGAACAGAATGCGGCAAAGGACGCGCGATTGATTGCGATTGCGGTGTCGGCTGGCGTGCTTGTGTCGGGGATGCTGCTTGCCTGGCTGCGTAGACGGCCATGGCATATTCGCAGACATGCGGCTTGGTGGCCGAAACGTGGCTAGCTGTTGCGTTGGCATGCTGAGGCGACATCCGTACGGTTGCGGACATGTGAATAATGTTGCCCCGTCGGACGTCGGGCTTATGTGAATTTCGGGTAGCGCAGATAGCTGAAAACGTTGTTATCACTTGGTTTCGAGGCTATTTCATACCCCCGAATCTCCCGCGCTTAGGGTGTACATATCCATTCCCTTTTCCTTTTATTGTTCAAAATTGGAGCGCCGGAAGTGTATCCGCGTCGGCTGGATGCGTGACTGGTGATGAAGATGTGAATCGTGCACATGCACACGGTGTGTAAGGGGAGGTAGCAGATGAGGCATACGCGAATACAACAGGCAAAGCCCGAGAGGAGCTTTGCTGAACGAATAGTCGCCGTCATCGTTGCGATCGCCATGCTCGGCGGCATGGGCTACGCCACCACTTCCGCCGCGATGGCGGATGATACCGAACAGACCACGGAACAGCAGGCCGGCATCAGCCTGGGATTGCATGATTACGATCGTAATGCCATCAATAAGGGTCATGCGTTGAAATTCAAGAACGCTGGTCCAGAAGAGTATAACAAATATGTCGGTAATGACAATGGCGCATACACCGGTATTGTGAATAAAACCCTGACAAATGATGGCTATCCGACCATGGCGGCTGATAAGGAATCAGAATCATTGGACTATCTCTTTGGCGGGAAGCCTGATGATGAAGCCGTCACCAGCTACGAGCCGGATGGCGGACTGCTGACATTGGACAAGGATGGGTATTACGGTTTCGACGCCGATTTCCAGAAGGCTACATATGACACGGTGTCGAACAAGTTCACGCGGATCGACTGGACTTGTACGGACCAGGCTAGTACTCCTTGCTTCGCTCCATTTGGAGACGATAGTGAGAATAATAAATATTCTTTCGGCATGAATCTTGGCGCCGAGTTCTACATGCCGGAATACGGCAAGGTTAACAATCAGGACATGGTGTTCGACTTTACCGGCGACGATGATGTGTGGGTGTTCATCGATGATGTGCTGGTGCTTGATTTGGGTGGTATCCATCAGGCGTTGGATGGCAGCATCAATTTCGCCACCGGCAAGATCACCTATGACAGGACGCAGAGTCATGGAAACCATCCTGCCGGAACAATCGACCAGGCATTTGCCAATGCGGGAAAGCGATGGGATTCCACGCCGTATAAGACACATCATCTGAGTTTCTTCTATCTGGAACGCGGCGACGGCGGCTCCAACTGCAAGATCAAGTTCAATCTGCCGGTGAAGCCGTCCAAGGCCATCGATATCGAGAAGGAAGCCCTAGGCACCATCGACGCGGACAAACAGTTCCAATTCCAGCTGTTCGTCGACGATTCCCTAACCCCGTACCAGGGCGAATACAGCGTGTACAATGCGTACACCAATCAGGTCGTTCAATCCGATAAGTCGATCGGAGACAACGGTGTGATAACGCTGACCAAGGGTCAATTCGCCCGCGTGCAATCCGACAGTTTCACCGACGCTACCTCGTATAAGGTGCGGGAGTTGGACTCTAGCGGCTACACCGTGTCCGCGAACGGTTCCCCGATGACGCAGCAGGGCAGCAATGATAATGCATACGCCGAAACCGGCTTGTTCACTGTGGGCAAGACGAGTCATGTAACCATCGTGAATTCCAATGTGAAGCCGTCGAACAACAAAAGCATCGTGAAAACCGATGGCGGCGACGGTGATCAGTACACGCTGTATCTGACCGCATCCGGCGATAGCACCTCATCCACGGTCACCACTGCCACACCGGCCGACATTGTGCTGGTCATGGACAAGTCCGGCAGCATGAAGGGCGAACTCGACAGCAATGCGAAAAAAGCTGCCAACGCGCTCGCCAAGAAATTGCTGACTACCGAGAATTCAACGTTGTCGGATGATCAACAGGTACGTATGGCGGTAGTGACATTCAGCACTAACGCTTTTCTCAAGCAGACGTTCACCACGAACGCCTCGGAAATCAACAACGCCGTGAAGGGTAACCCCGACGGCGGCACCAACTGGGAGGCCGCGCTCCAGCAGGCAAACGATCTGAAAGGCCGCTCTGGTGTGAAGAAGCACATCATCTTCCTCTCGGATGGCAATCCGACATACCGTACGACCTCGTACAGCGGATGTTATTCGTATTCGTTTTGGGATGGGCGGACTGCTCATCCGGAATATACGACCCCGGAGTCCTGCCAAGCACAACGGTACATGTGGGGTGAAAATCCTGATGGTAGTTCCGATGGCGCGTACGGTGCAGGAAATAGCGATACATACGGTTTCAACTATGCTGCCGCCCTGGCTGAGGCTAACAAACGTGGCGATGCCGCACTCTATGTGGTGAAGACTTCCGCTGATGCGAATAAGATGACCGATCTCGCCACTGAAGCCAATGCAGTGAATGGCGAGGAATTTGACGGCACGAACGCTGAGAATCTGACGAAAGCATTCGACCAGATCTATTCCACCATTACCTCTTCCGCGAAGATCAAGGTCTTCTCCATCGCCGACACCTTGTCCCAGTGGGTGGATCCGGTCGAGTTCGCAGGTGTCGCCAACGGTGCCAACATCACGCAATATGTGACGGTGAAGAACGGCAGTACCAAGCTGACGAGCGGATATACGGCCATATACAGCGTCGACAGTTCCGGCAATCGCACCGTGACGGTGACGTTCAACGGTACTGACGGTACTGATGGCATCGTCGCAGAAAAGGCTGATGACATCGACGTTTCCTTCAAAGTCAAGCCAAGCGATGCCGCATATACCAACTATGCGAGCGGCAACAACTATCCGGATATGGGAGATGCGGATACCGGAAACGTATCCGCCGGGAAGCAAGGCTACTATTCCAACGTGGATGCAAAGCTGAACTATTGCGTGCTCACCGAGGTCAACAACGCGACATCCTGTGAAAGGACCGAAGCCGAATATCCGCATCCGGTGGTGCAGGTGAAGCTTGGCAAGATCAACATCACCAAGCAATGGAAGGGCAGCGGTGAGCATGCCAATTCCGTGACGGTGCAATTGCAACGCAAGGCGATTGGTGCGACTACTAATGCGGAGAACGTTGGTGATTCGATCACGCTGAACGCCGCCAACAATTGGACCACAACGGTCGATAATCTGGTGCCCGGTTACACGTATTCCGTGGTGGAAACCACCGGCGATGACCGATATGACGTCACCTACAAAGTCAACAATGCCGCGAATAACAATGCTGATTTGACCAAGCAGATGGTGTGGTCTTCCAATGCCGATGAGGGAACATTGAATGCGACCATCACCAACACACTGAAGACGGTATCACTGCAGCGCCTAATCTCGGTGCAGAAGAATCTGACCGGTCGTGAGTGGAAGGATTCCGACCAGTTCGACTTCATGTTGGAGGCGGAAGGCAACGCCCCGTTGCCGACCCGCTGCAAGGATCAGCAGTCATGCACGGTCACGGTGAAGCGTGATTCGACCGACCATACCGAGTCCTTCGGTGATATCACCTACAACGCCGGTGGCGCCGAATACACGTACTACGTGACGGAAAACCTGGGAAAAATCACTGCACTGCACTACTCACAGGCGAAGTACAAGGTCGTGGTGACCGTGAGCGGAAACGCCGGCACGTGGGGTGCTGCCGTGAAGTCCGTGACCAAGGTGCTGGATGACAACGGCAAGGCGGTTTCCGAATCGCAGGACGACATTAATAAGCCGGTCGCCTTCACCAACCATTACATCGCAGTGTCGGCGCTGCCGTTGACGGGCGGGATGACGGATCGTCAGTGGCTGTTCGTCGGCGGTGTGGTCGGCGGGCTTGCGGTGCTGCTTATCGGCGCTGCCGGTGTGTGGAACGGCAAGAAGCGACTCGTCTGAATCGCTGTGCGGGGTCGGAACGTCTGCCAACTTGAAGGCGTTCCGACCGATAATCCAAGATTTGCGGATTGCGGGAGCAAGTTGGGTTCCCGCCTCCCGCGATCGCAGAAACAAGTAATCAAACAATAAGGAAGAGAGGGTTCTCATGAAGGTGAGGAAACTTTTCGCCGGCATCGCCGCCGCTGCGACGCTGCTCGGTGGCATGGCTCTGGGCGCAGCCAGTGCACAGGCTGCTGATCCGCAGACGACCCCGTTGCTGCAGGTCAACAACGCGCAGGAAGGCCACATGTACACGCCGTACAAGTTCGCCACGTTCGAGAACGCCGACAACGGTACTGTTGAGGTGAGCACGGTCGAGGCGTGGAAGGACGCCGTGACCGCGGCCGCTGACACTGCCAATGGTAATGATTCGATTCCGGCGGAATATAAGGACAATCCGGCCGCATATGTGGCGACGTTCAACGCGGAGCAGATCCGCAAGTTCGCTGAAGAACTGGCCAAGACCAATCCGCTGCCGACCGCCGATGGCGCAGGCCTGACCGTGACCGCGGAGCAGGCGGGCACGGCCCAGCCGGTCGCGGTGGATGGCGAAGGCTGGTACCTGGTGACTGACACCTATAACGGCAAGGCCGGCACTCCGGCCGTTGTGGCCACCACCGTCAATGTCCTGGACAATCTGCGGATCGTTGCCGACGCGAAGACCGGCCAGGGCGGCATCACCACTGTGGGCCGGTTCAATGCGAAGAACGAGAACCCGCTCACCCCGCCGAGCAAGACCGCCAAGGTCGGCGATGTGGATGTGAACGGCAAGACCGTGAATGTCGGCGACACCGTCGACTTCACCGTGTCCGCGGCCGTCCCTGCTTCCGCAGCCAACTATGACGTGTATCCCTTCACCATTACCGATACCGCGTCCAAGGGCCTGAAGGTCGCCGAGACGAACACCTTCAAGGTGCAGGTCGACGGCAAGGACGTGGATGCCGCCCTGTACAAGGTGGAACAGACCGGTAGCGCCGCCGTCGGCACCACTACGACCATCACGTTCGCCAGCGCGAAGTCCCTGGCGGGCAAGACCATCGTCGTGTCGTACACCGGCGTCGTCACCAAGGATGCGCTGACCGGCCTGGACGGCAGCGTGGACAACAAGGCCACGATCACCACCAATGGTGGCACCAGCGGCGAAGGCAAGACCGAATCCAAGACCTACGGCTTCCAGTTCAAGAAGATCGGCGTCGACAACGATGCCAACGCTTTGGCCGGCGCGCAGTTCGTCGTCAAGAAGAAGGATGGCAAGTTCCTCAAGCAGGATACTGAATCCAAAGCTTGGTCCTCTGTTGACGATCAAACGAACGCCACGGTGTTCACCTCCGGCGCTGATGGTCTGGTGCAGTTCAAGGGCCTTGCAGCTGGAGACTACACGGTCATGGAAACCAGTGCTCCAAGCGGCTACGCCCAGAACTTCAGGGTCACCTTCGACGTGAGCATTGCAGAGAACGGCACTGTTACCTTCAAGCAGGATCTCCTCCATCAGGTCACTTTGCCGGCCGACGACCAGATCGCCACCGTGAAGAACGTGAAGTCCATCACCCAGCTGCCGCTCACCGGTGCTGCGGGCACCACGCTGTTCACTGTCGTGGCGCTGCTCGTGGCCGGTGCCGGTGTGACCGTTGCGGTTAAGAGCCGTCAGCGCATGCACTAAACCCACAAGGCGGTAACGCCAAAAGCTATGCAGGGGTCAATCCAACCGGGTTGGCCCCTTTTGCGTGCGCCCGCGACCCGACTATCCTACGGTCCGACCCAGCCCCGCGGGAACATCTGTGGGGTGTCATCCACATCAGATGAGGATATTTTTCGAGGGGACAGTGCGGATTGGTGTGACGTGTTGCAACAAGCTGAACCGTGGATGCGAGGCAGTCACAGACAGTCTCCGAAGAGAGGGGAAAAACGAGGGTATCGTACGGCAAGCGGGCCATAGAATCATAAAGCATATCCACGAGAAGTGAGCAATGGAGACACAGGACGGGAGGTATGCCGTGCGTGGCGGTGGAGTATTCAGCGATGAGGAGATTCAGTTGTTGCGGGAATTACCGGCGGTGGCGAATGTGACGCGTAATCGTATCACCTATTCCGATGCTTTCAAGCAGGTGTGCACCATCCGATATCTTGCGGGGGAATCTCCGACCAAAATCTTCCGTGAGGCGGGATTGCCACCGGAACTGGTCGGGTACAAGCGCATCGAACGCAGCGTGGCTCGTTGGAAGGCCGCCGCCATCAAATCAGTGAGCGGCAACGATCACCTGGATGACAGCGAGATCATTGCGCAGCTCGTTGAACGGTACAAGCGTATTTTTGTGACGAGGCGGAACCTTGACAATATGGCGTCCGGTGTTCCGGATTCGAGTGTTCCCGTTATGTCCGAAGGCGCTGTCGGCGCGCATGTTTCGATTGGCGCGCTCGACGGTGATGCCGCTGACATCATCATCAAGCAGCAGGCCCGCCGCATCGACGAGCTGGAACGCGTGAACGCCGAACTGCGCGGCCAAATCGCCACCACCTGACCCAGACTATCGTTATGCCATACGCAAGCGAGAAAGTAGCGGTCAACCTCGTGAATCTGCCATATATAGGCGAGACAGGATTGAATTAAGCGAATTCCGCCTCTGTCTGCCAAGTTTGAAGGCTTTCGGACGTATTGGGAAGCTTGGATGGCATGCTCGGGATTCCGGTTCTTTGTTCATTGTTTTCTACGTTAGACTTCCACAGGGTTTGGTGAGGTCAATTCAGGATTCGTATAAAATGCATCGGCCTGTGTCTTCCTAATGTCATCCGTCCTATTGGGTGCGAGTTGCGTTGGAAGCTCAGGCTCAAAGATATGGTCATTTCCGAATGACTTGCTCCAACGGGGGCCTGCCGTTTATGAAATCAGATACACATATTTCGTGAAGTAATCGCGCCATTGTGCTCGATATATTGCGATTGCATATAGTACTAATGCAGCCTGATTCAGGCGACGGCCTGCAATAGGCCGGCTGGCTCTTAGAAGGAGGATGACGATGGGAAACGTCATTTTGGGATGGGTTATTTGTTCCGAGGGCGTATGGACTTGGTCTATTAGTCTTGGAGAACTGTTGGATACGGGTGTCAATTTTGTTGCGGCATTGGTGACTGCGGCTGCGCTTGTTGCGGGTTTCCGACAAATGAAAATGACTTGGGAGAACGACTCCGATGCTCGACTGCAAGATCGCTATTTCGAGTTTCAGCAGAAGGCGTATCTTGTTGACGCATATGTGACACGGCATCCAAAACAGAAACGGTTCCTGGTCATTGCAAATCAGACTGATGGCGCTATACGTAACGTGAAGCTTCATGTGAAATGGCCCGACCTTGATGGAAGACCTCTGGAATGTAATCAGCTGGATGATTTTTCTTTGCATTGCGTTCCCAAGAAGGATCTTTGCTGGAAGGTGCTTCCTCAAGGGCAGTGGTTCGTCAGTCCTAATTCTGAAATAACGTATGCGACATGGACGTACCCCCAGCTTGATGGTGATGGAAAACGTTACTCTCCGGAATTCTTTGAACACAGGAATGGTGCGGAGAAAGGGAGGGAATTCGCGGTCGTTTTCATTGAATTCACGGATGCATACGGTAACCAATGGCAGCGGGTGTTTGATGTTGCCGACCATCCGGATTCGTTGACGCCGGGGATGATTCTGCTCGATTCTCCTGATAAGCGATTGAGAAAAGTGGCCGAACGAATTCAAAAAGCTACTCAGGGCTAGCGTTCGGGCTGTCAATCAAATCTGCAAGTGGCGGCGGGCATATGGACAGGAGGTATGCATCAAGCAGCAGGCCCGCCGCATCGACGAGCTGGAACGCGTGAACGCCGAACTGCGCGGCCAAATCGCCACCACCTGACCCAGACTATCGTTATGCCATACGCAAGCGAGAAAGTAGCGGTCAACCTCGTGAATCTGCCATATATAGG
>OKSF01003146.1_pt1 | contig 10120 bp, 9 predicted proteins | sample 1606061 | NCBI WGS metagenome assembly OKSF01 (sample SAMEA3541567, study PRJEB24748) | human gut metagenome | biome: human gut; feature: human-associated habitat; material: faeces | place: China | collected 2012 | reverse complement strand
GGTGCAGGCGCTGTTGCCGAGCACGAAATCATAGTCATCAAACGGCAGCATGTGGGCGTGCGTCGTGATGGCCATATCAATATCCTTGAAACAGCCGCGGTAAATCAGCTCCGCCTTTCCGCCTGAGTGGGTGGAGATATTTTTCTCCCTGAGTCCGCAGCGGATATCTTCGCTGAGAAATTCTTCCGAGGGGACAGCGAAAAATGTAGCCTGTCCGTCCAGCTCTGCGGCAACCTCCGGGCAAGTCAGGGCAATCGCAGCGCCCAGCATAGCGGTCATCTGGGCATGGTGGCCGCAGGCATGGCTCATACCGTCCGGTGCGGCCTGAGGATGCGAGGGGCAGAGTATACCGTCCAGTTCGCTTATCAGAGCCACATTGACACCGCCCTCTTTTCCGGCGGAGGCGCGCAGTCCCGTCCCGGCCAGTCCGGTCTGAACGTTAAGCCCAAGCTTTTTAAGTTTATCTGCAATGAAGGCGGAGGTGTTCACTTCGGCAAAGCCGCGTTCCGCCCGTGTGTACAATTCATTTCCCATGGCGATCAGTTCTTCACGGTGTTCATCAATCAACTGTATAATTCGTTTTTCTGTCTCATTCATGATTTTCTCTCCTGTATTAAAATGTTTATAATAATATTTACATCAAAATAGTTGCAGTTCAGGGCTATTGTTCCGGTCATATGGCGGTTTGGTATGTCAGTCTCCGTTTATAGAAACCTCTCCTGCAATATCCGTATCGAAAATTTTCCGCACTTCGCTTGGATCCTGTGTCTGGCCGAGCGCCCACATCAGTTTGGTCACTGCCGCCTCCGTCGTCATATCGCGGCCCGGGATTACTCCGCACTCCAGCAGTCGGCGTCCCACTTCATAGATAGAAAAGTCGCTGGGCTCATACAGGCACTGGCTGCAGGCTACGACGCTGATGCCGGCCTTTGTGAGCTGTTCCAGCTTCTCAAGCAGATTTCTTCTGAAAAAATGGAGTCCGCCGGCTCCGAAGGCCTCAAGGACGATCCCTTTGTAACCCAGTTTTTGCAGAGCATCAAAAATGGCAGGTTTTGTGTTGGGGATCAGTTTTAGCAGAAAGACATCCGTTGAGATACTGTCTTTCAGGACAGCCGGATGATGTCCTTCTGAGGAGGAAGCACCGGTTCCGGGACGGGAGCCGGGGACTGGTTTTTCCGGTTCATGGTATCTGCGCATTCCGTTGGCAAATACTTCGGCAAGATAAGGGGCATTTACACTTTCAAAAGCCTCAAAGCCAAGCGTTCTCACCTTGACCGCACGGCATCCCAGCATAATGCGCCGGTTGAAGGCGACGCTGACCCCGGCAATCCCGGCATCAATGGCGGCAAAGGCGGCGTAGAGGTTATTTCTGGCATCCGTCAGCATATTATCAATCGGCATCTGCGAACCGGTCAGCACGACGGGAACCTTCAGGTTCTGAAGCATGAAAGAGAGCATGGAAGCTGTATATGCCATGGTATCCGTACCGTGGGTTACGACGATGCCGTCATACTGTTCCAGATTTTCAAAAATATTCCGCGCAATTTTTCTCCATTCTTCCGCCTGGATATTGGAGCTGTCCAGACTTAGCAGCTCGCGGCAGGTAATATCATATCGGTTGGCCAGATCTCCCATATAGGAGAGAAGCTCGTTTGCATCCATTTCCGGTTCGAGGCCGTTGTTACCTTCTTTTGAGGCTATCGTGCCTCCGGTTGTGAATAAAAGTATCTTCTTCATCGCATTTTACCATCCTTTATGTTCACAGGTAGTAGCAGTACAGACAGCATGAACTGTTACGGCATCCGGTTAATTAAATCGCTATGCGATGAGCCGGATGCATGCTGCCACTACCCTTTTGCACGGTCAGCGCAGTGAATGCGCAGACCTGCCTGAACTGTTACCACAAGTATACAGGAAACGCAAATCGCTGGCAAGGGGGTGCGGTGTGTATATGAGTCTTTCGTCACGGGGAAGATTGCCGTGGTTTGGGGCTGCGGGCGAAGATAAAGTCTGCGGATGCCGCCCCAAGGCCAGGTTTTCGCCGGGACAAAAGACTCAGCCAAAACCTCACCCCACCGGACATGGTCCGTTCCGGACACGTCCTCCTCCTCACCTGTGAACAGTAACGGCGGATTGACTTTTTTCTAATCCTATATTAAGATGTGGGAAGGAAAGCTGATAGAAAAGAGGAGTGGAAGATGGATTTACGAGTTAAGGTTACGTCTAGGGAGATTTTCCTGTTTTCGCTGCACCACTATTACCATTCAGTACCGGGATTCATAAGTATCGGCTGCACGATACTTGCCCTCGGAGCCGTGGTGGCGACGTGGCCGGCCCAGCCCGGTTTTATGAAAGCCATACTGGCGCTGGCAGTAGTGCTGATTGCCTGCACCCAGCCGTTTGTCCTGTACAGGAAGGCGGGGCGGGAAGCGCTGGATCCTCAGAGATCAAAGGAAACTCATTTTAAAATAGATTATAACGGGCTCAGAGTTCACCAGGGCAGGGATAAAGCCGTGATCCGCTGGAAACAGATTATAAAAGTGGGAAAGGTGTCGGACATCTATGTGCTGTATCTGACGAAAGACAGGGCCTACCTGTTCCCGCAGCGGGTGCTGGAAGGCGGAAAAAAGGAACAGTTCCTGAATCTGCTCAGGGAGTATGTTCCGGCAGAATTGAGGAAGGGAATCTGAGATGACAATAGAGACATTTACACCGGAGGAGACATTTGAACTGGGGGAACAGCTCGGGCAGAAGGCCCGGCCGGGTGAGGTTTACTGCCTGGACGGTGATTTGGGCACGGGGAAAACCGTATTTACCCAGGGCTTTGCCAAAGGACTGGGGATTGAAGGGCCGGTCAGCAGCCCTACCTTTACGATTATCCAGCAATACGATGAAGGGCGGCTTCCGCTCTATCATTTTGATGTCTACAGGATTGGAGACATCAGCGAGATGGATGAAATCGGTTATGAAGACTGTTTTTACGGCGACGGCGTCAGTCTGATTGAATGGTCCAGCCTGATCGGGGAGATTCTGCCGGATCAGCTTACGCAGATACGGATTGAAAAGGATCTGGAAAAGGGATTTGACTACCGTAAAATAACTGTGGAGGAAAGAAAATGAGAATTCTTGGAATAGAAAGTTCATCCCTGGTGGCCTCTGTGGCGATTGTAACGGATGATGTGGTTACGGCGGAATATACGGTCAACCTTAAGAAGACGCATTCCCAGACACTTCTGCCGATGATTGATCAGATGATGGGGTTGCTGGAGATGGAACTTGACACCGTGGATGCCATTGCCGTTTCCGGATGAAATCTTTAGCGGAATTACAAGCGATTCGTGATAGAGCACGTGCGCAGGTCAGCCTGCGAGAAAATTCCGACAACAGCATCCGCGTGCTGGTGGGCATCTCCCCTACCGCCGCACTTTCATCCATTGTCTATACACCGGAATATTCCATGCAAGTGATGCGCCATCTATATGGTATGGGAGATAAAGTGTTCGGCCCTTTCGGATTCTACGATGCTTTCAGCGAAACGGACAATTGGTATCCGCAACGTTATCTGGCTATCGACCAGGGTCCTATTGCTGTCATGATCGAAAACTACCGGAGCGGATTATTGTGGAAACTCTTCATGAGCCATCCCGACGTACAGGCCGGATTAACCAAACTTGGTTTTAACACCAACAAGCAAGACGTGAGACAGAAATAAGAGGGAATCTCGGTGTGCGGAAGTGGTCTACTGACCACCTCCACCACCGGTGTTTCCACCTCCTCCGCCGCCACCTTTCACATCGTCATTGTCGATGCTTCGTGCGGCTTTCTTCACACTGGCTTTCAACTCTCCAAGCCGATAGCTAATACTGAAACCGTAATACCGGCTCGGATATTTGCTCGAACTCTTCGAAATAAAGTTAGCTCCTTCTGTGTGATTATTGTAAGTTCTGTATTTCTCCAGAACATTGCTACAATAAATATTCAAAGAAAGACGTTCTTCTTTCAAGAAAGAACGGCTCAATCCCAAACTATAATAACTATATCCTGAACCTTTTCCCTGCAAACTGATTCGGGGTGTGCTACCTCCGCCGTTCAGGCTCAAACGTACTTTTCCCGGTAAGGTCTGCTGAATTCCTCCATAAGCAGAAGCATTCCATCCATAATTGTGCAGCTCTTGGGCAGGACTCCGCAAATCGCTATAATTGCCACGTCCATTGACGTAAATTCTCGTTTTAGGAGAAGCGTTCCAGTTCAAATAAAAGTTCAATCCTGTTTCCCGGCTCTTTCCGATATTACCGTATGTGCTATACAGTGCACCGTAGGGAGCTTTATGCCCGCCTTCAAAGATTTCTCCGTCTTTATCAGTAATCAAGCGGCTGATTCTTTCAATTCCATTGTTATTGAAAGAATGACGCAAAGAAAGATTGATGTTGAACTTGGACGTAAAACTGCTGTAAGACAAGTCGAACGAATGACTCTTCTCACTCTTCAGGTTCGGATTTCCCTGATTGATAAACATCGGATTCTGATTATCGAAATAAGGATTCAAATTCCAGATACCCGGACGCCAGATACGCATATTATATCCACCACGCAAATTCTGCGTCTTTCCTAGTTTTATTCCCAAGGAAACGGAAGGAACCAGATCACTAAAATTCGAATCAAAGTTCTCGCCCGGACCCACCAGATACTTCACCTCTTGTATGGTTTGCTCATAACGTAATCCCGGTTTGAAAGTAAATCCCTTGTATTTCAGCGTATATCCGGCATAAGCAGAGAGAATATGATTCAAATGACGGTACTCGCTACTACGATTCTCATTATATGCATAGTTTTCACTTGCTCCCTCGGCTTCATAAAACCGATTATCACTGGAGTTACGTCGGAAAATATATTTGGCACCGGTTTCAATTGTATGCAGCTTTCCAATCGGAGTAGTATAGTCCACCTGGAAAGTCTGCTCCATCGTATTTGTCTTTCCGTCCGAATGGAAATTCTTTAATGACAATTCTTTGATGATATCCAGTTTATTCTCATCAGGCTCGATGTCCAGATAAGTATTATATGAATCATTCGTTTGGGGTTGGGAATTGATTTTATAAGAAAACGTAATCATCCGTTCTTTATTTTTTCGGGAAGTACGTTGATAGTCTATATTTCCGTTGATAGAATACCATGACCCTTTTCCATGATTGTCGGTTCTATAACGGTACGCAAAATCCTGTCGATCAGCTCCGTGCATAATCGTATTTCCGCCACTGTTACTTTTGTCACTGCTACCGTACATTCCGAAAGCCACGGTCAGCAACCTCAACGTATCAATCTCGTAACTGGCTTCCAAATTGCCATACTGGAAATTCCCTTTCGACTTGGAGCTACTTTCCGATTCCAGATATTTTTCATTCTCTTTATCCGGTTCGTAGTTTTCGCGATAACTGTCGGAATAGCTGCGCGGGCTATTATTATAATTGTAGTTATAGTTGGCAGAAACAGTCAGTTTACCTTGTTTCACCATTGCGTAAGTGCCGGCACCTACTCCGTTATTATTAGCATTTCCTCTGAAAGTAGCCGTGTATCCTTCAAATCCGGAACCTACTGTGACGATATTCAGAATACCTCCGATACCTTCCGCATCATATTTAGCTCCCGGTGAAGTTATCACCTCAATATATTTGATCGTGTTTGCCGGCATACTTTTCAGTACTTCCTTCGGATTATTGCTCATCATATTATTGGGCTTTCCATTCACATGTATCTTGAAACTGCTGCTGCCGTTCACCTGTACATTGTCTTCTCCATCCACCGTTACCAAAGGCACTTTCCGAAGCATCTCCAATATACTGTTCGATTTTGAGTCCGGGTCATCTTCAATATTATATTCAATCTTATCCACATCTACCTTTACCAAAGGTTTTTGTGCAACTACCTCCACTCCTTTCAATACGTTATTGGCCTCTGAAGAAATCATTGTGCCCAAGTCAACCTCCTTCACGGACGGTTTTAGAGTAAATTCCTTTACTATCGGCGCTTTACCAATCGAAGAAATAGTGATGATGTAATTGCCCGCAGCGACATTCAGTTTCTCCTGAAATTTACCATTCGCCCCAGTCACCGCCATCTTGACTGCTTTATCCGGAGCATTTTTCTTTGCTATTTTGATGGTAGCATACGGTTCTCCCTCTTGTGTTAAAGAATCAATAAGTACTCCTTTGACTGTATAAGAAGGAGCTGTGGATTTTTGTGCCCACCCCGCCGCCACGGAGGTAGCGAATACGAATAGAATTAGTAGTAACAGTCTGTGTTTCATGACTAGAAATATATTAGTTTATGTTTATTAGACGCAAGACATTCAAAAATGCTGCAAATTCGAGAGCCAAAAGTAGTTGGTTTATCTACACTTACGAATTTTTCGGAGTTAAGAATATAAAACGAATGGATAAAAAATCTTACTACAGTATATTTCTAGTATTTTTAAACATTTCTGTTTAGGGATATCTTTAAATATATCTATTCATGGGCATCTTTAAATTTTCTATTCAAGAGTACTTTTAGACATTTCCGCTCAACGGTATCGGTTATTCCTTATTTAAAAGGAGATAGAATGGTATTTACCGTCGTATCAACCATATCAGCCGCCTTAAGTGAGCGCAGATTCTTCCAACCCAGCAGGTACTAAAGTTCTCTTCATATTTCGTGAACACTTTCTCACAATCCCGGAGCCGGCTGTTTTGCCTTTTCATAGCTGTTTGTATCTCTTTCATTCGAGCTATTTGCTCTCTTTGATACAAGAGTTCTTTGTCTTGACAGCCAATAATTTCAGCATATAAGTTACAGATATTTGCTTTTTCAATACATAGGTCTTCCAATGTGTCGATATACTCGGCTGTAACTCGATCCTTATTCTGATGCAGGAATCCGATAAGGCTTTCTTCATCAACAGTGGTGATACCTTTCTCATACGACATCGGGAATCTTTTCATATCCGCCCAAAGCCAGATTACTTCTTTGTTGATTCCATACTTGGCCGCCGCTTTTTCTACGCTAATCCATTTTGGCATAATGCTTTTGTTTTAATGTGTTCCACAATAAAAATGGAGTATTATTTTGTTTATGTGGCACAACGGGCATCCACGTTTTCTGTATTTCGGGCGGACGGGGAATTGTTTAGGTTAGACTTTTAGGGGTAATCATAACCGACCGGACACAAAAAAGACGTGAATGCTGTTGCACCATTATCTCCACTCGAGGTCTTAGCATACCCTATAGAAAGACAATGATAACAACAGACATCCACGCCAATCGTTTATATATAACACATCTTTAACTGATATGTTGATATACAGCCATCCACGTGGAGTATCTGTTGTATCATCTCTCTTTGCATAGAAAATTGCTAGTTTTCGAAATCGAGAGACAATACATTATTAATACTCCTATTTAAGGAATAAAAAACACTACCCGCTTATTACATCTCGCTGATGCGCAGAAAGTGTACAGCAAAGATATATGTTTTTTCGGAATAAAGTGGGAGAATGGGAATAAATAAAAGAAGTCTGGTATTTAGAATGATTTTTTGTGTTTAGGCGATGTTATTTCAAGGTGTTGTTGCCATTAATATCACTTAGCACATTTATCTCCTTCGTAAAGCAATGCTTTGTATCTTCAAAAGCTATGCTTTATGGTTGCTAAAGCATTGCTTTAAATAACCATACAGCAGATGTTACGAGTGTCGCCTTCACCTTCACTTTTTCCTCTCAACCTTTTATTTATCAGTGATCTCGGGTGAAGGGACGGCTATTCACCTAGTGAGTGGAGAAAACATTGTAAGTGTTTGAAATAAACTATCAATGGTTTGAAACAAACATTGGGAAGAAAAAAATAATCTATTAGCATCTTTTTATTAGGTTATAGCTAATACGAATATCATTATAGCAAAAACAAATTAGCTTATAGCAAAGTGAACGATGTCTTTATGATTACATATGAAAATTGGGTGAAGGATCGGTGAAGGGTGATATGCTTCACCCGTTATCACTTATGAATAAAAGGTTTCGAAGAAAAGGTGAAGGCTACCCTTCTATTTGAAAATTTATAGTATGGCGTATAAAAGCATCTGGCTTTGATGGGAAGGGGGGGCAGCGCAAGAATTTCTGACATTATACAACTCATACCTCATACAAGTTGCTTGGTATATGGTTGATGCAAGCTCAAGAGAAGGGAAATCAAGGTGATGCCTGCATGGAAGTGGATGTTGCAATAAAATAAAAAACGATTCTCAGATATATCAGGAATTACTTGATATTAATGCCAAATGAAATATGGGTTCTAAATATAATATCTTTTAGTGTACAACTTAATCTCTTTTAGTGAATGAATTAATTCGTCCGCCTATAGGCAAAGTTGCGTTTGCCTATAGGCAACCTTTCGTCCGGCTATAGGCGGACGAAAAGATGCCTATAGCCGGACGAATTAATTTATGAATGTGGTGACGTTATTTTCTACAGAGAAAACCTTTATTCAATTATGCCGTTGTTCTTAAGATTTTGAAGATGTATTTATAATGTGCAGCCAAGAAAGAGCTCTGCCATTTTATGGCGTAGAAATCAGTTTCTCTTTTCGTATAATCTTTTTTATCTCTTCTTTTACGATTCTTAACTCCGAAGATTTCGTAACCATAAAGAAACCATCTACTTTTACCCCGTATTTGTAAGAAATTGAAAGAAACTTCGTCTAATAAACTAAAAACTAAAACGATTCCAAACATGAAACACAGATTGTTGCTACTATTACTATTCGTGTTCACCGCAGTGATGACAGGTTGGGCACAAAACTCCGCTACGCCGTCCTATACTGTCAAAGGGGTACTTTTGGATTCACTGACTCAGGATGGAGAACCATACGCTACTATTAAGATTACTAAAAAAGGAGCACCGGACAAGGCTGTCAAGATGGCGGTGACGGGTGCCAATGGTAGGTTTCAGGAGAAACTGAATGTAGGTGCGGGAGATTACGTCATTACTATTTCTTCGATAGGCAAGGCGCCCGTCACGAAAGAGTTCACTTTGAAACCATCGGTTAGAGTCATTGATTTGGGGACAATGCTCTCCGCTGAGGCTAATAATGAATTGAAAGGAGTGGAAGTCGTGGCGCAAAAGCCTTTGGTCAAGGTGGATGTAGACAAGATAGAGTATAATATTGAGGATGACCCCGACTCGAAATCGAACAGTATATTGGAGATGCTTCGAAAAGTGCCTTTAGTGACAGTGGACGGAGAAGACAACATACAGGTGAATGGTAGCAGCAGCTTTAAAATACAGCCCAACAATATGATGAGCAACAACCCGAAAGAGGTGTTGAAGAGTATGCCTGCCAATTCCATTAAATATATCGAGGTGATAACATCGCCCGGAGCTAAATATGACGCTGAAGGAGTGGGAGGTATTTTGAATATCGTAACAGTAGGCGGTGGATTCGAAGGATATACGGCAACATTCCGGGCAAATGCCAGCAACTACGGTGCCGGTGCCGGCGGCTACGCAATGGTGAGGCAGGGGAAAATGACTGTCTCTGCCAATTACAACTTTAATTACAATGACCGGCCCCGTGGATATTCGGACAGCTACCGTGAGAACTATGAGTCGGATACGGAAAAATATCTTGAATCAAATAGCAGTTCCAAGTCGAAAGGCAACTTCCAGTATGGAAACCTGGAAGGCAGTTATGAGATCGACACCTTAAGGCTGCTGACGGTGGCTTTTGGAATGTATGGCAGCAATAGTAAAAATTATGGTGATGGATTTACCACCATGTATGGTGCTAACCATGAGGACATAGCCTACAGCTATCGGACCGGCAATCATGGAGATGGCTCCTGGTATTCCATCAATGGAAACATCGACTATCAGCGCACGTCCAGAAAGAACAAGCAGCGGATGATCACTTTCTCCTATAAGATCAATACGCAGCCTCAGACAAGCAATTCTAATACTGGCTATGAAGATATTCACGCCAAAGAGGAGGTGGATGACCTTGTGAAACGGTTGCTGTTGAAAAACAGCCAGTCGGATGCAACCTTATCACTCAACTTCACCTTACCAGTTTCTAAAGCTGCCAATAGCGATAT
>OKSF01003144.1_pt1 | contig 10125 bp, 6 predicted proteins | sample 1606061 | NCBI WGS metagenome assembly OKSF01 (sample SAMEA3541567, study PRJEB24748) | human gut metagenome | biome: human gut; feature: human-associated habitat; material: faeces | place: China | collected 2012 | reverse complement strand
TGGTGGTACCTTTGGACCGATGCTAATAAAAGGTGAACTTTTTGAAGACGGGAAAGTTTCTAGAACTTGTCATTATACAAATGCCAATGATTCAGGTATCATTTCACTAGTTGGATGGACTGTTCCCGTTCAGATTGAAGTTTCTGAAGAGAATTCAAATTATGTATGCGAACGTTCTGTTCATGAAACTGATCAAAATGGTAATAAGTTATTTACATGGATTGGAGAATTCAATATTGAGATTCCTAAAAAGCCTGCTGGAACATTAGATATAGAACTCACAATGACAGTCTATGAAGATAAGACATTATTGCTTACAGGCTTAGTTAATGGTAGCCCTATTAACTCAGATAATATTAAATGGAACTTCTAAAATTTGAGTTATGAGTAAGCCAATTGGTATCGACTTAGGCACAACATATAGTGCTATTGCGTGCTGGAAAGACACTGGATTAGTTTTAGGTCCTGATTGTTACTATTTTCCACAAGAGAATTGTTATTATATTGCTTCTAAAATATATATTCCAGACTTGTCTAAGAGAAATGAAGCAATGTACGGAAGAGGTGCCATAAATAAGTATTTCTCCGATCCCGATAAATTTTATTCAGCATTTAAAAGAGGAATGGACAATAATACTTCTTATGATCGCTCGCATGGAAGTATTACAGCAATTGAACTAAGTAGCCTTCTCCTTAAACACATGATGAAAGATGTGGTTAATAGGGTAGAAGGAGTTGATTTCATACCAGAAGGTGCAGTGGTTTCTGTTCCATATTATTTTCTAGAGCCTCCTAAGATTAACACATGCGGAGCTTTGTCAGCATCTCTTCAAGAAGTTTATTCTGATAATTTAGAATACGAGGAATCAATTAATTTAAAAACCATTCAAGAGCCTATTGCTGCGGGGTTAGATTACGCATTCTCTTATTGCGATGTACTCACCAAGCAAAACATCCTGATATTTGATTTAGGAGGAGGCACATTTGATGTTACAATTTATGAGCTGAATAATAGTATTGCGACAAAGAAGCTTGTTTTTACTGTTCTTGCAACAGATGGCGATGATAGATTAGGTGGAGAAGATTTTGATAAAGCCATTAAAGACTATGTTTTAGATAAAAATGGTATTTCACAAGAAGAAGCCAACAACACGCAAAATAAAAGAAATCTAGCTACGCTTAATTGTTATATCACGGACACTAAATGTAAATTGTCGTTCGCGACAGAAGATACGATTGTTATAGACAGATTTATTGATGATTTTAAAATCACTGACAAAGATATAGCAAAGATTCTAAAAGGTAATACTGGATATGGGAAAACTGACTATATCTCAAAAATAGAGGACATTGTAGATAGATGCCTAAGAAAGGCTGAACTCCAATCTTCTATGATAGATAGAGTTGTTTTGGTTGGTGGTTCAAGCAATATTCCATGTATTCGCAAGGTGCTTGAATCGAAATTTGGGAAAGATAAAATGTATCAAAGTCCAAAACCATCTGAAACGGTAGCTCGTGGAGCTTGTATATGGGCTGCTTATCAACTTGATTTAAAAAACAAGGAAAATCCAAGCTATAACAGGCATTTACATTACTGGGATGAAATCATCGTTAAAGTTAAAACCGCTCACAATCTTGGTGTTGTAATGGCCAACAATGTAGTAGATAATCTTATTACATCAAATAAGTTTACACCTATTTCCAGCACACGCCAATACATTCCGTCTTCTCTAAGTGCAGATGGAAGCAAAGCTGAATTACAACCCCTAACTATCAAGCAAGGACATGCAATAATAGGTCAAATACCCGTGCCTACAATATACACGCATGGTAGGTCTAAGTCTCAGATAATGATTTCAATCACATTGGTTGCAGAACCTACAAGTGTAAATGTTATTATAAATGTCCCTCAAGGTAATGAAGATGGAACGGATTTACATACAGAAGGTCAAATTCAAATTTTGTAATTTTTACTAATATGAAAGATAATAATAACAACATAGCTGATGATGCAAAGGCTGAAGAAATTGCGGATTGTACAGCATCAAACAACAATGAGTGCCCGATGACGGATGAATTAGTTGAGCAAGTAGCCCAACATGAGGATACAAAAATTGAGGAGCAATGTAGTAGTGAAAGTAATATAGAAGATAATGATAAATCCTTCTATATTGATTTTATTAATAAATCAAACTTTTATTTACTAGAGAGAAAAGAACTTCTAGAAATTGTATTACAATACAATGAACTGTTTGAAACCATCAATAGCCTTAATAACAAGTTGGACTTAATAAAAACAGAGGTCTTAAAAGCAAACCTATTGTATGATGATTTTAAAAGGAATTTCGCCACGATAGTAGATACTTGTCCATGGTTTGAAAAACTCTATTATGCACTTCCCATTTTTGAGGACTACGATGATGACGATGTGTGGATTAGTCAATGGTGTAAAACAGTACAAGCTGCAGTAACAGAAGATAACAGGAACAATCTTAGAAACTTTATCAACAAGAATTTATTCAATTCTATTTATACGCTTCCTAAAGAAGTATACTGTTATAAAGTAAATTCAAAAGAAACTAAGGGTGTTAATGAAGAAACTGCAAAGTTCGTTTTCTTGTTAGCCTCTCGAATAGCTAGATACATAAAATATATAAAAGACACATCAGATCAATTACGCTGTTCAATGCAAAAAGCTCTAACTGCTGAACCAATCAAATCAGCATTAGATTTTGGAAAAGTAAAGGTACTTCCTGAAGAAGAAATTAATGCAGATCTTGCATCTATTGAACACATATTATCAAAAGACAATGATATTGATAAAGGCTGTGAAGTAATACAGAAGTACAAATTGTTAAACCTTGACAACTCGAAGATCTTTGACAATCAAGAGGAATTTATTGCTTTTGCAAGAAGTACTTATCAAGAAGTACTAAATTTTCAAAACATACTGAACTCAATAAGTAAACAAGTATACACATCATCGCTTTTAGATATTTATAAACTATATGGCGAGGTGTCAATAAGCTTCAACGACTTAAACAAGGTGCAGAGTTTCTTATCAGATGCTGACGAGAAGTCAAATCTATTTACAAATAGAATAGGAACATTTATCCTGGAAATGCAAGAATTAATTGAAAAGTATTTAAAAGAGTCTTATAACATTAGACCTCTTAAAGAAATACACGTAGGCGTTAACTTTAATTCTTTAGATGTTAATTGGTATGATTCATCTGGTTCAGAACCAGCTCCAAATAAGGAATTGGTAGAATGTATATCATCCATATCAGATATGGGATTTGCAAAATATAATTCAGATAATGAAGTTGAGTTTGTTACAAAACCAGCAAGAATATTTGTTTATAGCAAGCAGATAATCAATGCTGATGCAAGTGAAGCATAGGATGAATAAACCTGCTAATCTTAAAATCAACAAAACAGACTCATGTGTTATTGGTATAGACTTTGGAACTACCAATAGCGCTATGAGTCGTTATTGCAATTCGACTCTTGTTAATGGTCCAGAGAGTTTAAATTTTCCCATTACAGGAAACGTATTATATCCTTCTGTTGCCTACTTAGATGATGTCAATAATGACATCAAGACAGGTATAGCTGCTTACAATAAGCGACACATAGAACCTGAAAAGGTAATTTCTAGTGTAAAAAGACATCTAACAGAAAAGAATATTTATAAAATCAAAAATCGTGCGTTCTCAAATGTGGATATTGCGAAATCTATTATTTTTGATTTTATAAATGAAATCATACTTACAGATCATGAGTTTAAGCCAAGTTGTGTTGCTGTAACTGTCCCCTACTATTTTGGAGAAAACGAAAATGTTCTAATAAAATCTGTAGCAGAGCAAGCTATATATGAATTAATTCAATGCGAAACTTCACTTTTTATTATTCCGGAACAAGTAGCCGCGTCAATTGCAAGCATATATAATTTAAATATTAAAAATATTGAATCTGAGGTGTTTTTTATTTATGACATTGGTGGTGGCACCTTAGATTTAACATTAGTTAGAGTCACTTATAATGAAAACGATTTTAGCTATGAAGTGCTAGCAAATGATGGTATTGCTAAGGTGAGATCGGAGGTGATGATATTGACGAGTTATTATATGAATATATATTAAGCAAAATAGAAATTAATAACACTATGCTCACAGAGCACCAACGCTTAATTAACAAAGCAAGACTATTAACTGAATGTAAGGAAGTTAAGCACCACTTATCATATTCAGACAACTATACATTTCTATGTAATAACTTATTTGGGGTTGATGGTGGCTATGTGGAAATGGTAATTACACGAGATGTTTTAAATGATCTACTTTCAGGTTTACGTGGCAGTCAAAGAAATCTTGTTTTAGAGTTCCAGCAGTGCGTTCAAAATTTGTATTCTAAAGCAAAAATTAATCCTGCTAGCGTAAAGTACACCATACCAATTGGTGGAACCTCTTTTATTCCGATATTTAGAACTTACGCAAATTCTGCTCACAATTCTGCTTTAGAAATTGCATCTGGAAACATCATTGATAATCTTACTCTAGTTGCAAATGGTGCATCAATCTATGCGGCAATGATGAGTGATAAAATTTATAACACTCTATATCATCCCTTTGGTTCTCATAATTCAATAGAACAAATAACTACAAGAATATCACACTCGTTATATATCGAGAAATTTAATGGGAAACTTGACTTAATAATACCCGCTAATTCAGTTTCTCCTGTTAGTGTTCACAAACGGTACTTCCCTGCCAAATTAAAAAAGGACGGCAAGATTGTAGATTTAGCTGAAGTCCATTTATTTCAAGGTGAAGGAGAAAGTAGGAAAAGAGGAAGATATATTGGAATGATAGATTTTTCAGATTATTTAATCTATACTCATAATCGTACAATAAACGAAATTCCAATTGATATAACTATTGAAGCAACAGATACACTGGTAAAGGCTCATTGCTATATTCCACTAGCTGACTTCAATTGTAACAATATTGAGTTTACTCAAATTATTCATGATTAATTTTAAGAATATGAGAAGATTGTTTACATTAATATTAGTATTTGTAGCTACATTTTCCTTGTATGCTCAAACTGATGAGAATCAAGAGTTATCATTAATAATTGCTTTAGATGTTCGTTCAAATATTGGTAGATATCTAAAACATGATATTTATTCTAGCAAAAGCTACTATTATGATAATTATGATAGAAAGAGTTATAAAGAATACTATTCAACTAAAATCATTGAAGTGTTAGGAAGACATGATATAGCTCCTAATTATGTGTCAGGTGTTTTATATGGTAAAGAGTCAGGTGTTAAAACGCCAACAAACTTCTCAAAGATGGTTATTAATCCTACTAAGAATGAAAGTGATTATACTGATATTTTAAGTCAGTTATATAAAAAATTGCCATCAGGTGAGTATTATTCAATAACAAGCTTCGCAAGACCATATTCGTTAAAGGCTTTAAAAGATCAGCAAAGTACAAACAGAACATTCCTTATAATATTTACTGATGGTAGGTATAATGGAAATGATGATTACTATGGTGAAGCAGAGTACATGCAAATGGATTTTTCTAATGATGGAAAAAAACAATTCATGAAGGACATACTAGATGTTCAAACAAATTATTTTTGCCAATTTATAGAACAGGTTGAAGTTGATGGTGGCCATATACAACTTTATGAATTTATTCCATTACAGCAATACTTCGCACTTGAATCAGTTCTTGATTTTCCACATGAAATACAAGCCCAAAGAGGAAAATCAAAATATGTACTAAACTTCAATAGCAAAGCCATCTCAAATGACGATTACGAAATAAAGAAAATGAGAATATCTTTAGTTTCTGATGGTCAATCTGTTCGAACAGAAGAATTCTCTCCAAACGAAATAATTGAATTTGAAATGAATAAGAAAGACATAAGTAAATCACACCTTGAAATAAAGGCATGGGTAAAACTTTGTGATGGTATCTATAACAATACAATACTACATCCTTATGGATCTAAACTTCAAGGAGCATCAGGACTTACTAGAGAAATTAAAATCGAGAAAGAAAGTAATGCAAAAATTCTAGGAATCATGGAATTACCTGACTTTTTATATTCTTTATCCTTTTGGACGGCATCACAAGCAACCGCAGCAGCAACTTGGGGGTGGATTTTTATTTTAATTATAGTTAGTATTGTGATTGCAATAATTTATAAAAGTAACATCTATAAAGTCAAAGAAGGAACTACAAAAATTTAAATATTATGCCTATCGTAAATAAAACAATAACTCATAATTTCGGTTTGAGTGAAGGCTTTGCAGAGATCGATTCTAGTAGCATTGACTTTCCTATAAGCAGAAATATCTTAGGGCAGTTACGGGTAATTGACGTACCTATTGAGAAATTTTCTATTGAATCAATTACCTACCCGGAATTTCTGTCAGTTGATGAAGAACAGCTATTAAAAATTAAGTTTGTTGGTGGTGGAATTTGGACAGAAGGCAAATGTATTGAACAATTTCATCTAACCTCATATACTAATCCATATCAAATACTGTTGAATCATGATGCCTTTTTAGATTGCCTTGACTTAGAACAAGACAAGGCTGAAATTACATTTCAAATTCAACTAATACGAAGTGATGAAGTTATTCAAAAAGATTTTTCGGTTACTGTAAATTTAGCAAAAGCAAAGCCTAATTGCGATGTCGTATTTATACCTAACGAAAACTTAAAATATCAACACGACAATATTTGTGTTGGTTATTTTAAGGTTGAAAATTCTTGTTGCTATAGGTTTGCAGATCTTGCTGCCATTGATTTAACAATTCAGTACCCAATACAATTTTTAGAAGACGTTATTTCTTTCGGAAAGGTTAAGGAAATAACTGAAAGTAATCCATATTACGAAACATCTGGATTAAGAGAACTATATGATGAGCCAGAATCTATTCTAAAAATTAATAGACTATCAGATCAAAAGTTAGAACTAAAAAGGATCACAACTCAAAATGAAATATTGGTTCCCGTATATTTCGATCTAGATAGATTGGAGAACCCTGAAGCAGACGTTAAAAATGAACGTTTCATTCTTCTGGTCAAAAACATTTTAAATGATTTTGCAGAGGAACCTAGAGATTGTTCTATTCAGATACTAAGAGATTATACTAGAACTCGATTATTTGTTACTTGTAATAAGTCAATCGTACAAAACAATTCTAAGGATAACTACGGACATTATAATTGGATTCATCACCAAACAGGTAGAGTAGAACGTTTTATTGGCTCAATGCAGATAGCGCAAATTAATATTGGAAACGAGGCTTCTAACAAAGGATTATCACCAGATTCTGCTGTAATTATTAAAGACGTTAAGATTTTCCCAATATATAATGAGTGTGATATTCTATCTGATGCTGATTTTTTGGATACAAAAGAAATTGCCAGTGATACAATTATACTAAAAAATGGGGTAAACTCTTTTGTTTCATATAAATGTAATCTTTTGCATAAAAACATTAGTGATATTCCTCAAAACATTTCTAAAGTATCATTCAACATAGAGTTTGATTATATAGAAGACGAACATGGTATATATGAAAATACTGAAGTTGTTTGGAAGCATTTCCACTCTGTGGCTTCTATTGAGTTAGAAAAGGATCCAGGTAGCGAGTGGCTCTGTGTTGACTATGGAACATCAGCAACTGTTGCAATTTTCGGAGATGGTACAGACAAAAATTTTCAAATATTACCACTTAATGAAAGAAACAAAGAAATTATCGCTGAACGTGAAAATGAAAGATTTAGAAATCCAAGATTTGAAAATGGAGAATATTTCCTATCTTCAAATATAATGCTTCAGTCAAATACTCCAGCTATAGAAACCGACGATATAAAGCAGTCCCTTGTTTACCTTTCACCGAGTGAACCCCGTTTCCATTCAAAAGGTTATAGATTGCCATATATGAAAGCTTTAGTTGGCTACAAGAATATTCCAAACGGAGAGAGGTATGCTAAATTTGAATACAAATTGAAAGATTCTGATACAAAAAAACTGAAATTTGAAACTACGCCATTGGAAGTAGATCAGATATTTACCTCTACATACAAATCTTTGTTCAGGGATTACATATCTGAATGCATTCCGTCAGGGAAAGAGATTAACAAAATTGTTTTAACGATTCCCAATACATATACACCTCATCATATTGAGTTTGTTAAAGACATCGTAGTAAAAGAATTACCATCATTAAGAACAGATTATATTTGGTTTGTTAGTGAATCTGATGCTATAGCTTATTACTACCTCAAAAATTGGAATTTATTTAATAAAGACAATGATACAAATCTTGATTCATTCGTAGAGCATGTATTAGTTTACGATATGGGTGCGGGAACTCTAGACCTCACATTCCTTACTATTGAACACCTTGAATCGGGAGACAAAAAAGTATCAATGGTATCGAAGATGGGGCTAAACAAGGCGGGTGATTATCTTGATTATATATTAGCAAGAGTTTTAGTAGATGTATATCCTGATAAATTCCCAGTAGAAATTCTGTCACACACAGATGATGGCACAATGCAAAACCTATTAGGTAAATTAAAGTACTTCATTAAAAACTCATTGAAGCCTAATTTATTTGTTGAAAATTCTATCACATTCTCTGAATGGAATGGTCAAACAGTATTAGGCGTGGACTTCAGTGATGAAGTACTCGATTTAAGTAAAATACGTTCAAATAATCTCATTCAATCTTTTGTGGCTGAGTGTACAGAATCTTTATTTGATAGATTTACCCAAATAGGCGGTCTAAATATGGACGAATCTCCTATCGATACTCTTATTATGACAGGTCGAAGCATCCAGTTTGGTGATATTAAGAGTAGATTAATTCACAAGATAGACACTTGGAATGATGACAACCACTGTGTTTCTCTTGAAATTACTGGTGATAGATTAAAGACAATTGTATCACAGGGAGCTCTTTACTATGCATCGCTATACGGTAAGAGGACTTCTTCTGTTATGTTGAGCAATAAAAATATTTATGCTAAATACGGAGTTCTATACGTTGATAGAAAGAATAGATGGCAATATCAGCCACTTATTGATGTAAACACTAAATCGACAAAGCGCTCAATTACTAATACTGGTCAACAAAACGGTATGCAAATCTTCACATATGATACGGATCGTTTTTCTGCTGATACCACAACAGATGATATTACTATCGATATGAGAAATACAATTGAGGCTTATCTAGTTCAATGTTATTCTCCCGATCCTGCTAAAGATTTTGAAGATGACGAAAGACGAAATGATTACATCTCTATTATGGCTGCCTTCAACCCTGAAAGTGTGTGCCAAGATACCAGAAATGTGCACTTGCGTTTAGAAATAAATGAGAATAACGAAATGATCTTTACAGCTGGAGACCTAGAGTTTGACACTGCAGCTCCTGTTAAAATTGATGTTGAAATGAACAATACGTTTAAACATAGTATGTGGCCATACGCTTAAAATTTTATTTTATGAAAGGAAAAATATTACTTATATCATTAATTCTAACTTCTGTTTGTGGATATTCACAAACAGCTATATTTAATTATTCTAGGAATACCGTTTCTTGTAAAATCGTGAAATCTGACGAAAGAACGATTGAAAGTAAGAACAGTGTTTTGGATTATTGCGGAGAGATAAGAAAAATTCAATTCCATGAAAATCCTATATTGCCAAGTGAGAAATCTCATTACTTCGCAATTGGGTCGCAAAAGTTACTTTTTGAAGGTACAGCCAATAATGATGTTATATGGGGAAAGGAGACGAATAGTAAGGATCTAAAACAACCTACAACACTACAACCAGGGGATTGCATTAGTCTATATCGTGGTACATACGACAAAGAAGGTTTAGTAGGTAATATAGTAATATCATTTCCAATTGGCTACATAGAGAAAAAAATAAAAATTACATCTTTTGATACAAACGATTTTACACTTAATCAAGACTTGAAACAATTCAAATTTAAAGTTCAGAACAATAGTAATTGTATTATTTATGATTATAAATTAGTTTATTTGGGGAAAGAAGAAGATATATCAATA
>OKSF01003143.1_pt1 | contig 10125 bp, 6 predicted proteins | sample 1606061 | NCBI WGS metagenome assembly OKSF01 (sample SAMEA3541567, study PRJEB24748) | human gut metagenome | biome: human gut; feature: human-associated habitat; material: faeces | place: China | collected 2012 | reverse complement strand
TGTTCAGTAGCAGCGGAATACTCCCCTCTCAGTTTTTTCTCTATTGTTGCAAAAGGTTTGATCGCTACCATTGGAATGATAGCCATTGTAAGAGCTGCCACCAACAGCCAAATATGTAATCTCCACAACACGTAAACTGAGGAAATAATTGCAAAAATGGATGAAAACAAGTAGGGGAATACTCCCAGATAATCGTTCCTGTACATCATTGTATCTGTGGACATGAGGTTTAAATAAAAGGCATCATTTTCACCACGAAAGCTCTGCAAGGGACGTTTTAGGATATTTTTCATGATCTCGCTTTTCATGGTCATTTCGCCGTCTGATTCGTAGAGAAGCCTTGCGTAGGTGGCAGCAGCAACTTCCAGATAACACAACAACGCCAATCCGAAAGCCGCAGCCACTGCCCAACCCATTTTGCGCAGATCGCCGTTTGTAGCAAACTCAATGATCTTACCATTTGTATAGGCCATTACCGCTATGATTACCGACTCCAACGCGTAAAGGATACAGGTTAGAACCATCAATATTTTCCCTTTTTGAGACAATGTTTTCATCTGTAAACTTCCTTCCCGTAGTTAATATTTTCTCTTTAAGATATATTAAATTATTTTAATTTAATATGTCTTAAGAATCATACATTCTTTTTTATTATACCATATTCTAATAAAAAGGAAATATTATATTATGAAAGTTTTCCATATAAACCTTTTTGTATAGCTGTACAATCTTCTCAGACAAGCTTTATGTTCTTCCTTTTAAAATGGTGTATGCAGCTTCATTGTTATATCTCTTTTACTGAATTGTTTTTTTGTTGTTTCTAGTATATTCTAGTCCAATTAAAAAGGACATAGCATTCTACGCAATTTTTTATGTGTAAAATGCTATGTCCTTATAAAAAATCCAATTCCTATTACCCTCTATATTATTACGCCTTTGTCTACAAACCCAATCAGCATAGAAATCATTTCAATTGAAAATTTCTCTTTACGATGGAGACAGCGATGTTTACTATAGAATGTCAATATTAAAAAACTCTTTTAAATTTTTCTTGCCTAATTCTATATTTATATCATCATGTAAAACACTATAGATATAAAATGACTGATAAAAGTATTTCTTGCTTTCTTCCAATCTTCCTTCAGCATGAAAAGCGTGTCCTAACACCGACAATAAACCACCTAAACAAGAAGTGCATCTTTCTTCTATAGATACTTCTAATCCTAGGTTAGCAGCAGCTATCGATTCTTCATACCTTTTTTCTAAATACAAACTGCGTGAGCAATTATATGAAATTAAAATGACCAGTCCATTTGCTTCTTTTAAATTCATCAAATGTTTTTCTATGTATTTTAGCAATTGATTATAAACATCAATTGCTTTTTTATTTTCTCCCGCATCAGAATAATTTAATGCAATTTGATTGATAATTTTTATCTCTTCTACTGTATAGAAATTATTATTGATCTCGTCTATATCAAACTTTGGAACAGTTAAATATAGTGCTTCAAACAATACTTTTTCTTTTTCTTCATAAGTATAGGGTCGAAGATTTTCTCCGTCCAGATAGCCAAAAGCTATTTTGGATCTTAAAATAAACTGCCTAACGAGGTGATCATCCTCTGAAACAATTTCTTCTAACTTTTTTAAACATTGCTGTTCTTCTTGTTTGTTATTAGAAACGTTGCAGGAAATAATCTGTGATTGCAAATTTGAAATTTCCAGTTCGTTCTTACTAAGCAATGCATAATAGCGATCTCCAGGTAAATCCAATCGCTGTAACAAAGCATCTAATTTATTTTTAGCTGGTACCTGTTTACCACTTTCAATTCTGGAAATTGTAGATGGTTCACAAATGCCTTCACATAATTCTTCCTGTGTCAGCCCTAATTCTTTTCTTTTTCTTTTGATAACCTCTCCTATAAATAGCTCCTTCAACCTTATCTACCTCTCTGCTACATAATGTCTTTTTCTCGTCGAATATTATCCTAAGTTTATACTTCTATATTTTTATTGATGTTGGATATGAAAGGTTTATAATGTGCTCATATCTGCTTGTCACACATTATACCCCTTTATTTTTCTATATAAATTTAAGGCGGGTATTATCATGAATAGACCTTGTTTACTCTATACATTTATTTTTAGCTGAAAATTTATATCGTTATTATAACACAATTCTTAGAATTTATCATTATAAAATATAAACTAGCAGAGATAAAGAAGTTAGCAGATAAAAAAAGAGCGGCTATAATAGCCGCTCTTTTTTTATGTTATGATATCCCGGTTCTAACATGATTTATTGTTATGTACTCGTGGTATACCAACATATCCCATAGTAAAATTTTACTGATAACTATGTGATTTATTAAATTTTATTTCTTGTTCTGGATGTATTCATCGATGGAAGCAGCAGCTGTTTTACCTGCACCCATAGCGAGAATTACGGTAGCAGCGCCTGTTACAGCGTCACCGCCAGCGTAAACGCCTTCACGGGTGGTAGCCATGCTCTCATCAGCGATCAGACAACCATGTTTGTTTGCTTCCAGACCTTTGGTTGTGGTTCTGATCAGTGGGTTTGGAGAAGTACCCAGAGACATGATAACAGTATCAACTGGGATCTCGTAGTTGGAACCTTCAACTGGGATTGGACGACGACGACCGGAAGCGTCTGGCTCGCCCAGTTCCATCTTGATGCACTCGATTGCTCTAACGTTGCCGTTTTCGTCGCCGAGGATCTTAACTGGGTTGGTCTGAAGAACGAACTCGATGCCTTCTTCTTTTGCATGATGTACTTCTTCTTTACGAGCTGGCAGCTCAGCTTCAGAACGTCTGTAGATGATGTATACGTGCTCAGCACCCAGTCTCATAGCGCTTCTTGCAGCGTCCATTGCAACGTTACCGCCGCCAACAACTGCTACGGATTTGCCTTTGCGGATTGGGGTGTCGTATTCATCCAGATATGCTTTCATGAGGTTGATTCTGGTGAGGAATTCGTTTGCGGAAGAAACGCCAACGAGGTCTTCGCCTTCGATACCCATGAACATTGGCAGACCAGCACCGGAACCTACGAATACAGCTTCAAAGCCCATATCGTTTACCAGTTCATCGATAGAGAGAACTTTACCGATAACCATGTTGGTCATAACTTTTACGCCCATTTTTTCCAGGCCTTCAACTTCCTTCTGTACAATTGCTTTTGGAAGTCTGAATTCAGGAATACCATAAACCAGAACGCCGCCTGCTTTGTGGAAAGCTTCGAAGATGGTTACATCGTAGCCTTTCTTAGCAAGGTCGCCAGCACAGGTCAGACCTGCAGGACCTGCACCGATAACAGCAACTTTGTGACCGTTGGAAACTGGTTTTTCGATCTCATGTTTGCCGTTCTTCATATCCCAGTCAGCAGCAAATCTTTCCAGACGGCCGATTGCAACTGGCTCACCTTTGATACCGCGTACACATTTTGCTTCACACTGTGTTTCCTGTGGGCAAACACGTCCGCAAACTGCTGGCAGAGCGCTTGTTTCTTTGATTGCAGAGCAAGCATCAGCAAATTTGCCCTGAGCAATCAGGCTGATGAATTTTGGAATCTGTACGTTTACTGGGCAGCCGCTTACACATGGCATGTGTTTGCAGTTGAGGCAGCGCTGTGCTTCCTCGATTGCCATTTCTTCGGTATATCCGTAAGAAACTTCTTCAAAGTTTCTAGCTCTTACTTTTGGGTCCTGCTCCGGCATAGGGAGTTTTGTCATACACATATTAGGCATTGTGAGCACCTCTCAGTCTGCAATGTTCGCTGTCATGTTGTTCCTGTGCTTTGTTTGTGCTGTTACGTTTCATCAGCTCATCAAAGTTAACCAGGTGACCATCAAAGTCTGGGCCGTCAACACATGCAAATTTGATTTCGCCGCCAACGTTAACACGGCAGCCGCCGCACATGCCAGTACCATCGATCATGATTGGGTTGAGGGATACGATGGTCTTGATTGCCTTTGGTCTGGTTACTTCAGAAACAAACTTCATCATTGGAACTGGACCGATTGCGATAACTGCATCGTACTCTCTGCCTTCATCGATCAGCTGCTGAAGTTTAACGGTTACAAAACCTTTTTCTCCGTATGTGCCGTCATCGGTCATAACGTAGAGGTTGTCTGCAACTGCGCGCATTTCGTCCTCGATGATAACGATATCTTTGGAACGGAAACCAGCGATCATATCAACATGAGCGCCCATAGCATGCAGTGCTTTTGCCTGTGGGTATGCGATTGCACAACCTACACCACCGCCGATTACGCAGACATTTTTGAGTCCTTCCAGATGGGTTGGGATTCCCAGAGGACCAACAACGTCCTGCAGGTATTCGCCTGCTTCCATAGCGCCAAGCATTTTAGTAGAACGACCAACCATCTGAACAATCAGAGTGATGGTACCTTTTTCTCTGTCATAATCTGCAACGGTCAGAGGAACGCGCTCGCCCTGTTCGTCGATGCGGAAGATAATAAACTGACCTGGGAGAACTTTTTTAGCAATAAACGGAGCTTCTACTTCTACGAGAACAACTGCTTCGTTTAACAGCTTTTTGTTTACGATTTTATACACTTGCAATCTCACCTCTCGAAAAATTTAGACCTATGCCAAACAGATGCTGTCCGTCCTTCTTCCCAAACTTCGGACAGTCCCTGTTCTGTTCATTGATCGTGCATTCCAAAGCATTCTTTTTCAATCAAACTGCTTTGTCCCCACTGAATAGTTTACCGTTATCTCGTTAATTTGTCAACGATAATATTATACAAAACGTTAAAAATTACACAAATTCTTTTTTCATAAGTTGTCTACCCACATTTTCATTTTGTTTTCTGCAAAAACTCTTCCCTGACTTTTTATGTTATATGTTATAATATCTTTATCTATTCTTTCCGGAAAGGGACTTATTTATCATGAAAGAACTTTATTCTAAAATATACCATAATCTTCAAAAAATTGATTTTGAATCAATCTGGCACGGTTTTTCTCCCTGCGAGTTTGCTTTGTATGATGAACACAAAGTTTATTTTTTCGATCAAACACAACCAGTTGATAACCGCTTTCTTGGCAATACTTCTATTCTCTATAATGGAAAACCGCTTGCAATCTGGAAGGTGACAAATCCGAATCTTCAGGATCCCATCCTGTTAACGGCAAAAATTGTGCATGAGATATTTCATTCTTTCCAGAAGGAACAGCACGAAGAAAGATTTCCGGATGATCTTATGATGCTTTCTTATCCGGACGATGCCGTTATTCATACGATACGGCAAGAGGAAAATAAACTGCTTGCCTCGATATTTCTCGAAGGCGATACCAGCAAAAAGGAAGCGGTTCTCCAAAGCTTTATCCAGTTGCGAAAATATCGGGCAGAGAAAGAGACCAATATCATCAAGCAAGAGTTTTGGGCAGAAACAATTGAAGGAATGGCAGAATATGCTGGCTGTATGGCTTTAAAACAGCTCTCCCCTGATCACTATTATCAGATCATTCAAAACAACATCAACATCTTGGCAGAACCTGCCCCTTTCTTCTTTGATATTCGAAAAATGAGTTACTATACCGGTTCTATGCTCTGCCTTGCCCTTTCGGAGACAGACACTTCCTTCTACCACGAAATTGGGAAGGAAAGCCTTTCTCTTTTTGAACTGATTTCAAAGGAAGTCCCTCCCAAATTCACTTCTATTCTACCTTCCCCCATCTTGGTCAGAATGCTGGAAGAAACTCATCGTCAAAAGGAGGAAATCCTTTCTTCTTTTTTACATACCAATCCTAACTATACCTCTGTGCAGGCATCCATCTGCGGCTACGATCCCATGAATATGTGGAAACTGGGGGACTATCTTTTCTGCTCCCATTTTGTCCTTCTTGAGTGTGATTCCGGGACAGAAAAGTTTTTAAAAGGTCCCGTTGCACTTCTGGTTTCAGATAGTTGCAACCATCAAATTAAAGGTTATTTTCAAAGAAAATGATGCTTCTCGTGCGCCGCATCCTCGGTGTTTGCCGTCAGCTCCGTGCAGCCGGCAGGGGTCGCAACGCCGTCGCCAAGGGCGGCAACGAGCTTGCCATTGGAATCCTTAAAGAATTTCGCCATGATGTTCTCCTTTGCTGATGTGCCAATATTCCTGATGCTTCTTATGCCCAAAGGCAGGCGAACCATCCACGGCATGGCAAATGAACACATAACGGGCGCGGCAAGCGGTCGGGCCAGGACGAACCGGTGACCTGGTCCGACTCGGCAGCCCCATCCCGCGCGCAGCTAGCGACCGTCGCCACCGAGCAGTGCCAGAACATCCTCGCGCGTAAACAGTGCCGATGAGATGCCGTCGCCGCCGAGCACGCTGTTGACCAGATCGCGCTTGGACTCCTGCATCTGCATAATGCGTTCCTCGATCGTGTCCTTGGCGATGAGTTTGTACACGGTCACGGTGTGCTGCTGGCCAATGCGGTGGGCGCGGTCAGTCGCCTGGTCCTGCGCGGCCACGTTCCACCACGGGTCGTAGTGAATGACCACGTCGGCAGCCGTCAGGTTAAGGCCCACGCCGCCCGCCTTGAGCGAAATCAAAAAGACCGGCACCTCGCCCGCTTGGAACTGCGCAACCATCTTGGCACGGCCCTCCTTGGACGATGCGCCCGTGAGTTTAAGGAAGGCGATATCCTCCTTGGCCAGGCGCTTGCCGATGATATCGAGCATGCCCGTAAACTGGCTGAACAGCAAGATGCGATGACCGCCGTCGAGCGCGCCGTGAACGAGCTCCATACACGTATCGAGCTTAGCGCTTCCCGCCTTGTAGTCCGCATAGTGCAAATGCGGGTCGCAACAGATCTGGCGCAGCTTGGTGAGCTCGGCAAGCACCTTGAGCTTATCTTTCTTAAACTCCCCGGCCTCGCGATGCTGCACCTGCTGGGCGATGCGGTCCTGGTTGGCCAGGTAGAGCTTGCGCTGTTCGCCGGTGAGCTGAGCCATCACCGTATCCTCGATCTTCTCGGGCAGGTCGGCCACCACATCTTCCTTGACGCGACGCAGCACAAACGGCGACACGAGCGCCTGCAGACGAGCGGCGCTGTCACCCTCGGCATGCTCGACGGGACTCTCAAAGCGCTTGGCAAATGAGTCACGCGTGCCCAGAAGACCCGGCATCAAAAAGTCGAAGATACTCCAGAGCTCGGACAGGCGGTTCTCGATGGGCGTTCCCGTCAAGGCAAAGCGCACGCCGGCCGGCAGGCGCTTGGCAGCACGGGCCACCTGGGTGAGCGGGTTTTTAATGTACTGGGCCTCGTCGAGCACCACGCGAGCAAAGTCCTGCTCGACGTATTCGTCGATGTCGCGGCGCATGAGGTCATACGACGTCACGACCACGTTATGCTCGGCGGCACCGGCAATTTGCACGCGACGCTGGGCCTTGGCGCCCACGATGGCGCACACATCAAGCGAGGGGGCAAAGCGCTCCAACTCGGCAGCCCAGTTGTACACGAGCGACGCGGGGCATACCACGAGCGTGGGCTTGGTGTCCCCCGCCTCCACGCGCGCCAGAATGTGCGCGATCATCTGCAGCGTTTTGCCCAGGCCCATATCGTCGGCCAAGATGCCGCCGAGGCCCAGATGCTCAAGCGAGCCGAGCCACTGGTAGCCGTCGACCTGGTAGCCACGCAGCGTGGCCTTGAGCGAGGCGGGTACCGTAAAGTCCATCTTGCCGAGCGTGTCCAGGCGCTCGACGGTACGGCGGAACGCGGCGTCGCGATCGGCCTCGAGCGTCGGCGTGCGCGCGAGCATGCTATCGACAAAAAGGGTGCTCGACGCGGGAAGCGACACGCCGTCGAACAGGTCGACGGCATCGACGCCCAGGTCCTCGGCAAGGCCAAACGCAGCGCGGGCACCTTCATCCAGGCGAACGATGTCACCCGACGTGAGACGTGCAAACGTCTGGTGACGCTTGTAGGAGTCAAGGTAGATGGCAAGGTCTGCCGCCGAAAGCCCGCTCGCACCCAGCTCGACGTCGAGCAAGTTGCTCTTGACGGTGGCGCGCACCGAGAGCTTGGGCGCAGGACGGACCGAGATCTGGCGCAGGCGGTCGCTGAGCATGACCTCGCCCAGCTCGGACAGGGCAGACAGGCCCTCGGTCAGCAAGTGAAACAGGCGGGCGTCGTCGCGCTCCTCAAACGCCAGGCCGCCCTCGTAGAAATCGAAGTACAGGGCCGCCGTGTCCATAACGCGAAACTCCGCCACCGTATCGCGGGGCGGAACGCCGGGGCGTTGCTCTTCGAAAGGACTACCCGGAGCACCAAGACTAAAGAGATCTGCCGACCAATCACCGTAGGATACCGTAATCTTGCAGGTCACAAGGCCATCGTCGACGCCAATCGCCACGGCAAAACTCGGCTCGGGCGCCACGGCATCGAGTGCGGCGGGGGCGGTCAGGTCGGTGTAGTCGCGCAAGATAGGCAGCGCCATGCGGCAGAACTCGCCCACCTGGTCGGCGGCGATATGGACCGGTGTGCGGCAGGGCAACAAGTGCGAAAGGAACGGCGCCGCATGTTGGGCAAACGCCGTGTCGGTACGGCGCGCGCGGCGCGTATCGACCAGATAGGCTGCGTCACCAGCGACAAAACAGTACATATCGGCCGGAAGGCGCAAGTCATAGCTGCCTCCCGCCGCCGGTGCAATCTTGGCGGCAAGGAGCGGCGGGCGCTTAGCCGGGACTTCGCCCTCCCCCTGCGGCGACGGCTCGACGGCCACCTCGTAGGAGCGATGCGTCGTCGTCCCCCGCGACCAAGCAGGCTCAAAGGACATAGTCCTGCCACGCAGCAAGTCCAGCACGGACACGACGGAATGCTCGGATACCGGCAACTGACGCTCGGCGACAAAACCGTTGCGGACAAAGTCATACGACGCCGAGCGCGAGCTCGTAATATCGCCTAGGTAGGCGACCGTCATTGCGACAAAGTCGAGCAGCTTTGTCGACACGTCATCGAAAGCCTCGGGCACATGGACAAACGTAAGCTTCTTGCCATAGGAGAACGTACCGCCGCGCACATAGGCATCGGCCATGCCGTCGAGATCCTTAACCACGTAGGACACCGAACCGCAGCGAATGCGAAACTCGAGCGCCCAGTTAAAGCGATCGGCAAACAGCGGGTTGTAGTACGGCACCAGCGAGGGCTCCAGCACCGCTTTGGGCGCATCGGGGTCAATGGTGCTGGCGAGCTTGCGGCGCATGGCCACGAGCTCGTCCATGCGCGCGTCCGAAAGGTCGGAAAGCGCCGCCACAAGGCTCGGGCTCGTGGGGACGGGCGCCGGGAAGGGAAAGTTGGGGTTGACCGTCGGTGCGGTGGGCGCGGAGCGCATGGGCTGCTTGGACTGTGCGGTCGGTACCGTAAACGTGCGGACCGGCGTACGCAAGCCCTCGACGGGCTCGGCGCCGCTGGCATCCAGATACGCCAGCGCCGTGGCGATGGCGTGCTTGCACATGCCGGAATAGCGGAAGGCGGCGGGACAATCGCAGTCGTAGTCGATAACCTCGTGCTCGTCCATATCGAGCGCCACGTGCGTCTTGTACAGGTCGCCGCGCGAGCCACGCACCGTGCCCTCGATGTTCACGTTTTTGGAGAAGCGCGAGCCGGAGTCCTCAAACGACAGCACGGCGCCGTTGAGCATGAGCGAACGCCCCTTCATAAAGGTACTGCTGAGCGCCGCCTCCTTACGAAGCGCCTGCACAAACGTCCCCTGCGCCATCACTTCCTCCAATCTCGCATGCCAAATGATTTTTCTGGGACGGGGATGAAAAAATCATTCCCGTCCCAGAAAGACTGGTCTTCCGCCACACGTCACCCAAAATGATTTTTTAATCCCCGTCCCAGAAAAATCATTTTAGATCACCGTCACGCGGCCTTGGTTACCCACGATGGCCTTTGCCTCTGCCAACAGCGGAATCGAGCGTGCGTTGACCTTGGCCGGTACCTCGGCACGCAGTACGCGCCCGTCCACCTGCTCGATAAAGATCTCCACGCGGTCGCCGCCCGGGTTGGCGGTAAGCACCGTGGCAAGACGCGCCATATTGCCCTGGCTAAAGCGGCTGTTGGGCACCATGACCTCAAACACCT
>OKSF01003141.1_pt1 | contig 10131 bp, 9 predicted proteins | sample 1606061 | NCBI WGS metagenome assembly OKSF01 (sample SAMEA3541567, study PRJEB24748) | human gut metagenome | biome: human gut; feature: human-associated habitat; material: faeces | place: China | collected 2012 | reverse complement strand
GTTCTTGGCCAGGGCATGGCGCACCAGGGCTTCCAAGACGTCGTTGGAAAAGGTGCTGGAACACATACATATTAGACGGGCAAGGCAATAAATAAGAGGTATTATGATACTTCCCCACAGATAGTATAAAAACAAACTGAGTATTCCGCAAACAAATATCCCTTATTTTCTTGAAGATTATCTTAGATCGTTTTTCAAGCCCCATAACGGTACTCGAAAAACAATAGATGATCTTTGTATCCGGACGCTGCTGTTTTAGTAGACAAACGTCCTCCATTACTCGCAAATATCGTTTGTTGGACATATTCTCTTCTCGCTTCAAGTCTACCCTTGATGGCGCATATTGGCATTTTGGGGGATATTTACGGGGGAAATCAAGGCTTGCGGGAGTCATAGACAAAATTTCAATGTCTTTGATACCTACAACAAAAGGCCTCCTCAAATCGATTTTCTCCTCAAAAGGGAAACCGCATTTGGTAAAAAGCTTGTTATATAAAGAAAAATAGTCTTGCTTAAATAGCAACACAGAGAAAAACAGATTTCTTATCATCCTTGTTATTACTATTTTTTCCCACGCAAGACGTATTCTTAATTTGGACATACTTGTTTCCTTAGGGATAAGTCCGGAGTTAAAAGGAGGAACCCACGGATCATAAAGTGATAACGGCATTGTTTCTACAGAAATGACAGGGATTCCCAGCTTATGATACAAAGCTGTATGCATGGTGCATTGGGCATCCATATATACACGATCGGGTGATAACTCTTGAAACTTGCTTTCCCAGCTAGCTATTTTCTCAGAAAAGGCACGTTCCCTTTTTTGCGTGAACACAGAAATTAAACATTCCAAGATAAAACGCATTCCTTTTACACGTAACTCCTGCTTATCAGATTCTAAAGGGTAATCCAGCATGACGCACTCAAATCCCTTATCCTCTATCCTCTTTTTATGCTCGGCTTCTACTACGCAATAAACAACTCGATGCTGTTTCTCTAGCCACTTATTCGCAAGAGCGAAACTTGCGTTCAAATGGCTGAAGGCTGGGTATATGTCGAATAATATAGTCATAGTTCATTAATCAAGCAATTTACCTAAATCTAGATAAGCGAACTGCATTTTATCATTTAGACTCATTATAAGCCGGTGATTGTCATTATCATAGCAATAATTTATAATTGGATATCCTGTCTCTAATGTCTTTAGGTAATTGCCCTCTAAGTCGAACACTAAAAATTTCGTAGCATAAATAGGCTTCCCGGCTGTTGTAACAAAGTCTTCTCCTGAGTAGAGTGCGACTATTCTATCGTTACAAAATGCCACACCTTTATAATGGTCAATTCCATGCGTTTGCGCATCCCATTTAGGCCCATATATATTATATTTCAACTCTCCATCAAGACTGCATATAGACATTAAATCATGGGGTATATAAGTCTCCACATAAATACCATGCACCATGGATATAGCAAAACAAATACGTTTCTTTTTCACATCTGGATGAATCGTATAGCCCATAGGACTTATTTCACCGGTTTCCATATTGAATTTTGCAACAACAGGATTAAAATCACCATTACCAAGGCGTTGTATGGTTACACCAATAGATAATGTATCGTTAACGTATTCGTATTTATCAGGGAATACTTGCTCGCTCATTTTCATTTTTTCGGTGGGAGAGTATGCCGGATCAATAATTGCACTGTCCAGATCATAGCTAAAGATTTTGTTTTTGCCATGATCAGACACGTAAAATTTTCGATTTACTTTATCTTCCGCTATATCCCCTATAAGAGTAATTTCTCCCGGCCCTTGTCCTTTCAGTCCGGTACTTGTCATATACTTAAAATTGTTTTTATCAAAAATATGTATATATTCATTTGCCGTTTTGTAATCTATGATAAATATATAGTTATCTATTATCATTGGCCATGAGTAATTTCCAATGAAGAGGTCTTCTATTACTATCTCTTTTATTTGGTCACGAACATTGGTTATATTGTTCCTCTTACCTTGATGTTTCTCTATTGTTGAGTTTGATGAACATCCCAAACAAAAGACTATTATTGAAAATAGGCATACTATTTTATTCATGCTTTGTAGTCTTTTTAGTATTATAATTCTTTTAATTGACAAAATATGTAATCAAAGTATTTAGGGATTAAATTTCATTCAATCCCTAAATATATATTTATATTATGTTATAAAATACAACATCATGCAAAATTCCATCAATGTCCATATTCCCTATACTTATGCCAGCCATTACAATCACAGCCACCACAGTCATCTACACACCCGTTCGGGCAGTAGGCCAGTGCTTCTGTGTTTGCCGATATGAGATCGGTTACAGATACTTCCTCGGTATTACTATCGGTATTATTAAACCCAAAAGCGGCAGCTATCGCTGCGAAGCTTCCTATCGCTAAAATTTTCTTAAGCATATCTTTCTGTTTTTAGTTTGTTAATTTGAAATAATTCACATCTCCAAAGTATATTAAACTTATGGAAACTGCCGAGACCTAACTTATAGGTCGATAACTTTCCGTACCTTTGTACACCTCCTTTCTTTTTTATGGGGGTAGTGGGGAGAGTTTGCTTTTGTGGTTCGAAAGCATGAGGCAAACTTCTCCTTTCTTTGCCCGATTATTCCGTTCTACCTCTAATTCTTAGTTTTAGAGGGTATGCCGTATTGCATTTCAACATGATTATCTCGTTGAAAAAGCCCACATCCTTTGGTTTCATTGTTACTTCTACTATTGCCGTCTCGTTTGGCATGATGGGCTTTTTCTCGAATGCGACAGAGGCGCAGCTACAAGTCGTGCTTGTAGTTATTATGACAAGCGGTTTATCTCCCGTATTTTTTACGGTAAAAGCCTGCTTTTTTTCCTCACCAACTTTCATAATGCCCAGATCCGCTTTAATGGGGGTTACTTCTCCAATGGTATTGTTGTCCTCTTTCTCATTAACGGTATCATAGTTTTCTGATATTTGCTTGATATACATACTCCTAATATCCACGCTATGAACCGGATTCCCAATCGTCAAGACTTTGTTGTCTTTGTCTAACAATAACGTATGAAACTGAGGGAAAAGCGGAAAGTTATTCAACTTGTTCAGTTCCCCATCAAAGTCGATACAAACCGGATGATCGAATAAATCACGTTTGAAGAGTTGGCACAACTCCTTATAATCCTTCGGATGAAAGAAAAACAAGAAAGGAATTTCCCCATTGCTAATAGAATTGGTATACTCTATTAGTTCTTTCCATTTTTGTAATTGCAATTTACAATCCAAACATCCAGTAGAATCAACATACACTAGTATTTTATAGGTAGATTGAGGTATTGAATAATCAACCGTGTCTTTGCCATAAAAAGTAAATACGGGACGCTCCGGGAGTTTAACCTCTTTCCCGTACCATTCTTTAACAATTGGCAGCAATTCATTATCACTCTTTTGTTTACTACAAGACAAAAGGGTAATTAGAATTAGAAGGATAAGTAAAGAGTGCCTTTTCATAAATAACATCATTTTAAGATTATAAACTAATAACCAACAAATCATTCCGGGCTAGTTACAAACTCTTTCTGCAATAATACAGGATTTTTTTAAGATTAACGTATTCTACAGCATGGAAAGTGGACTCTACTTTATCTCAAACTGCCCCATCAGACGATCTCCCCACTGATTTGTCAGGCTCAAAGTACAACTTCCCTTTGGAGCACTTGCCAAATCAATCGTGATTAGATGAGCTTCAGAGGCCGGATACGTCTCTTCGTAAGAGAATCCATCATTCCCCGTAATACATACCGTGATGTCTGAACGACGGGTCGTGCATTGAATGGTTAATAAGGTCTCATTGATAGAGGCCGTTACGGGGATTACTGATGTGACGGATCGTTTACCTTCTTTCCAGTCCTCTCCATCAAAGTCTATATCATCTCCCATTACCTTTGCTGACAGATTAAACGCATAGATGCCAGCTAGAATACTTATCAGTAAAAAACTGATACATTTTTGTACTAATTTTTGTTTTCTCATATCCATATTGATTTAAGCTTACTCTGTTACAAAAGTAGAGTAAACATCTGGAACAGCCTAAAATAAACATGGACATTACAAGGACACAACAAGAAAATAAACAATTGATATATAAATATTTACAAAAAAGCATCCTCTTCTATACGGACACTCAAACCTTTAGTAGTTTATCAGGAACACATCCAGCGTTATTTTAGCATCAAGGAATCCTTCTTTACTTTGATTTATACGTTCGCGGATACGAGATTTCTTTTTGGTAACGGAAGGACTGGAAATACAAAAAACATCCGCAATCTGAGAAGTGGTAAGACCAGCCTTTATTAGGCAACAAACTTGAAGATCCATTTCCTTCAAGGAAGAGAACTCTTTTCGCAAGCGAGAATAGAAACCATTATGCAATACATCCAGACTCTCAAACAGAAGCAGCCAATCAAGGGATTGACAAGGGTTCTCCCGCAAGTTCTTAAAAAAGTCCACATGACTATTTATGTAATTGATCAAAAAGGACTCCCGAGCTTTGAGAAGTAAATTTTGATTAGATAGTTTCTCTAACTTAATAACTCTATCCTTATTTTGTTCTGCTAACTGGACATATTCATCTATTTTACGTTGATATTCTTGATTTTTAGATTTTAAAGACTCCGCATCGCTCCGCAAGCAATCTATCTGTTCTATTTGCTCATTGACAACTCCCTCTAAATTCTCTTTATCTTCTAATTCTCTAGAAAGAGATTGTATCAATGCTTGCTTTTTGAAAATCATTTCCTCATTATCATGCAAATTCGATAGATATTCCTGAATGTCCTCTTCTGATATCCTCAAGCTCCGCTCTTTCAACCATAACTTACGTTGATAACCAAAAGCGATCAACCCTATCAAGACAACCATGATTATTCCACCCCAGAGAACCGATCTCTGTAACCGCTCTTTTTCCAATAAAAGGGTTTTCTTTTCATTCTCCAATTTCTCATTATCATATTTCACTTGTACTTCCGCAATGGCTCTTGTGCGATCTATATCATTTATAGAGTCATTATAATGGCGGTATTGCTCGATATATCTAAAGGCATCATCATATCGCAATTGTTTCTTTGCGATGAAATACAATAATAGATTCGCTGAACGGACTCTACCTATCTTAGAAGTGTTCAATGACTTCTTTAAATAAACCTCTGCGGAATCAAGTTCTCCCATTCGATAGAAAACAGAAGCAATACCAAATCTTACAGCAGAAAAATTAATTGTATCTCCCAACCTTAAAGTTAAAGCCAAATCTTTTTTTTCACATTCTAATGCTTTCATATAGTTTTTTTCTAACCTATAAATTGTGCCCAATTCTCCAATGGCCATCGCCTGCGTCCTTAGATCATCAATCAACACCCCATTCTCCAACGAACGTTCAAAGTAATAACGGGCACTATCCAACTGCTTACACTCCGCAAATGTCCGTCCCAACTCCGAATAAGCATGCGACCAATCATCCCTTCGGGGAACTTGCGTTACATAATAAACAGCTTCCCGAAACAGCTCCAACGCCTTGTCATAAATATACTGTTCCCGATAAACACGCCCCAACGTCTGGCAAATAAGCGAGGCGAACAACGGATCATCAAAACTTCCTATCAAATCTCTCGCTCGCACATAGCAAGCGGTCGCATCCTCCAATTTAGACAAATCCCTACATACCGCTCCCTTATAGAACCAAGCCTGCGCCTTCCTTCGCCCATCTTTCCGCATATCAAAATAATGAAGAGCCACATTGATCAACGAGTCCGAGGTATGTTTCTTATAATTCTTATCCCGCGCTTGCGTATAAAGCAAGCACCATGTAGCATCATTCAGCTTATCCGAGGAGGAAGGCTTAGGCATCTTTTCCAATAATGTCAATGCGCTGTCCGGGTGATCCCACATTATGGAGTCAATCATAGCCAGCTCTGGGGAGATCTCTTTAGCCTCTTGATGACAGGAAAAACCAAAACTAGCACATAATAGCATTAGAACAATTACAAATCTCATAATAGCAAACGTATGTTTCTTATAGGTTAATGAGTGGCAAGATACAAAAAAAATCATACAATGTGGCTTATTGTCTATTTTCTCCATTCACAATTCCTTCACTTTTACTTTTCTCAAAAACACGTACGTGAATTTCCAAAAACATGTACGTGTTTCCGGAAAAACATGTACGTGTTTAGAGTAAAACATGCACATGTTTATAAAAAGCTATTTATCAACGAATTAAATAAGCAGTTTCAAATAAGACTTATTGTTAATTATCGAAGTGTTAAATGAATAACTTACGGCTTGTCAAGCCACAAGCTTACGGCTAGGGGTAGCCGCAAGCTTACGAGTTAGGAAGTGATAAGTTATTCACTTGGGGAGCTTTATTCTAGTGGTTTAGCGCAGATCTAAACAATCAGCCAACAATCCAAATTCCGGTCTTCCTTACTAAAGGAAACACCTATTTTCACCAGCTCACGCCCATCAGCCTCATAAGGCAGCAGATAACCTTTCTCGTCAATCTGCCTCAAGGCATCTTCCACGGAACCGTCCAGCTTGAACTCAAAAACATAAATATAATCTTTCGTCTTTACTACCGCATCCGCACGTCCCTTCGCACTGCGCACCTCCACATCACAGAATTGTCCCATCAATTTAAACACCAGATAAAACACTACTTGATAATGGCGTTCCGTTTTAGCGTTTAACTCATAAGGGAAATCAGCGAAAAAAGCTTATAAACAAGATCCGTCTTATCCACATAAAGATACCCGTTTTCACGTAAATTCTCAAAACTCTGTATACCAATAGGTAAGTTCCGCATTCCTGTTTCCATAAGACCTAATGATTTAATGCTTTTCACAAAGATATGCATTTTTCACCGCTCAATCTGTTCTTAACATCTTTTTTAGCCTAATGCTGTTTTTCTATCCAAAAATTTCTACATTTGTCATCCAATCTACATTGAAAATGAAAGGAGATGATTTCAATAGTATCTATGAACGAAATTACCGACGGTCATTTCTGTTTACAAAATCATATGTACATGACGATATGGCAGCAGAAGATATCGTGGCAGAATCTCTCGTGAAATATTGGAGATTATCCCTATCACAAGAGGCAGAGACCTCAGAAGCTCTTCTTCTAACTATATTAAAAAACAAAGCCTTAGATTATTTACGACATAAAGTAATCCACGAATCCGCCATTGAAAACATCATGGAACTTAATGATCGCGAACTAAATATCCGTATATCGACACTTGAGGCATGCGATCCGGAAGAAATATTCTCTCAGGAAATACAAACCATCATACACGATACGCTAAAATCGTTGCCCGAGCAAACCCGCCGGATATTCGAGATGAGTCGTTTCGAGAATAAAAGCGTGAAAGAAATAGCGGAAGAGACCAATCTTACCGTAAAAGGAGTAGAATACCATATAACCAAGGCTTTAAAGGTATTACGCATCAACCTAAAAGACTACCTACCTTTGCTCTATTTTCTTTTTTCTTAATTTTTTTCGTCTTTCCACTAGGGATCTACCTCATTGTATCGTTTTTATAATACAAAGCGAAATTAATAGATATTCATGGAGCAATTACTACAACGATATATAAGAGGTGAGGTTTCCGCAGAAGAGAGACTGAAAGTAGCGTCATGGTTGGACGAAAGCCCGGAGAATATGCGTGAATTTCTAGCTTTACGTAAATTATATGATATCTCACTTTGGCAAACTGATACAAACGAAAAACATTCCGTTAAAAAGAGACATTTCTCAATACAAAAAATAGCAGTCGAGATCTTAAAGATCGCAGCCATCTTTTTGGTTGGCTTTTGGGGAAGTAAACAACTGCTGACACAACAATCAGACAAGGTACAGATGCAAACCATTCATGTACCAGCCGGACAACGGGCAGAGGTCACCTTGGCCGATGGTACGCATGTATGGCTAAACTCTCGCTCAACCCTAAGATTTCCTGAACAATTCAGCGCAAACGCTCGAAACGTGGAATTAGACGGCGAAGGTTACTTCTCCGTCCAACACAATGAAGAAAGTCCATTTATCGTGCAAACCCCAAAGTACGCGATCCAAGTGTTGGGGACAGAGTTTAATGTGAAAGCTTACCGTAACACTTCCTTGTTTGAAACTGCTCTTTTAAAAGGAAGCGTAAAAATCAGTTCCCCTAATTTGAAAAATGGATTACAGCTCAAGCCCAATGAAATCGTTAGTATAGAAAATAAACTGCTCAAAAAATCCACAATCAATAATAACGATTATTTTAAATGGAAAGAAGGACTGTTTTGTTTTGAGGATGAATCAATCCAAAATCTAATAAAAAAACTAGAGCTTTATTACGATACTACGATTGAAATCCAACGTCCCTCATTGCTAGAACATCACTATTCCGGCAAATTCCGCATCCAAGATGGGATAGAACACGTATTAAGGGTCCTTCAGCTGAAACATAAATTCACATACCAAAAAGATGATGATAAAAATCTAATAATCATAAAGTAAGAACAGAGTGTTAACCTTATAAATCATTTACGCCTATGAGATAAAAATATCAATAAAGAAACAGTTCATAAAAAACCGGGAAATGCTGCAACATCTCCCGGAAAAGGTCAGTACCACATGCACTTAAATCATTAGTACTAATATCAAGAATTACAAATGTATGAAAAATCAAACAAAAAGAGTTATGAAGTTAACTTTTATAACACTATTTATTTCAACCACAGGAATGTTTGCATCTGTTAATTCACAAAACACACGGGTCAATATCCATGTGAACAATGCAAACACTCGAATTGTCTTAAACGAAATCGAGAAACAAACCGACTATCTCTTTGTGTATGATACCAAAGAAGTGGATCTAAATCGTAAAGTTTCCATAGAGGCACAAAATAAAACCGTAGCCGATGTGTTATCATCTATCTTTACCCAAACGAACATCTCGTATGCGATGGAGGGTAATAACATCATGTTAATGCGAAAAAACACTTCAGTTACGCAACAAAGTAGCCGACGAATTACCGGTGTAGTGAAAGATGCAATTGGTGAGCCGATCATTGGAGCAAATATCGTTGAGAAGGGAACCACAAATGGTATAATCTCCGATATTAATGGAAATTTCAGTCTTATGCTCTCAGAGAACGCCATTTTGCAAATTTCCTATATCGGATATCAGACACAAGAAATCCCGACCAAAGGACAGACGAATATCCAAATTACCATGAAAGATGACTCACAAGCATTGGATGATATCGTTGTCATTGGTTATGGCACACAACGCAAGAAAGACGTAGCAGGATCTATCTCTTCTATATCCACGAAGGACTTATCCATTCAATCGTCTGGGAATATACAAAATCTCCTTCAAGGTAGGTTATCCGGTGTATCTGTAACAACTTCCGGCGTAGCTGGCGAAGCCCCTGCTATCCGTATTCGGGGTGTCGGAACACTAAATAATAACAGCCCGCTGTATGTTATTGATGGCTTTCCCACAAAAAGTGAAATCGCATCCCAAATAAATCCTTCAAGTATAGAGTCTGTACAAGTATTGAAAGACGCCTCTTCCGCCTCTATCTATGGTTCCCAAGCCGCTAACGGGGTTATCTTAATCACGACTAAGCAAGGTAAAGAAGGAAAACCTACTGTCGAGGTAAAAGTAAACGTAGGCGTACAACTTCCTACCAACTTACCAGAAATGCTAAACTCCCAACAATATGGAGAAGTCTTGTGGAACGCAATGAGAAACGCAGGGTTAACACCACAGCACGACCAATATGGCAACGGAGCTACGCCTGTCATTCCGGATTATATCCTACCAGCAGGAGCCATGGAAGGTCAGGTAGATCTTAGTACTTATAATACCGCAGAGAATCAATTTATGCGCGCTAATAAGATCGGGACCAATTGGGCTGATGAGGTTTACCGTCCTGCACCAACAACAAACGTAGACATCAGCGCACAAGGAGGAGGTAGTGGCTCTAAATATTTCTTGAGTGCAAATTATTATAAACAACAAAATAAGCATCAGGAGTCAGTTTCATTGCAAGAGCAATTGGAACCCCTTCTTTATC
>OKSF01003138.1_pt1 | contig 10135 bp, 8 predicted proteins | sample 1606061 | NCBI WGS metagenome assembly OKSF01 (sample SAMEA3541567, study PRJEB24748) | human gut metagenome | biome: human gut; feature: human-associated habitat; material: faeces | place: China | collected 2012 | reverse complement strand
CTCAATCCTTCTTATACTTTGCAACGCCCTCGGTGTAGAGGTTGCCGCCGACCGAATCCTGCGAGACGATGGCGGAGAAATTCTCCACGGTGAGACGCTTGACCGACTCACAGCCCAACTCGTCATACGCGATGACCTCGACATTCTTAATGGATGCCGCCTTCGCCGCGCCTGCACCGCCGATGGCTACCATATAAACCGCGCCGTTGCGCGCCATTGCGTCCTGCACGCCCTGACCCCGCACGCCCTTGCCGATCATGCAGGCAAGACCTGCATCGAGCAGACGCGGTGCGAACGGGTCCATACGGCCGGAGGTGGTCGGGCCGACCGAGCCGATGACCTGACCCGGCTTTGCGGGGGTCGGGCCGGCGTAGTAGATCGCCGCGCCGTCGAGGTCGAACGGCAGCTTGTCGCCTGCGTCCATCGCGGCAACGATCTTCTTGTGTGCGGCGTCGCGCGCGGTGTAGACCGTGCCGGTCAGCGTTACGGTGTCGCCCGCACGCAGCTTCGGCGCCATTTCCTTGAGCTGTTCGGTTTTCAAATCGTAGTGTGCCATGCTTATTCCTCCGTTTTCGGGCGCAGATTGTTCAGAACCTCACGCAGTCCGTTTTTTGTCTTGTCCGGCTCGGGATGGGGCGCCTCGCCGTCCTTTTTGCCGAGCGACGCGCTGATCTTGTCAATTTCGCCGAGCACTTCACCGGCCTTGCGGGCCATCTCGGCGGATTCCTGCTGGTTGCGTGCCAGCACGGTGCGGTAGTTCTCCTTGGTGGCATCCAGCTGACGGCGCACCTGCTCGATGGTCTCCATCGACTTGCGGCGCAGCTTCTGCAGCTCCACCTTGGCGTCCTCCTCGATTTGCTTGGCGCGCCGGTACGCGGAAAGCTCCATCTCGGCGATCTTCTCTCTGGTGGCATCGTATTCACCGCATTTGGCCGACAGCTTGGCGTTCTCCGAGGTCAGCCGGTCGTTTTCCGCCGCAAGCTGCGCCGCACGGGCGTTCTGCGCCTCGATCTCGGTCGCCTGAAGGGAAAAACCGCTTTCGATCTGGTCCAGCTGTGCACGGATCTTATCGGTATCCAGCGTCATTTCGCCCAGCCGCTCGAGCAGCTCGGCGTTCTTCGCGGTAAGCGCCTCGTTCTGCGTGCGCAGCTCGTTCATCGCGGACTGAGCCTCGGTCAGCTGAGAGCGCAGCTCGGCGGTCTCGGTGTAGTATTTCGTGTCGGTTTCTTCTATGTAATGCAGTACGTCCTCGCGGTTAAAGCCGCCGAAGATGGCACTGCGGAATCCACGGGTTTGCTCGTCCATTGCAGTTCCTCCCACAATAATCTAATTTACAGTATAACAAATTCATGTAGAAATGGCAACAAAATTGAGAATTGAAAATGGAAAATGGAGAATTAACGCATCGTTCAACCGGTTCCGCAGGGCGGGGAACGCCGGAGCGGCTGCTCCTGCCCTTGCGGACAATTCACCTTGCCGCACCCTGCAGGATACCGGTGCGAAATGATTACACGATGCGACCGTTTTCTCGCAATGCACACACACCGCGGGGAATGCGGATTCTTTGTACATATTGAACAGAATGATATAATAATGTAAGGTAATGTGCCCGGATATCTTGCAATCAAAAACGGAAAGTGATATTATAAATCTATCTTGCAAAAACGAGGAAGATGCTCAATGTTAGAATTAAAAGATTTCGAGGCAGCTGCGGACCGACTGAAAAACGTCATCCACAACATTCCGCTGTCTACGTCCTGCACCTTCTCCGCCATGACCGGCGCAGAGGTTTATCTGAAGTACGAAAACCAGCAGAAGACCGGCTCCTTTAAGGTGCGCGGTGCTTACAATAAGATTATGAAGCGCTTCGCTGAGGGCGACCTGCACGCCGTTGTTGCGTCCTCTGCGGGCAACCATGCACAGGGCGTTGCCTTTGCGGCAACCGCTGCCGGTGTAAAATCCACCATCGTTATGCCGCGTTCCGCGCCGATCGCCAAGGTTTCCGCAACCCAGGGCTACGGTGCCGAGGTTGTTCTGGCGGGCAACATTTACGATGAAGCCTATGCCAAGGCGTGCGAGATCTGCGAGGAGACCGGCGCAGAGTTCATCCACCCGTTTGACGATGAGGATGTTATGGCGGGTCAGGGCACCATCGCACTGGAAATCCTGCGCGACCTGCCGGGCGTTGACATGATCTTCGTTCCGGCCGGCGGCGGCGGACTGATCTCCGGCGTGGCTGCCTGCGCAAAGCAGATCAACCCGCGCATCCAGATCATCGGCGTACAGGCTGAGGGCGCACCGGCGATCGCAAATTCGTTCCGCACCGGCGAGCGCACTCCGTCCGATACCGTGCACACCATCGCTGACGGTATCGCTGTAAAGACCCCGGGCGAAAAGACCTTTGAGTATATCAAGAAGTATGTGGACCGCGTTGTCACGGTTTCCGATGACGAGATCGCTTCCGCTGTTCTGCTGCTGCTCGAGCGCTGCAAGCAGGTCGTTGAGACCTCGGGTGCGGCGCCGCTCGCGGCTGTCCTCAACAACAAGGTGGACGTAAAGGGCAAGAAGGTCGTCTGCGTGCTGTCCGGCGGCAATATCGACGTATCCTTCATCCACAAGATTGTGGAAAAGGGCCTGATTACCCGCTGCCGTCAGCTGAAGTTCTCTGTGCTCATGCCGGATGCACCGGGCGCACTCGAGCATTTCTCGCACATCGTTGCACAGCAGAATGCCAATATCATCCTGTTCCAGCATGACCGCGTACAGACGGACCTCGAGATCGGCGAGGCGATTATCCATGTCGTCTGTGAGGTCGGCGGCGTTGACCACGCCAAGCGCCTCATCGACACCCTCACCGATGATGGCTATAAGGTGTTTACTTCGCAGATTTGATAAAAATGCAATGAAATTACAGCGTTCCGCTTGGATAGAGCGGGACGCTGTTCTTTTTTCGGAAGAATGGAGAATTGAAAATTGAAAATGAACGTAAATCATCACATTCATTTTCAATTTTCAATTACACCTGCCTTGTATAACGCTCTGCTCTCATGGCAAGATATTATATTGACAAATAAATAACGATGTGCTATTATCTCAGCGTGATAAGGAATGAAAAAACAGGTGGACGTTTTATCGCATTATTTGCCTTAAAACGGATAGAATAATAAAACCACGCATACAGTCAACCGCAGAAAGGAAGCATTACGCTATGGCAGCACACATCAACGACGAAATGCTGAACAAAATGGACGCATACTGGCGGGCGGCAAATTATCTTGCAGCCGGTCAGCTTTACCTGCTCGACAACCCGCTCCTGAAGGAGCCGCTGAAGCCTGAGCACATCAAGAAGAAGATCGTCGGCCACTGGGGCACGGTGCCCGGTCAGAACCTGATTTATGTTCATCTGAACCGCATCATCAAGCAGTATAATCTGGATATGATCCTGCTGTCCGGCCCGGGTCACGGCGGCAACTTCTTTGTGGCGAACACCTACCTCGAGGGCACCTACAGCGAGGTTTACCCGAACATCAGCGAGGACACCGAGGGCATGAAGCGCCTGTTCAAGCAGTTCTCGTTCCCGGGCGGCATTGCCAGCCACGTTGCACCGGAGACCCCGGGCTCCATCCACGAGGGCGGTGAGCTGGGGTATTCTCTGGCGCACGGCTTTGGCGCGGTGCTGGATAACCCCGACCTGATCGCAACCGTAGTTGTCGGTGACGGCGAGGCGGAGACCGGCCCGCTGGCAACCTCGTGGCACGGCAACAAGTTCCTCAATCCGGTGACGGACGGCGTTGTTCTGCCGATCCTGCACCTGAACGGCTACAAGATCTCCAACCCGACCCTGCTGTCGCGTATTCCCGAAGAGGAGCTGCGCAAAATGCTCGAGGGCTGCGGCTGGAAGCCGTATTTCGTCGAGGGCGATGAACCGATGAAGGTACACCGCGCACTGGCGGACACGCTCGACACCGTAACCGAGGAAATCCTCGCCATCCGCAAGCACGCCCGTGAGACCGGCGACACGACCCGTCCGATCTACCCGATGATCGTGCTGCGCACCCCGAAGGGCTGGACCGGTCCGAAGAACGTGGACGGCAAGCAGATCGAGGGCAGCTTCCGCGCGCATCAGGTGCCGCTGATGATGGACAGCCCGGAGCACCTGCCCATGCTCGAGCAGTGGCTGCGCAGCTACCATCCGGAGGAGCTGTTCGACGAAAACGGCAAGCTGATTCCCGAACTCAAGGCGCTGGCGCCGACCGGCGAGCACCGCATCGGCGCAAACCCGCACGCCAACGGCGGTCTGCTCATGCATCAGCTGCGCCTGCCGGATTTCCGTGATTACGGACTGAATGTTCCGGCTCCGGGCAGTGTTGAGGGTCAGGATATGATCGAGCTTGGCGCTTATGTCCGCGATGTCATCAAGCTGAACATGGACAGCCGCAACTTCCGCGTATTCGGCCCGGACGAGACCATGTCCAACCGCCTGAGCCACATTTTCGAGGTCACCGACCGCGAGTGGAACGCTGAGCGTCTGGACACCGACGAATTCCTGTCCGCAAGCGGCCGCGTGATGGACGGCATGCTGTCCGAGCACATGTGCGAGGGCTGGCTTGAGGGCTATCTGCTGACCGGCCGTCACGGCTTTTTCGCAAGCTATGAGGCGTTCATCCGCATTATCGACTCGATGGCGGCACAGCACGCCAAGTGGCTCAAGGTCTGCAACGGCCTGCCGTGGCGTCAGCCGATCGCATCGCTCAACCTGATTCTGGCTTCCAACGTATGGCAGCAGGATCACAACGGCTTTACCCATCAGGACCCGGGCTTCCTTGACCACATCGCCAACAAAAAGGCGGATGTTGTCCGTCTGTACCTGCCGCCCGATGCAAACTGCCTGCTCAGCTGCTTCGATCACTGCATCAAGAGCCGCAACTATGTCAATGTCATCGTGGCATCCAAGCATCCGCGTCCGCAGTGGCTGACCATGGAGCAGGCTGTGCAGCACTGCACCCAGGGCATCGGTATCTGGGAGTGGGCATCCAACGATCAGGGCGCAGAGCCGGACGTTGTTATGGCGTGCTGCGGCGAGACGCCGACGCTCGAAACGCTGGCTGCCGTATCCATCCTGCGGGAAGAGCTGCCCGAACTTAAGGTTCGCGTTGTCAACGTGGTTGACCTGATGAAGCTGCAGCCCGAGCGGGAACATCCGCACGGCCTGTCCGATGCCGAGTACGACATGCTGTTCACCAAGGATAAGCCGATCATCTTCGCCTTCCACGGCTACCCGACGCTCGTTCATGAGCTGACCTACCGCCGTCATAACCGCAACCTGCACGTTCGCGGCTACAGGGAGGAGGGCACCATCACCACGCCGTTCGATATGCGCGTGCAGAATGATATCGACCGCTTCCACCTCGTCAAGGACGTTCTGCTGCGCCTGCCGCAGCTTGGCAACCGCGGCGCGTACCTCTACCAGAAGATGAGCGATAAGCTGGTGCAGCATCAGCAGTATATCAACGAGTACGGTGAGGATATGCCGGAAGTCCGCGAGTGGAAATGGAAATAATGGAGAATTGAAAATGGAGAATGGAGAATGACCGCGAAGGGATGGTTCTCCGCAGGGCGCACATTGTGCGCCCTTTTTCTTTTGCAACGATAAATCATGTTCATACCGACAAATAACTGCACAAACATTACCGTAGGGTGCGGCAAGGTGAATTGCGGCATAGCCGCAAGAGAAGGTGCCCTGGGGTACGACCTCGGCGCACCGTTTGTAAATTCATCGGCAACATTTATCCCGTAGGGGAGCACAGTGTGCTCCCTCGTTGTGGTTAAATGGGTGTGCGGCCGCTCCTTGCGCAGGCTCCGGTCGCGCTGCGGCCTCTCCTTGCGCAGGCTCCGGTCGCGCTGCGGGCGAACAATGTTCGCCCCTACGGTTACGCATGTGCAGACGGTTTACACGGTGCGCCGGGGTCGGCGCACCCTACGGTAAGGCTTTCTATCACGTTAATTACTAACTTCTAATTCCTAATTACTAATTATGCTTGACATACCGTCTGGTTCATGTTATATTCTAACTGTACTAAAACACACAGTACAGTTGATACACTCTCAAATCAACAAAAGGAAAGGAGGCGCGTCAGGTGATTAAAATCGACTATCGGGATGCCCGACCCATCTATGAACAGGTGGTGGACGGCATTGAGGGACTGGCTTTGCGTGGGGCACTGCCGGCGGACACCCAGCTGCCCAGTGTACGGCAGCTTGCGATGGAACTGTCGATCAACCCGAACACAATACAGCGCGCTTACGGAGAGCTGGAACGCCGCGGTGTGATCTACGCCGCAAAAGGACGGGGAAATTTTATATCGGACAATGCAGCGGCGCTGCGTTCCCAGAGGCTTAACGAACTGGGTGGGCAGATTACCGCACTGGCCGGTCAGGCGCGCTCGCTCGGGGCGACCGAGGAGCAGCTGCGCGGCTGGGTAGAGAGGAAAGGAGAGAGCAGAACATGATTACGGCAACCAACGCGACCAAGCGGTTTGAGGACATCACGGCAGTCGATCACATCTGCGCGGAAGTCAAGGACGGTTCGGTCTACGGCCTGATCGGCTCGAACGGCGCGGGCAAGTCCACGTTCCTGCGCATGCTGGCCGGCATTTTGCAGCCGGATGAGGGCACGGTGCAGATCGACGGCAAGGACATTTTCGAGAACATTGCGATGAAGGAACGGTTTTTCTTCATCTCGGATGAGCAGTTCTTTTTCCCGAACAGCACGCCGAAGGAAATGAAAAACTACTACAAGCGCTTTTACAGCAAATTTGATGAAGCGCGCTACCGCAAGCTGATGAGCGGCTTCGGTCTGGACGAAAACCGCAAGCTGCGGACGTTCTCCAAGGGCATGAAAAAGCAGGTTTCGGTCATCTGCGGCGTATGCAGTGGCACGGACTACTTATTCTGCGATGAGACGTTCGATGGTCTCGATCCGGTCGTTCGCCAGACGGTAAAGAGCCTGTTTGCCGAGGATGTAGCGGACAGAGGTCTGACGCCCATCATCGCCTCGCACAACCTGCGTGAGCTGGAGGACATCTGCGACCATGTCGGTCTGCTGCATCGCGGCGGCATCCTGTTCTCGCGCGATCTGGACGACATGAAGCTCGGCATGTACAAAATGCAGTGCATTTTCCCGAATCCGCTGCCGGATTCCGCGTGGGAAGGCTTTGACATTCTGCACAAGGAGCAGCGTGGCTCGCTGTACACCATCACGGCGCGCGGCAGCCGGGAAGAGCTGCTCGCCAGGGTGAACGCGCTGAACCCGACCTTCTGCGAAATGCTCCCGCTGACGCTGGAGGAAATTTTTATCAATGAAACGGAGGTGGCAGGCTATGATGTCAAGAAACTCCTGTTCTAAGGGTCTCGTGCGGGATTGCATGAAACGCAATCTGTGGGCCATCGTGCTGTCTACGGTGGGATTCTTTATGGCGCAGCTGCTGCCGGTGATTATGACGGCGCAGCACAGCCTGTCGGAACATAAGCAGGATCTGGCCAATCTGAGTGCGGCAGATGCCGCGGCAAGCTGGCAAGGCTATGTGGAGAGTGTCGGTGAGATGCTCGGCGGACAGAATATGTTTGTCAAGCTGGCCGTCATCATTCTGGCGGTCACCTGCGGTGTGAGCATGTTCGCGTACCTGCACAATCGCCGCAAGGTGGATTTCTATCACAGCCTGCCGATTTCGCGCAGCCGTCTGTTTGCGGTAAACTACGCGACCGGTGCGCTGTGCGCGCTGGTGCCGTACCTCGTGCTGCATGCGCTGAGCATCGTCTGCACGTGCGCGATGGGCTTCGGTGAGGTAGTCAACGCATCGCTCATCGGCGTGATCGCGTCCAACGTCATTTTCTTCTTCCTGCTGTACGCGATGGCGGCTGTTACGACCATCCTGTGCGGCAACACGGTCATCACGCTGCTGCTCGGTCTGTGGGTGTACTTCGGACCGACGCTCGTAACCGCACTGTGGCAGGGCCTCAAGAGCATGTTCTTCCAGACCTATGTGACGGATGCCTCCATGACTTCGCTGCTGTTCTGCAGCAAATTTGCACCGCTGATTCAGTATTTCGGCGTAAACGGCACGAAAATGCATAGCTGGGCAGTGGAGCCTGTCTATACAATGGATTACGCAGCCGGGCTGCAGGAGTCGAGTGCTATCGGTCTGCTGATCGGCTATGCGGTTGCGGCGATCGTTATCACCGCACTGGCGCTGTTCCTGTTCCGCATCCGAAAGAGTGAGCGGGCGGGCACGGCACTGGCATTTAAGCCCGCAAAGCTGCCCGTCAAGATTATTATCTGCGTGGTTATGGGTACGGCGTTCGCTGAGATTTTCAAAATGCTGGTCTACGAATCCGAGCTGTGGTTCTGGGTCGGTCTGGTACTCGGCACGGTCATTTTCCACTGCGTGGTGGAGATTATTTATGCGTTCGACTTCCGCGCCATCTTCCGCAAGCCGCTGCAGCTGGTTATCATCCTTGCAGTGCTGTGTGCGGGTCTGCTGACCATGCAGTTCGACGTGTTCGGCTACGACAAGTGGCTGCCGGATGAGGGCAGCATTGCAGCGGCAGCGCCGATGGGTTACGTCGGTGAATCGGCACTGCTCAGTGAGCCGGAAAACATCGCGGCAGCGCGGCAGCTGGCGGCGCTCGGCGTGGAAAGTCTGAATAACACGGATGAAAATGCACAGAAGGCGTGCATTACCGTCACCTTCAAGCTGAAGAACGGCAAGGTGAAGAGCCGTTCGTATGAGCTGCCGGCCACAGACGAAGTGTTCACGCTCAAAAAGCAGATTTACCAGTCCGCAGAGTACAAGCAGAAGGCGTGGTCGCTGTTTGCGCTCGGCGAGGTCAACGAGGGTTACCACCGCAACATTGTTTTCTACACCAACGGTGACGGCTACAACGGCGTCGGCACACTCAGCGACTCGCAGAAGGCACAGGAGATCATTGACACGCTCAAGGCAGAGACGCTGACCCACACCGGTGATGCCATGCCGGTGCTGCGCATGGAATTCTCGCAGGAGAACAACGACGATTATTACAGCGAGGGTGCCGTATGCGTGACCGACAAGGACGTAAAGACGCTTGCACTCATCAAAAAGTACGCCAATATCGTTCCCAAGGCCATCAGCGCGAAAAACGTAAAGCTGATTACACTGAGCATCTATCTGCCGGATAAAGACATCTGGCAGGGCGTGCAGGTGACCGACAGAGCAGACATCGACGCGCTGCTCAAGAATGCGGTCAACATTGACGCAATGAATCTGTACGGCAGCGATGCGATGGCGTACGGCGTTATGCAGCAGTTTACCCGCAGCGACGTATCCGTGACCTACACGGACGAAAAGGGCGATGAGTGGAACGCAAGCGCAGGTTACACCGAAGAGGATTATCCGAAGGATATCATCGAGAAATACCGTGCGCAGGCGGAGAAGGACACGGAAAACGGCGTCGAGTCTGCACAGAGCGGTGATGTTGCCTATACGACGGGAGTGGCCGTCGGATGAGAAAGCGCGGTAGCATCGGCACGCTGCTTCTGCTGGTGTACCTTGCAGGCGTGGGACTGTTTACCGGTCCTTCGCTGGCGCAGGTATTCCTCGGCAGGCTGCCGCAGCCAAGACTGGAGCTGATCCCGTTTGCGGATATGATTTCTGTGCTGACGGACAAAAACGCGGTCGGACTGGGCGCGTTCGTGAACATTGCCGGAAATATCGCGCTGCTGTTTCCGCTCGGGCTGTTCCTGCCGCTGTTCTGGCGGTGGTTCGAGCGGGCAGGCCGCACCATCCGGTGGTGCTTCGGCACCTCGCTCAGCATTGAGCTGATACAGCTGGCCGCGGGCGGCGTTACCTCGGTGGATGATCTGCTGCTGAATACGCTCGGCGGCGCGCTCGGCTTCGCGGCAGCAAGGCTTCTGATGAGAGCGTGTCCCAAGCTCGCGCCGACAGGCGAGGGAAGGGCAGAGTGGGCAGCACCGCTTGTCTGCTGGATCGTCATCATCGCGGCAAGTACAATATCCGATCTGCTGATTCTGTGGTAGGAGACAGCGGGTCGCAGGATAGAGAGTAATATACGGAAAACAGGCACACCGAGAGGTGTG
>OKSF01003136.1_pt1 | contig 10135 bp, 9 predicted proteins | sample 1606061 | NCBI WGS metagenome assembly OKSF01 (sample SAMEA3541567, study PRJEB24748) | human gut metagenome | biome: human gut; feature: human-associated habitat; material: faeces | place: China | collected 2012 | reverse complement strand
GATTAATGGATGGAAACGGATGTTCTATCGGGACACACATTTTGTCCTATAAGCCACAATGGCGATATCCGAGTCGATATCGAGGCCGATGCTCGCGATCAACATGGCAATGATCAGGATGCATAAGTGCGAGCCAGTCAGGCGCGCCCCGTTTACAAAGCGCTTGCGAATCACGTGATAGGGCGCGCGTCCCTCGCGTATGTTGAACGCCTGCTTAAGGAAACGGGTGGCATTCTCCATGGCCTCGCTGTGTGCAGGGCGTATACCGTGACGACGATGATGACGCTCGCGCAGCCGCTTGATCTGTTGTTTGTCGAGTTCCATGCTTACCTCGTTTAGCTTCTGAGCCGCTTCTTGCGTCTGTCGTCTTTACTCTACACCGCGTTAGGCGAGGTGCCAGACAAGGTTTGTTGACCTGGAAGTCAGGCCAATCGACATGGCTAAAACGCCGTGAGGATCATAAGAGTCAAATAGACAAAAAAGCGCGGGGCCGGTTTGATTCCGACCCCGCGCTCTGCGCTGGTGCGTTGTTGTTCAGCCTACCCTAGCAGGCTCAGACCAACAGAGACAAACGCCAGGATAACGCCGACGATGGACTCGCCGCCGAGCAGGCCGCTGGCGACGACCAGGCCCTGCTCCTGGAAGGCGGCATCCTTGGAGGCCTTCTCCTCGTCCGAAAGACCGGCAGCGGCGTCGCGGCGTGCGGCCCACTTGTCGTAGGCGAGCTTGACGCAGGAGCCCAAGAAGGCCGTGAGCGACATGTAGAACGGCAGGTACACGCCTAGGCCGATCATCATGGCCGGAATGCCGAGCCAGTACATGACGATGCCGGCGATAAAGCCGCCTGCGAACCACGGCACGCTCGGGATGCCCGAGACCATGGTGGCGACGACGCTTGCCTGCGCGGCCACAAAGCTCTTGTCGGGGCCGAAAGCATCCGGACCATAGGCGGTGACGAGCGCGACCATGACGGCAGCGGCGACCAGGGCGCCCACGATGCCGCCGATGGCCTGGCCGATCCACTGCGCACGCGGGTTGGTGCCCAGCACGGCGCCGGCCTTAAAGTCGTTCATGACGTCGCCCGCAAGGCCGCATGCCACGGCCACGATGCCGGCGATAAAGAACAGCTTGACCTGGGCGATCTGTGCGAAGGCAGCCACGATGAGCATGACGATGAGGCCGAAGATCTCCATGGGGTCGATGCCCGTCTGGCCGCAGCTCTGCGCGCTCATGATGGTGGTGACAAAGGTGAACAGCGTGACGATGACGGCCGGGACGGGGCCAAGGTCGAGCGCGATGGCGACGATCACGGCGATGGCGGCAGTACCCAGGCCGATGATGCCGGCGTCGAGCTTAAGCGAGCCCGAGATGAGCGACTGCTCGTCGGTGTCGCTGGAGCTGTCGGCGGCGAGGCCGCGGGCGATGCCGGCGACCTGCGGCAGGATGTCCTTGAGGACGACGGCGACGCCAAAGCCCATCATGAGGCCCATGCCGAGTGATTTGACGATGCCCTGCGCAGTCACAACGTCGAATAGACCGGCAGCGGTGCCGCCCACGATGATGCCAAAGTTACCTAGCAGCGCGCCGGCAAACCAGAAGGCAACCGGGGCGAAGCCCACCAAAAAGCCGATGGAGAGCAGCATGGGCGAGTTATAGATGGCAAAGGTCACGCCGGGGATATTGAGCGTGCACAGCATGCTGGGCACCACGCCCAGAGCGTCGCGAAGCACGCTGTAGATGCCTGCGATGGCCATGGAGCCAAAGAGCTGCTTGCCGGTCTTGCCGCCGGCCTCGGTGGCGCGCAGTGTCTGAGCTGCGGCATTGCCGGTGGGAAACTCCAGCGCGGCGTCCACGATAAAGTGGCGGTGGATGAGCGCCGTTGCCAGCAGGCCCAAGATGGTGCCGGCGAGTGCCACGATAAACATGTCGAGCCAGCTGATCTGGTCGGCATAGCCCAGCATCCAGGCGCCCGGGATGGTAAACGCCAGGCCGCCGGCGACCATGGCGCCCGCGGACATGATGGTGTGGGTGACGTTGGCCTCGTTGAGGCTGGCGTTGCCCATGAGCTTCAGGAAGAACAGCGAGATGACGGCAGCGAAAATAATCGGCCAGGGGAGTGCACCCATCTTGAGGGCCGTGTAGGCCGAGCTTGCCGTGATGATCACGCAGCCAAGGACGCCGATGACGACGCCGCGCAGCGTGAGTTGCCCGCGCATCGAAGCGCGGTTCGAGGGATTGCTCATATAAAACTCCTTTGCGTATATCCGCTTCCCCCGGGAGCGCCGATACGGATACGGCGCGGGAAGTCGGGTTACCAAGGGCCGCCGCGTGAGCTCGCGCGCGACCGCGCACCAGTATAGCCGCAAGTTAGTCATTTTGGGATGACTGGTTTAGGTAGGCGATATACTGCTGGGCAGACGAAAGGAGCGCCGACGATGCTTAATGGGTGCGCATATATATTGACGGTCGACGTGGGCAACACGTTCATTCGCTTTGGCCTGTTTGCCGAGGATTCGGCCGCGGCGCAGGAGCGCCCGCTCGCGACGTGCGAGATCACGACGCCGGCCCGTATTACGGCCGACGAGGCGCGCATGCGTCTCGTGCAGGTCATGGCCGCACTGGCGGCCGATGCGGGCATGCCGGGTGCGCTTGTGCCCGCGGCTGCTGTGCTGAGCTGCGTGGTCCCGGCGCTCGAGCGCCCGTGGAAGGCGGCACTTTTCCGCACCTGCACGGGGCGCGTGCTCACCGTGGGGCCGGGACTTAAGACCGGCATACCCGTGCACTACGACGATCCGGCCGAGATCGGCCCCGACCGCATCGCCGATGCCGTGGCGGCCCGCGCCGTCTACGGCTCGCCGTGCATCGTGATTGACCTGGGCACGACGACCAATATCGAGGTCATCGACGCGCACGGTACCTTTGTCGGCGGCGTTATCGCGCCGGGGCTGGCACTCGGCGCCCGTTCGCTCTCGGCGGCGGCAGCGCGCCTACCCCAGGTTGAGCCCTCGGCGCCAACGCACGTCATCGGCCGCAACACGCGCGAGGCCATGCGTTCGGGCGTGGTTCTGGGCGAGGTGGCCCGCATCGACGGCATGCTCGACATGGTGCTCGCCGAGATGCGCGCGACCAAGGCCGCGGGGGAGGGCGACGTGCCCATCGTCATTACCGGCGACGATGCCGAGGCGCTCGCGTCGCTGGTCGGCCACAGCCTGACGGTAGACGACGCGCTGACGTTGCGAGGACTCGCCGAGCTCTACCGCATCAACCAAAAGCCCCGCCGCGTGTAAAAGTGAGGGCGCCGGTGGGACAAACGCCCCCCACCTTTCACCTGCTACAATGGGTCAAACTATTGCGATTACGGAGGTGTCTGCCATGTCGGACGATCTTCATCAAACTTCGTCAGGCAAGCGCCTGGACGTCATTAGCTGGGACGAGTTCTTTATGAGCGTGGCCATCGCCGCACAGCGCCGCAGCAAGGACCCCAACACGCAGGTGGGTGCGTGCATCGCCAGCACCAACCACCGTATCCTTTCGGTGGGCTACAACGGTACGCCCTCGGCGCTCAACGACGACTTTTTCCCGTGGGGTACGAGCGACGACCCGCTGCAGGACAAGCACAACTACGTGGTCCATGCCGAGGCCAACGCCGTGCTCAACTACCGTGGCTCGCTCAAGGACCTCGAGGGTTCCACGGTCTACGTCACGCTGTTCCCGTGCCACGACTGCGCCAAGATTTTGGCGCAGGTGGGTGTGGGCGAGGTTGTCTACCTGGACAACAAGTACGCCGACACCGACGACGGCCGCATCAGCCGCCGCATTCTCGACTCCTGCGGTATTAGCTACCGCCAGGTTATCGTCGATGTTCACATCGGTACCGAGGGGCAGGCTCAGCAGTAGCGCGTGACAATGCCAGCTGGTAACAACAGGCAGCTAAAAGATCCCCGTCCCAAATTGACTGCTCGTGAAAGTCGTGTCCGCGCGCATGGATGGCTCGTGAGCGGGTACATGGCTGTAGTAACATAGCCCCTGTCCGCGGGCGTGCCCGCGTTATTGTGAGAAAGGAGCCCCTGTGGCTGTTAACGAAGAGCTGCTTAAGAAGGTTCTTGAAGAGATTCGCCCCAACCTGCAGGCCGACGGCGGCGATATGGAGTATGTGGGTGTTGACGACGAGGGCGTCGTCAAACTGGAGCTGCAGGGTGCCTGCGCCGGCTGCCCTATGAGCGCGCTGACCCTGTCCATGGGTATCGAGCGTATCCTCAAGGAGCATGTGCCCGGCGTTACCCGTGTCGAGCAGGTTAATGCCTCCGGCGAGACCGACGACCTGTACGACGAGTACGCGCCGTTCTAAGATGCGAAAGCTGCGGACGGCATACTCCGCATAGACGTTACGCCCAAATATGCGGCTGCGAGCGCAAGGCCCGCGGCCGCATTTGTATGTAGGGAGTAGGAGGGTCGACATGCTCAACGACTTCTACCATATGCTTGATCCCGTCGCGATTTCGGCGGGGCCCATCACGATTTACTGGTATGGTCTGGCCTATGTGGTCGGCGCCCTGCTCACGGCGGTCGTCATGTACCGCACGCAGCGTCGCTGGGGCTTTAACATCACGATTGACGACCTGACGAGTGTCGTGGTCGGCGTGGTCTTTGGCCTCATTATCGGTGCGCGCCTGTTCTACGTCGTCTTTTACGGCGACGGCTACTACTGGGCGCATCCGCTCGAGATCTTTGCCACCAACGAGGGCGGCATGAGCTTCCATGGCGGTTTGGTGGGCGGCATTATCGGCGGCATCATCGTGTGCCGCATGTATAAACTCGACGCATGGACTTTGGCAGACCTTGCCGTCATCGGCGCGCCGCTGGCCTTGTGCCTGGGCCGTTGTGCCAACTTTGTCAACGGTGAGCTGTGGGGCAAGCCGACCGATCTGCCCTGGGGTGTGGTCTTTGGCGGGACTGCGGGCGATATGCCGCGTCACCCCTCCCAGCTCTACGAGGCATTTCTTGAGGGCATCGTGCTCTTTTGCATTCTGCAGGTGCTCAGCCGCAAAAAGCCGCTGCTGCCTCAGGGTACGTTTATGGGCGTGTTCGTGATGGGATACGGCATCGTCCGCTTCCTCGTCGAGTTCGTGCGCGTGCCCGACGCCCAGCTTGGCTATCTGCTGGGCGGCGTCATCACGATGGGGCAGCTGCTGAGTCTTCCGCTCGTGATCGCCGGCCTGGCGCTCATCATCTTCGCGCGACACCGCAACCGTCCCCAGCGCATCTACCTCGACGCCTAACCACCACAAAGGGGGCACAGGCACCTTTGTGGTGGTTTTGCTGAGTTTGATAGGTTTCTAGAAAGGCTTTCGGACTGTGAAGGATTCCGATCTCTCCACAACGGCTGCGCGCGACGCTGCCCGCATCGTCTGGTTTAAGCGCTACCCCGCCAAGCAGACGCTCATCGCATTTCTGCTCGCGCTGTTGGCGACCACGGCGTTTTCCATCGATCCCGCCCCGGTGTCGAGCAACGCAGTCTTGGCGATTGACCCCAAAGCCTCGGGCATGCTGTACGTGTGCTACGAGGTGCTCCTCTCGTTTGCCGGCCATACCGACGCGGTCATGCTGCTTGCGCTTGCCTGCCTGCTCACGCTGCCGTTTCGCTACGTGTTCTTTGGCCGTGGCGACACCTGGCGCCCATCGATTATTCTGCCGTCGCTGTTTTTCGCCATCTGCATGGTGTTCGGCCGCAGCTACGACCTTATCGACTCGGCCGAGATTGTTCTTGGCGACAAGGCCCGCATCATCTGCGCCTGGATTGGCGGCGCGGGCTGGATGCTCCTAGCGATCGTGGCTTTCTATCTGGCTTTTGAGTGCCTGGATTGGCTGAGCTCTCGGCGCATTCCGTTTTCCGAAGCGCACTTTGGCCGCGTATGGCGTGTGGCTCACGCCGTGCTCTCGGTCCATCCCTTTGCCGGGCCCTTCCTGGTGCTTATGATCGCCTGGGCGCCCACGCTCATCGCCTCGCTGCCCGGCCTCTTTATGGGAGATACGGGCGCGCAGATCCGCCAATGGTTCAACTACCCCAACGGCACAAGCGATTACCTACGCCTGCTTAACCCCAGCGTGCTGCTCAACGGCCATCATCCGGTGGTGCACACGGCCATCATCGGCTCGTGTGTGCAACTTGGACTTTCGCTATTCAACAGCGCCAATGCGGGACTTGCCATCTACACCTGTGCCCAATTTGTCATCACGGCCGCCTGCATGGCCTATTCCATATCGTCGCTGCGCAAGCTGGGCGTGAGCCTGCCGGTCCGCGGCGTCATCTTGCTGTTCTTTGCGTTTATGCCGATGTTCTCAAACTACGCGGCGCTGCTGACCAAAGACGTACTTTTCGCCGACGCGTTTTTGGTGCTGTTGGTGCAGACCGTGAAGCTCGTGGCCTGCGGCCTGCCCCGTCGCGATGCCAATGCCGAGCGTGCGGGCGAACAGAGGCCCGTGCTCTTTGCGCGCCACGACTGGCTGCTGCTCGCTCTGGGCGCCATGGGTTCCACGTTTCTGCGCAACGGCGGCCTGGTGTTTCCCCTGGCGGCATGCGTAATCGCGGCGGCGTTTTGCGCATGGGACGCGCATGCGGCTCGTCGCGCAGCCAAGCAGGCTGGTGCTGCGCCTTCGGGCGCCATCCCGCGTTTCCGCTGGGTGGGAGTTCTTGCTGTGCTTGCACTCTGCCTTGCCTCCAATATGTACTTCACCAAGGTCTTTATGCCGGCGCACGACATCACGCCTGGTTCCAAGCGTGAAATCCTCTCGATTCCGTTCCAGCAGACGGCTCGTTTCGTCCAAAAGCACGACGGCCTCAACTCGGGCGTCAACCCCACGGTTAAGGAGGACGGCACCATCGTGGAGGCTCCTTGCGACGGCTTGGTGACCGACGAAGAGCGTGCCGTGATCGACCGTGTGCTCAAGTACGAGAATCTGGGCCGCCGTTACAACCCCGACAAGTCCGACGCCGTCAAAAATTGCTTTAACGAGTACGCCTCGCAGGAAGACATCAAGGCCTATTTTGAGGTGTGGGCCCAGATGTTCAAAAAGGATCCCGAGTGCTATATCTCGGCGCTCATCAATAACTACTACGGCTACTTTTATCCGAGTGCCCGCGATGCGTGGGTCTACAGCACGTCGCGCAGTGCCGAGATTATGGTACGCCCCGATAATCTCAAGTACTTCGACTTCCATCCGGTCGATAGCAAGGTTGTGCGCTGGTGCGACCACCTGATCAACCTGTATCGCGTGGCAGTACAACGCATCCCGTTTATCTCGCTCACCATGAGCTCGGCCACCTATGTGTGGATCATGATCGCTGTGGTGGTCTACCTGCTGCGTCGTCATTCATGGCGTGCGCTGGCAATCTGGGTGCCGCTGTTGGGCGTGCTCGCCGTGTGCCTGATTGGCCCGTGCAACGGCTCGACTTACATGCGCTACCTGTATCCGGTCATCGCCTGCATGCCCTTCGCCATCGGCGCCACCGTCACCCGTAGCGACTTCCTCTGGTCCTAACTTGGTGCATTGGGGTCAGGTTTCTTTGCACCAAAGGGGCCATCATCACGACGCCTTCATTTTGGGGTTTATCTCGCAGGCCAGTAGGTATATCATAACGACGTTTGTTTATATTGCCCGAGCATCTGCGCTGGGCTTTAGGTCGAAACCGATAGGAGACACGTATGTCCGGACACTCTAAGTGGGCCACAACCAAGCATCGTAAGGGCGCGCAGGACGCCAAGCGTTCCGCCCTCTTCTCCAAGCTCAGCCGCAACATCACCGTTGCTGCCCGTCTCGGCGGTGACCCGCTGCCCGAGAACAACGCCAGCCTCGCCGCTGCCGTTGCCAAGGCCAAGGCTCAGTCCATGCCTAAGGACAAGATCAAGTCCGCTATCGACAAGGCTTTTGGTTCGGGTGCCGATGCTGCCGTCTACGAGAACATTGTGTACGAGGGCTACGGTCCCGCCGGTGTCGCCGTCTACGTCGACTGCCTGACCGACAACCGCAACCGTACCGCCGCCGATGTCCGTTCCGCTTTCTCCCACGCTGGTGGCAACCTGGGCACTTCCGGCTCTGTCGCCTTCCAGTTTGAGCGCAAGGGCCAGATCGTCGTTGCCAAGGAGATCCTGGACGAGAACGCCAAGAAGGAGACCATGATCGCCAACGGTGCTGCCGGTGACGAGGATGAGTTCATGATGGCCATCGCCGAGGCCGGTGGCGAAGACTACGAGGACGCCGGCGAGGAGTGGATCGTCTGGACTACTGCCAACGAGGTCATGGCTGTCTCCAAGGCGCTCGAGGAGCAGGGCGTCCAGGTCAAGGGCTCCGAGACCACCATGGTCCCGACCACCCCGACCGAGGTCTCCGGCGCCGACGCCAAGAAGGTTCAGCGCCTCATCGACCGTCTTGAGGAGCTCGACGACGTCCAGGACGTCTACAGCACCATGGACATGACCGACGAGGTCATCGCTGCCCTCGAGGAGGAGTAGCGCCAGCACGGATTGAGCCGTGCATATCTGGGCATAATGAAGCGAGCATGCAAGCCTCGTGGAATAGATGAGCCGGATCCGCGTGCGTAGAGCACCGGACCCGGCTCTTTTATAATGATGCGAACCGTTTTGCATTTCGAGAGCCGAGATTTGAAGGGAGCGCCGCGTGCGCGTACTCAAACGAGCCCTAGCGATCGTGTATCTTGCCGCCACCATCGTGGCGCTGGGTACGCTTGTCTGCCAGTTTTGGGGGCCGTATACGTATCGCTTTATGCTGCTGATGCGCGACCCCATGCCGCGCATCGTCGTGACGGTGTGCGCCGGCGTCGTGGCGATCGGCGTACTGCTGAGCTTTTTCCGCCTGATGTTCGCCCGTCGCGAACCGTCCTGCGTGCATCCGGCGGGGGAGCGCAATATCGAGGTTACCCTTGCGGCGCTTTCTTCGTGCGCCAGGGCTGCTGCCGAGCGTGACGACCGCGTGATGGTCGAGCATGTCGAGGCTCGCGTCCAAGGCCCCGACGATTCGCACGTCCGTTTTAAGGTCGAGGCTATCGCGCTTGACGATAAGGACGTGGCATCTCTGGCTACCGCGATGCAGCAGCGCATCGAAGAAGCCTGCGATACCATGCTCGGCGTGCCGGGTACGACCGCGCGCGTCCGTTTTTTGCCGTCCAAGACTACCGTCCAGACCGTGGAGGTTTCCGGTGATTGATACCAATCAAGATAAGACCGCTCGTACGCCGCGCCTGACGATTGACCAGAGCGCCACGTCGGCGAGCGAACCTGTTGATTCCAAAGCAGAGGCAACCGAGTTACAAGACGCGGCAGCCGCGGATTTTGACGAGGCTATGGGTCTCATCAAGGGTACGGGCGCTGCCATCTGGAGCTATGCTGTGCGTCATCCCAACACCACGCTCGGCGCCGTCGCCGGCTTTATCCTCGCCGTGTTGGTGCTCACGTTGGGCCTGTGGGACACGCTCGTCATTGCATTCTTCGTGCTGATCGGCGCTGTGATCGGCCAAATTCGCGACGGCGAGAACGGGATCGTCAACTTCTTCGGCCGTCTGTTTAGCGGCCGCTAATATGTATTCGACTGTCGCATCCGCGGCAGGCATAAGGAGGAACCATGGCTTTTAATACGAAGGTCGATGTAGCCGATACCGAGCTCGAGGAGAACGAGGCGGTCGTCGCCGAAGCTGAGGATGTGACGCTCGAGGATGAGGCTCTCGTCGAGGCCGAGTCCGATACGGATGAGGACGACGAGGAAGCAGACGAGTCCGAGGACTCGCTGACCTATTCCAACGGCGTGATCGAGAAGATCGTTGCCATGGCCACTCGCGAGGTTCCGCACGTTCTGGGCATGAAGGGTAACCTCATGCACTTTGTGCAGGAGCAGTTTGGTGCCGAGAATCTGACCAAGGGCGTGACGGTCGAGGTCACCGATGACAATCGCGTGGTCGTCAACATCTCCGTCATCATCGAGTACGGCGCCTATGCGCCCGCGATCTTCGATGATGTTAAGGCACGTGTCACCGAGCGCCTTGCCGCGATGACCGGCCTTGAGGTGGCGGGCGTCAACCTGCGCATCGAGGATGTCATCACCCCCGAGGAGTACGAGCACCGCA
>OKSF01003133.1_pt1 | contig 10144 bp, 9 predicted proteins | sample 1606061 | NCBI WGS metagenome assembly OKSF01 (sample SAMEA3541567, study PRJEB24748) | human gut metagenome | biome: human gut; feature: human-associated habitat; material: faeces | place: China | collected 2012 | reverse complement strand
CTTTCCTCAGGCAAAAAAATTCCGGCGGCATAAGCAGGGGTAATGATAGTGCAGACCATGATGATCACAGCGCATATTATGGAGATCCATTTTTTTCGCATATTATCTCTCCGATCAATGTACCGGCAGGCTGCCGGCGCACGCTCTAAGACTACTTTCTTTATTCATTATATAGCAATCCAATAAAATAATGCATCTTAATCCGATCCGATACCTGATCATGATCAGATAAAAAGCACTGAAAACCATAAAAATACGATTTTCAGTGCTCATTTTACATCAGCGGCGCAAATGCGCGGAAAATATTCTGCATGATACGCAGTCCTATATTTCTGTTCAGGCAGAATTCCGGTTCTATCTGCCTGCAATATTCCATAGTCTGGATAAAATCATCTTTGATATCCTGTATTACTCTGTTTCTGTAGATCCATACACCATCCTCAAAATGAAGATAAAGACTTCGATAGTCCAGGTTGATGGTTCCCACAACTCCAATCTCATCATCACTCACAAAGGATTTTGCGTGAAGGAAACCGGGCTGATATTCATAAATCTTTACACCGGCTTCCAGAAGCTGTCTGTAATAGGATTGGGTAAGGATAAATACCAGCTTCTTGTCAGGGATTCCCGGCGTCATAATACGCACGTCCACCCCGCTTTTGGCTGCCAGACAGAGGGCAGTCATCATCTCATTATCTATGATCAGATAGGGAGTACAGATATATACATATTTTTTTGCCTTGTTGATAATGTTCAGATATACATCTTCACCGACAACCTCCTCATCCAGAGGTGTATCACAGAACGGCTGGACAAATCCGTCACTCTCAAATTCTCCCTCATGATATCTGTGGGGAAAATAGGCTTCATAATCGATACTTTCTTCAGATCTGCCGATCACCGCCCACATATGGAGAAACATTACCGTCATATTCCAGACAGCTTCCCCCTTGAGCATAACTGCAGTGTCCTTCCAGTGTCCGAAACGCGCTTTCTGGTTGATATATTCATCTGCAAGATTGATGCCTCCCGTAAATCCAACCCATCCGTCAATGATACAAAGCTTCCTGTGATCCCGGTTATTCTGGATAATATTCAAAATGGGACGGAAAGGATTAAATACCTGACATTTGATTCCTTTTTTCTGAAGCTCTTCATAATATTTATGGGGAAGTGTTGTAAGACAGCCAAATCCGTCATAGATCAGGCGCACATCAACGCCCTCCGCAGCTTTCTTTTCCAGAATATTCAGGATCGTCTGCCACATCACTCCATCATTGATAATGAAATATTCAATAAAAATATATTTCTTCGCCTGTTTCAGTTCCCTCACAAGCACCGGAAACATATCGTCTCCTACCTGAAAATACTCTGCAGTTGTGTTCTCATGGACCGGAAATCTGGAAACATCCGAAATGTATCTGGACTGGTTCGAAGCCGAGGGATCCAGAGTCTCCAGCTTCTGCCTCGTCTGTGGCCGATCCCGCAGATACTCCCTGCTCTCCTCGATTCTCTGTTCAAAATGCTGCTGCATGATCGCAGCGATCCTAGAACGTCCAAATACAAAATATAATACCACTCCAAGAATTGGCAGGATCAGGATCAGCATAGTCCAGGCCAGTTTATAGGAAGGATTTATTTCCTTATTCAGGATCCACAATACCAGCACAATACCTATCAGCCTTAATCCGATATCAATATATCTGGAATACGCAGCCAGACGCAGTACCATCATTAAGATCCATCCGAGCTGGACAAGCATTGCAACTGCAACATAAAATATCCTGTTGAAAATCAGCTTTGCCAGTTTTTTAAACAGTAAAAGGATCCAGTTTTTCTTTTCTTTAAGTATTTTGTTATTTTCTGCCTTCAAGATTACTTCCTTCCCCTGATTATTGCCCAAATTATGATAAAAATCCCTGACAGAACTGCCAGGGATTTTTGCGCACAATTAATTATATTTACGTTTTCTTGCGGCTTCAGATTTCTTTTTACGACGAACGCTTGGTTTCTCGTAATGCTCTCTTTTGCGGATTTCCTGCTGGATTCCTGCTTTTGCACAGCTTCTCTTGAATCTGCGAAGAGCGCTATCTAAAGTCTCGTTCTCTTTTACGATTACGTTTGACATAGACTCACACCTAACCTCCCTCCAGTTGTAGATTGTGCTAAAATACAACTGTCTGGGTATTTTTCTTGCACAAGTGATATTATATATCATTGTCAGTGGGTTCGTCAACATCTTTTTGGTTAATTTTTGCAGAAATTTTTGCAGAAATTTTATTTCAGCTGTCCTTCCAGGATTCCTGCTGCTGCATCTACAGCTTCCTGTGCCTTGGCCGGGTTCTTTCCGCCGGCCTGTGCCATGTTCGGACGTCCACCGCCGCCGCCGCCGACAACGGCTGCCACTTCTTTGATCAGTTTTCCGGCATGTGCACCTTTCTTCATCGCATCATCGGTTACCATGGCAAGAAGGCTTACTTTGCCGTCCTTTGCAGATGCCAGAACAACAACGCCGCTTCCCAGTTTTTCTTTCAGCTGGTCGCCAAGGTCACGCAGTCCGTTCATATCGACATCCGGTACGGATGCAGCGAGAAGTTTTACACCTTTGACTTCGGTTACTTTATCCATAACATCGCCGAGCGCTTCTTTTGCCAGTTTGCTCTTTAAGGACTCATTCTCTGCCTGGAGTGCTTTTGCCTCTGCCTGCAGATGAGCGATCTTCTCGAGGAGATCCGCCGGTGTTGTCTTTAAGAGAGCTGCTGCCTCATGCATTTTCTCTTCCTGTGCTTTATAGTATGCAGTAACAGACGGTCCGGTCAGAGCTTCGATTCTGCGGACACCTGCTGCAACGCCTGCCTCAGAAACAAGTTTGAACAGTCCAATTTCAGCGGTATTCTTTACATGGGTACCACCGCAAAGCTCTTTGGAGAAGTCTCCCATGGAAACGACACGTACTTTGTCGCCGTATTTCTCACCGAACAGAGCCATCGCGCCGGATTTCTTCGCTTCCTCAGTATCCATGATGTCGGTTACAACCGGGATCTGCTCCTGAATCTTTTCATTTACCAGATTCTCAACTTTTTCCAGTTCTTCCGGTGTCATAGCCTGGAAGTGGGCAAAGTCGAAACGGAGTCTGGTCGGGGTTACGAGAGAACCTTTCTGCTCTACGTGTGCACCGAGAACAGTCTTTAATGCCTTCTGCAGAAGGTGTGTTGCGCTGTGGTTCTTCTCGGTATTTTTTCTTGCCTCTTCGTTGACCTGAAGCGTAACTTTCTCGCCGTTTGAAATCATACCGGATTTCATGACACCGACGTGGCCGTATTTTCCGCCGCGGAGTTTGATGGTATCTTCTACTTCGAATACACCATTTGCTCCTTTGATGATACCGCAGTCGCCTTCCTGACCGCCCATGGTAGCGTAGAACGGAGTTTTCTCTACGAAAATGGTTCCCTTCTGGCCTTCCATCAGAGATTCTGCAATCTCAGTCTCTGTCGTCAGAACGGTTACTTTGGAGGTATCCTCCAGATGATCGTATCCGGTAAACTCAGTTGTTACGGACGGGTCGATCTCATCGTAAACGGTTGCATCAGCACCCATGTAGTTTGTTACTTCACGGCTCGATCTTGCACGCTCTCTCTGCTCTTCCATTGCTGCATGGAAACCGTCCTCGTCGATGCCGTAGCCCTTCTCCTCGAGGATCTCTTTGGTCAGATCCAGCGGGAATCCGTAGGTATCGTACAGTTTGAATGCATCCTGTCCGTCCAGAACTTTTTTGCCTTCGCTCTGCATTTTTTCTTCGAACTCGGAGAGGATATGAAGTCCCTGGTCGATGGTTTTGTTGAACTGGGTCTCCTCGTTGTTCAGAACGTTGAAGATGAAGTCTTTTTTCTCTTCAAGTTCCGGATATCCGTCTTTGGAGCCTTCGATTACGCTTGCGGAAAGGCGGGCAAGGAACAGTCCGTCAATGCCAAGCAGACGGCCATGACGTGCTGCACGGCGGATCAGACGGCGCAGTACGTAGCCTCTTCCTTCGTTGGTCGGCATGATTCCATCGGAAATCATGAATGTTGCGGAACGGATATGGTCTGTGATAAGGCGGATGGAAACATCGGTCTCATGATCTTCCTCATACTCTTTTCCGGAGATTTCGCATACTTTGTTGCGGAGTGCCTGAATGGTGTCGACATCGAAGATGGAATCTACATCCTGTACGACAACGGCCAGACGCTCAAGTCCCATACCGGTATCAATGTTCTTCTGGATCAGGTCGGTGTAGTGGCCCTCGCCGTCGTTGTTGAACTGGCTGAATACGTTGTTCCATACTTCCATGTAACGGTCACACTCGCAACCAACGGTACATCCCGGTTTGCCGCAGCCGTATTTTTCTCCGCGGTCATAATAAATCTCAGAACACGGACCGCACGGACCTGCGCCATGCTCCCAGAAGTTGTCCTCTTTTCCAAAACGGAAAATACGGTCTGCCGGGATGCCGATCTCTTTGTTCCAGATATCAAATGCTTCATCATCGTCCTGATAGATGGATGGGTACAGACGATTCGGATCGAGCCCTACTACCTGTGTTAAAAACTCCCAGGACCATGCGATTGCTTCGTGTTTGAAATAATCACCGAAGGAAAAGTTTCCGAGCATCTCAAAGAAGGTGCCGTGGCGGGCTGTTTTTCCTACATTTTCAATATCGCCGGTACGGATACATTTCTGGCATGTTGTTACTCTTCTTCTCGGCGGAATCTCTGCGCCTGTGAAGTAAGGTTTCAGCGGAGCCATACCGGAGTTGATCAGTAAAAGACTTTTATCGTTGTGTGGAATCAACGAAAAACTCTTCATAGCAAGATGTCCTTTGCTCTCGAAGAACTCAAGAAACATCTTTCGTAATTCGTTTACGCCATATTTTTCCATGACTGTTTGTCCTCCAAATAATTCAGTGTGTCCCGGAATTTCTTCCGGAAATCCATTCTTTTATAATAGCACACTTAATTATTTAACGCAAATTTTTTTGAAATTCTTCTTTCCTTTTTTCAGAACGATACCGTCCTCGCCGAAGGCTGCTTTTTCTACGGCATATTTCGGATCTGTGATTTTCTCACCGTCTACGGATACACCGCCCTGCTCTACGGCACGGCGTCCTTCGTTTCTGGTCTTTGCAAGCTCTGCTTTGACAAGAAGAGTTACGATATCGATTTTATCGTCCGTGAAATCCTCTGCAGAAAGTTCACTGGTCGGCATATGCTCGGAGCTTCCGGTAGAGAATACGGCACGTGCGCCTTCCTGCGCTTTCTTTGCTTCCTCTTCGCCATGAACCAGATTTGTCAGCTCGTATGCAAGGATTTCTTTTGCTTTATTCAACTGGCTTCCTTCCCATTTCGCCATCTCATCGATTTCTTCTAACGGAAGGAAGGTAAGGAGACGCATACATTTGATAACATCTGCATCATCCACGTTTCTCCAGTACTGATAGAAATCGAAAGGAGAAGTCTTCTCCGGGTCAAGCCATACAGCACCGGACTGTGTTTTACCCATCTTCTTACCTTCGGAGTTCAGAAGAAGTGTGATCGTCATGGCGTAAGCGTCTTTTCCAAGTTTACGACGGATCAGCTCTGTACCGCCAAGCATATTTGCCCACTGGTCATCACCGCCGAACTGCATGGTGCAGCCGTATTTCTGATACAGCATGTAGAAGTCGTAGCTCTGCATGATCATATAGTTGAACTCAAGGAATGTAAGTCCACGTTCCATACGCTGTTTGTAGCACTCGTGAGAGAGCATACGGTTTACAGAGAAATGTGGTCCAACATCACGAAGTACTTCTACATAATTTAAATTCATCAGCCAGTCTGCATTGTTTACCATTAATGCCTTGCCGTCTGAGAAATCAATGAAACGTTCCATCTGTTTCTTGAAGCAGTCGATGTTGTGCTGAATGGTCTCCACTGTCATCATCTGACGCATATCAGATCTTCCGGACGGGTCACCGATCATACCGGTTCCGCCGCCTAATAGTGCGATTGGTTTATTTCCCGCCATCTGCAGACGTTTCATCAGGCAGAGCGCCATGAAATGTCCTACGTGAAGGCTGTCTGCGGTAGGGTCAAAGCCAATGTAAAATGTGGCTTTTCCATTATTTACCATTTCTTTGATCTCTTCTTCGTCTGTTACCTGGGCAATCAGACCACGGGCTTTCAGCTCGTCCCAAACTGTCATTGTTTGTTTCCTCCTCGTAATAAAATAAAACAACCCGGTTCCTGTCCATTTAGGACGAGAACCGGGTCCCGCGATACCACCTAAATTCGCAGAAAACTCGCATTCTCTGCCTCAATAAGTAACAAACCATGCCATTGTTATGATAAACAACGGTTCTCTCTGTTACTTAAGCATGTTAACGGATGCCACTCCGCTGCAGCCTACTTACCATTACAATATCTCTGAGGTGTTCGGTGCAGAGCTCCGGGAGGTATTCACATAAGTTCCCCACGCGCCTCTCACCTGCCGGCAACTCTCTGTCTGTTTTCCCTATGTTACTCTTTCCCATCTGTGCTTTTTTATATCATATATCTGCAAGTATACAAATACAAAATTTATTTGTCAAGGAATTTATAGCAATCCTCTTCATATTTCACCAACTTAAAGCATTAATGTACTCACCCTGAAATCCAGTCCACAAAGAATACATGTCCTTTGTACTGTTCATATTCCAGCTTGCTGAAATTAAGGTTCTGTGCCTTAAATGCTGCCGGAGTCATAAAGAATTTGTAATTGAAATCCTTTGTTGTAAATCCTGGGAGTGATCTCTTCGTGCCACGATTTACGTAATCGTTAAACATTTCCATGGCTGCCTTTGCTGCCGCATAGGCATTGGTCCTGTCCTCAAACTGGCCTTTCAGTCTTTTAAGAAGTGCTCCGTCTGTGACAACCGCATACTGGGTAGGTTTTCCCTGATATACCACATAACGGATCTGTGACGGAAATTCTTTATACTGGTCAATGGTACAGTTTAATACGCAAAGCGCAACTGCCTCCATTCCCACGACTCCCTGATCTCCTGCTTCTGCATCACACACTGCTGCCAGAAGATCCAGATCTGACACCTTTCCGTCTGCAATTCCCGGATGTTCCAGGAACTCTTCTTCCATATAGTAGTATTTATTATTCTTCGCATCAAAGACCTTGACATATTTGCCCTCTACTGTGTAATCATTACCGGAAGTCTTTGTTGCAACACCGTCAGAATCAAACCTGTATGTAGTTCCGTCAATGGAAGCGATGGTATTTGCCAGCATCACTCCTGATGTATCAAAGTAATATTTCTTTCCATCAAGCTCAAGCCAGCCTGTCTTCGCCTTACCATCTGAAGGGTTGAAATAATATTTCTTACTTCCTACGGTTCCGAAACCTTTCTGATAACGGACACCGGTTGATTTTGAAAAATAGTAATAGTCTGAGTCAATTTTCTCCAGACCTGTATACATTATTCCATTTGACGGCTTAAAGTATCTGTAATTTCCGGCACTGCTCTTCACCCAGCCTGTACACATACGTCCATTGGCCTGACTGAAATAGCGTTTCTGTTCTTTTTTGTTCTCCACCCAGCCTTTGGCCATAACGCCGGAACCGCTGTAAAAATAATATTTATATTCATCTGTATCTGTGAGCCAGCCTCTTGTCATCAGGCCTGTTGTCTCATCAAAATGACGGGTATTTCCATTGGAATCAGTGATAAATCCTGTCACCATATATCCGGCTCCGCTGGTAAAGTATCGGATTGCCTGTCCGCTGGAGTCTTTTACCCAGCCTTTTACCTGAACTCCTGTTTTCTTATCAAAGTAATATTTCTTACCCTTAAGTTCCAGCCAGCCTTTCTGTTTGGAACCATCTTTGTTTATGTAATAGGTTTTCCCTTTCTGAGTGACAAATCCTGTTTTTGTTGCCGCGGATACACTAAAACAGCCCATTACAAAAACGGTCATCACAAAAAGGAGCAGATACTTTAACAATAGTTTCCCATGTTTCTTCATTCTTATTCTCCGTTTCCTCTCTTTTTATACGTATTGTTTTACGTTTTAATTGGGTTATTGTTGCATTTCTTTCTCAATCATTACAGATTTGTTACGTGGTATATTATATCGGATTCATATATTATTGTCAACTTGTGAAAAGCAACAATTCGCATCGAACTTAAGGTTATTGATTATTGTGAACATAATGAACAATGATGAAACTGTAACACTTTTTGCGGTTCCACATATGATAGGATTGTAAAGAAAAAAAACGGAGGATTTAATATGAGCGACTTAGCTGCTACAAATTGCGGATGTGAGGACAGAGGAGGATGCGGATGTGGCTGCGCTAATAACAGCGGATGCGGATGCGACAATGGCTGCGGATGTAATAACGGATGTGGATGTAACAGTGGATGGGGACTTTCAGGCGGAAATAATTCCTGCTGTAATATCCTCTGGATCATCATCCTTCTGTGCCTGTGCGGAAACAATAACTGCGGATGCAGCAATGGCTGCGGCGGATGTGGCAACGGTGACAACTGCTGGATTATTATCGTACTGCTTCTGTTATGCGGAAACAATGGCTGTGGATGTGGCTGCTGACAATCATTTTCTGTTGGCAGGGGGATCTTTCCCTCTGCCTCTTTATATTTTACAGGATTATAATTTCGTCCTTATTATTCATGCTGCCTGATATTATCCTTATCTTTCATATTCCGGGAATTGATCCTGTCTGTTTTCTTTTCCGGGTGCACTGTCTGAGCACATTGTTTTTTCTTTTTCACACACTCCAGATCTATCTCATAAAAAGCATTTCCATCTATAATAAGCATTTCTTTCTTTTCTTCTGACTCTGATCCCATATCTGATTTCTCCATTTTTTGTAACTGCAAACGCATGATACCTGTGGCAATTCCATAAAATTTCAGGCAACATACAGCAAAGCAGTCTCACAGTTACTTAAATTCTACTTTATTATATGTCAGAATCCTTCTCCCCGTCATATTCTGTTAATAAAAAACATAAAATGGAAGCAGATATTATGAATGAGGAGCATATTTCCCAGACTCTGCTGGATCAGATGGTCAGTTCTGACCGCGGACAGATGATAAAAGCCGCCATTCCTTATCTTCCGCCAAAAGGACAGCAGATTTTCTCAGTCTATGAAAAAGCGGTTGAATTTATCAATACGGTTTCTGTTTTTAGCAAAAGAAGTTCCGGCAGCGATCTGTGTGCCATGAGCATGCCGGCCCAGAATCCGGTGGATATCGTCAATGATATCCGCAGCTTCTGTTATGGTCCCAGCAGGGATAAATTAGATCAGATGGTAAATATGATGGCTATGGTTCAGATGCTGCAGCTCATGAACCAGCCTGCAGATGGTGAGAAGGAGGATTCCCATGAATGATGACTGGCGCAACAACCCGAAGCTTGCAGGTATGGATCGTTCCAAGCTTGATATGCTTCAGAATCTGGCTTCCCAGGGAAGTTCAAAGGGTGCAAATGAGATGCTGCCTTTCCTGATGAGCGCAGCTGCTCAGGGAAAAAAAGGTGGTCTGAAATTTAATGCTGATGAGATTTCTGCGATCATTGAAGTGCTGAAGATGGGAAAATCTCCCGCAGAGGCACAAAAACTTGATAAAGTGGTGAACCTTATGAAAATGATGCGGTGACCAAGTCCCCACTCACTGCTTATTGCTTTTCGCAGACTCCGCAGAAAACTTACCTGATTCGGTTAATATGAATTGCTATGATAACAAAAAGAGTACATTTCATCAACTTTCCGAAATGTACTCTTATGTTCAGTAATGTAACTTGTCACCAATTATTATCTGTCATATTTGCGCAGCCTGTCGCAGATAAATGTCAGTGCCTGTTCAACTGCCTGGTCTCTGATACTTTTTCTGTCGCCCTCAAAGTGAAATTCCCTCACAGTTGTCTTTCCTGCACAGTAACATCCCATAAATACAGTTCCCACCGGTGTTTCCTCTGTTCCACCGCCCGGACCTGCAAGTCCTGTCACAGAGAGACAGACATCGGTTTTGGCTGCTTTCGCACCGCCTTTTGCCATCTGTCCGGCACATTTGGCTGAGACAGCACCTTCTTTCTTCAGTGTACTCTTCTTTACT
>OKSF01003131.1_pt1 | contig 10146 bp, 8 predicted proteins | sample 1606061 | NCBI WGS metagenome assembly OKSF01 (sample SAMEA3541567, study PRJEB24748) | human gut metagenome | biome: human gut; feature: human-associated habitat; material: faeces | place: China | collected 2012 | reverse complement strand
CCTCGCGCGCTGCTCAGCGGTCGTGCCGCCCAGATCGCCCGCGAGGGCGACCTCTCTTAAATCAGCTGATAATAAAGTCCTTCTTTTTTGGAATACCACAGCAAGGTTCCATGACCTCTTTTGGGAATCCGTGCCTGAAGGGGCCACTCCGGATACTGCTCAAACACCTGGAGGTTTGCACCCGAAACAAAGATGACAAAGGAGATATAGTCCTCCTTACTCATAGGATGCGTGCTGGTGACATACCATTCTCCATCGATTTCCTCTACACACAGCTTCTGTTGTGGTGATGCCTTTTGTGCTGTACATGCTTCCAGCTTGCCGCCGCAACAGCTGATCTGCGCCGGACCGGTACAGATATTTAAATTTCCACAAACCGGACAGATATAATAACTTGCTTTTCTCATACTTGCAATTCCTTTCCATTTTTCCTGACCAGGCAGATCGGGTGACCCGCTCAAAATCTGCTCGACACTGACCTTTAATGCAGCCGCCAGCTCGATGAGAAGGGAAACATCCGGACATCCCAGTCCTCGCTCCCACTTGGAAACCGTCTTATCGCTGATCCCCATTTGCTGAGCCAGCTGAAGCTGAGTCATGTTCTGTTTTAAACGAAGTTCCCGAATCAAATTTCCTGTCTTTGTGCAGTCCATTCACTCACCCCCTTGTGATACTTTATCAAAAATATCCTTTCAATTCAAGAAACGCTCCGTAGAGTCGCACACTTTTCTCCTTAAAAGCAATAAATTATACTGAACCACTTGATTTTTGCACTTTAACGTGCGATAATCAAAGCATTCCGAACAGGTCAGCCATCTGTCGGAATCAATATCATCAAGGAGAATATCTATGAAGGAAATTTCGAAAAAGTACGGTTTTATCACGGCTACCGCAATGATTGTCGGAATCTGCATCGGTTCCGGTATCTTCTTTAAAAGCGATAACATCCTGATTGCCACCGGCGGCAGCATCCTATGGGGCATTGTTCTGTTTGTTGTATCGGCGATTTCCATCGTTTTTGGTTGTTTGACCTTTGGAGAGCTTGCTTCCCAGACCGATCAGGTGGGCGGGCTGCTCAGCTACTCCGAGGAATTCCTGGGCTCCAAGGCAGGCTGCGGCTACGGATGGTTTCAGATTCTGGTTTACTATCCATCCATCACTGCAGTGGTCAGCTGGGTTATCGGCATCTATACCTGTATTCTGTTTGGTCTGCCCGGAACGCTGGGGCTTCAGCTTTTGATTGGCTTTGCCTTTTTATGCATCTGCTTTACCTATAATGTCCTTGTTCCAAAATTTGGAGCTGGTGTCCAGAACGCAACCACTGCAATCAAACTGATTCCACTGCTTATCTTAGCCATCTGTGGACTAATCTTCGGTGATCCGGCTGCTGGATTTGCTGCAGTTGATCCCCGTACCGTTGCCGGTGCATCCATTCTGACTGCACTTGGCCCGATCGCCTACTCGTTTGACGGCTGGATTGTTGCAACCTCCATCTCTCATGAAGTGCATGACTCCCGCCGCAATATGCCGCGTGCCCTTCTGTTTGGTCCTCTGATTGTCCTGACCATGTACGTTTTATATTTCGTCGGCGTCTCCTGCTATGTTGGCCCAATGGAAGTCATCCGTCTGGGCGATGAACACGTCAGCGTTGCTGCTGAAAGACTGCTGGGTGCATGGTTCAGCAAAGCAATCGTTGCGTTTGTCGTTGTTTCGGTTGTTGGAACGGTCAACGGTCTGGTTACCGGATTTATCCGTATGCCATACTCGATTGCGGTGCGTGAAGGAATGTTCCCAATGCGCAAAACGCTCAGCAAGCTGGACAAACACGGTATGCCGGCTGTTTCTGCTCTGATGGGATTTCTGCTGTGCACCCTCTGGCTGTGCATCCATGGATTGGTTACAATCAAAGGTTGGCTGCCAAACAGCGACGTTTCAGAAGGCGCTATCGTTATGAGTTACCTTTTATATATCCCACTGTACTGGAGAGTATTCCGCCTGTGGAAAGAGGGACGAGTTACCAGCCGTTTCCGCGGCATGGTTTGCCCGTTCCTGGCAATCATCGGTTCGTTCATCATCCTTTCTGGAGGACTGCAAAACCCGATGTTTATTGCCTTCTTCCTGTTCTGCGGTGCGGTGGTACTGGCTGGAATTCTTTACTATCAGGCACACCACAAAAAAGCATAGAAACAAAAACAGCAGAGGAAAATCCTCTGCTGTTTTCTTTTGCTCTATTTAATTTTAGGTGCCTCTTCCGAGTTTGGCAGGATCAGGATTTTCTGGAAATAGTCGGTCAGTGCCGCACCCTCCTCATTTGGCACCACACCCTCTATCTCCTGTGTGAAGGGGCTTCCTTCCATATCCAGTGGGATGAATGTTGTTTGCTCAAAATAATCCTGAAATACACTGTTGTCAAACCAATCATAATAACCCAGAGGTTCATTCTTTTTTGTGACACCGGACTTATTCTCAACCATATACAGAATCGAGCAAACCTGACCTTTCAGCGGAAATCTTCCCTCATTTAATCTTGTTCCCAGTCGGTGGAAATTTTTACTGCCAACCACTTCATCTACTGGTGTTTGATAGGTATGTCCTGCACCAAACTGTGCAAAGAATTTTGCATCTTCTGGCAGAGTATTTAACAAAAAGCGAATGTTTTCCAGAGAATGTTCATCCCGAAAACTGTAAAGTTCATCACCCAATTGACCACTTCCTCCATTTTGGATATAGCTCACAAAGGATGTCAGGTATCCGGCAATTCGGACGACAATCTCATAGTTTTCCCCAAAAATATCGCGTAGTTCCTTTTCATGTTTTTCTAACGGGAGAAGCAGCGGAACCACCTTTGCAAAGGATTGCTGCTCATCTCCCATCGGCTCCTCAAACAGCATTTTCCACTCTTTGGATACTTTGTCTGGCTGCTCAACAAGCAACGAGATACCTTTTATCATCGCATTGATGTTAAATTCAGCATCAATCCCGATTGCGTGGATTTTCTTATCCTCCGGCTGCTGACTGTTGTACTCATACAGCCACTGCCAAAGATCGCGCTCCAGTTCTGCATCGGTATGCAGTCCTTTTTTGCACTCCAGCGCAAAATTTAAAATTTCCTCATCCCCGGTCTGGATATAGTGGTCAATCAGCAGTCCTGCACCCATTCCTTCTTCCATCAGCAGATAGTTGACCCCCTGATTTTCGTGCAGGTATTGCAGCATCATCTTTTTTGCCGGATAGATCATCGTTTGTTGGTGTATTTCTCCTGCGAAAAAGAAGCGGTAGTTATCTGCATTACCGAAGATTTTGTCATCCAGCCCCTGCTCAAAATCCACCGGCTTTGCATACTTCTTGAGATATCGCTCCACCTCTGTCCCGCCGCAGCCGGAAAATACCATCACCAATACAAGCAGCAGAGAAACCAGTTTACACACTTTTAAAACCTGTTTGCTTAACATCGTAAAACGCCTCTTTTCCGTATCCACACTTTTTTCCTGCTCAGTGCAGGTATTTGCGGTCAGTATACTCTTTCCCGTTCGAAAAGGCAATATCATTTTACGTAATTTGTAGGAAATATCAAAACAACCCCAGAGAAATATACAATTTCTCTGGGGTTAGATTTTTACAAATTTATTTTAGACAAGAAAAAATCCCGGACACGATTGCATCCAGGATTTTTGGTGGGCGAGGGTGGATTCGGACCACCGAAGTCACTGACAACAGATTTACAGTCTGCCCCCTTTGGCCACTCGGGAACTCGCCCTTATTTTGTTTTGAAATTTAGTGGAGCTGGTGGACGGACTCGAACCCCCGACCTGCTGATTACAAATCAGCTGCTCTACCAACTGAGCTACACCAGCGTATTGTTGAGAACAGCTTGATTATTATATCAAACATCTTGTCCCTTGTCAATAGCTTCACTAAATTTTTGTGGTCGAGGCGACAGGACTTGAACCTGCGGCATCTTGGTCCCAAACCAAGCACTCTACCAAACTGAGCTACGCCTCGTCGAGCACAGGTGTTATTATATATCATCTGTTTTTATTTGTCAACACCTTTTTTGATATTTTTTTTAAAAAAATCAAAAAAAGATATTTTCCCCGTTTTCGACATCCTTTTGCTCTGCAAAACCTTCCTATTTATCAGCTCTTTACTTGACTTCCTTTCTAAAATTGTTTATCATTAAACAATATAAAGCAGGTGCTGTTTTCCTGCTAAAAATCCTTTGAAAAAGCAGTTTTTAAGGTTCTTTTGAGAGCTTGTCTTTACTTTATCCGCGAGGAGGAACACAAGATGAACAACACTGAAAAAACAATGGAAAAAATCGTTTCTCTGTGCAAAGGCAGAGGTTTTGTTTTTGCCGGTTCGGAAATCTACGGCGGTCTTTCTAATACATGGGATTACGGTCCTCTGGGTGTAGAACTCAAAAACAACGTAAAACGCGCTTGGTGGAAACGCTTTGTACAGCAGAATCCATACAACGTTGGTCTGGACAGCGCAATTCTGATGAATCCGGAAGTTTGGGTTGCTACCGGCCATGTTGGCGGCTTCTCTGACCCACTGATGGACTGCAAAGACTGCAAGACCCGTCATCGTGCAGACAAACTGATCGAAGACTTCACCGGCAAATCCGCAGACGGTTGGAGCAACGAACAGATGATGAACTTCATCAAAGAAAACGGCATCAAGTGTCCAAACTGCGGCAGCACAAACTTCACTGATATCCGTCAGTTCAACCTGATGTTCAAAACCTTCCAGGGTGTAACCGAAGACGCTAAGAGCCAGATCTACCTGCGTCCGGAAACTGCACAGGGTATCTTTGTAAACTTTGCAAACGTTCAGCGTACTACCCGTAAAAAACTGCCATTCGGTATCTGCCAGATAGGTAAATCTTTCCGTAACGAAATTACTCCAGGTAACTTTACCTTCCGTACCAGAGAATTTGAACAGATGGAACTGGAATTCTTCTGCAAACCAGACACCGACCTGGAATGGTTTAAATACTGGAAAGATTTCTGCCACAAATGGCTGCTTGATCTGGGCATGACCGACGAAAACCTGCGTCTGCGTGACCATGAGCCAGAAGAACTTTCCTTCTACTCCAAAGCAACCACCGACTTTGAATTCCTGTTCCCATTCGGCTGGGGCGAGCTGTGGGGCATTGCAGACCGTACCAACTACGACCTGTCCCGCCACAGCGAACATTCCGGCAAACCAATCGAATACTTCGATCAGGAAACCAACGAACACTATATTCCATACGTTATCGAGCCTTCTCTGGGCGCTGACCGTGTGGTTCTGGCATTCCTGTGCGACGCTTACGATGAAGAAGTTGTTGACGCAGAAAAGAACGACACCCGCGTTGTTCTCCACCTGCATCCAGCACTTGCTCCATTCAAAGCATGCGTTCTGCCACTGTCCAAGAAACTTTCGGAAGAAGCAAGCGCTCTGTACGCTGAGCTGTCCGAGCACTTCATGGTTGACTATGATGAAGCTGGTTCCATCGGCAAACGTTACCGCCGTCAGGATGAGATCGGTACCCCATTCTGCATCACCTACGACTTCGAGTCCAAGGAAGATGGCTGTGTAACTGTTCGTGACCGTGACACCATGGAACAGGAAAGAATCCCAATGAAGGATCTGACCCACTACATCATCAAAAAGCTCAAATTCTAGCAGGCTGAGCCTTGTACTTTCTGAGAAAGTACCAAAGCTGTTTGGCTTCGCCGCAATCTTTCGGAGAATGGAGTGAAACGACATTCTCGGGGGCAATGAACGCAAAGCCAATTTTGAGCAAAATGCAAAACATTGCCCATTCGCCTACGGCGCAAAGACGGGTAGTAAGAAAAAATAAAAGTTTTTGGTCGAGCTTTTTACAAAAAGCTCGCAGATTACAAAGACAGCGTCTTTGGTCGCTCGTCGCAACGAGCGAAACTCTTTATCTGTGAAAGCGCATTTTGGAAAGTGGCAGAAGTGCTTCGCACATCTGCAAAAACTCTTTTGCAAGTGAAAAAGTTTTCAAGAGCCGATTGCTAGTACAGAGTAACCCCGAAAAGTTCCCAGTGGGAAGTTTTCGGTAACACTAGTTTGAAGCTGAACACAATACCGCGCTTTGAAGCAAAAACCCCAGGTAAAACAAATAGCATAAAGCAACAGAGGAATCTTCTTGTGAGAAGATTCCTCTGTTTTTCTTTTTTTATGATTTTTGATAAGGCTCACATGCTTCTGAATCTGGCAGCAACAAGATTTTCTGGAAATAATCGGTCAGACCCATTGCTGCTTTGTTGTCAGAACCTTCTCTGTCCTGCACCTGCTCCTCACCATATCGAGTAAATGGGCTTCCCTTTTCGTCCAGTGGGATAAAGGTGTCCTGTGCATAATAATCTTGGAAAGCATCAATCGGTACCTCGGATTCATTCATCGGGTAATAGTTTGTCGAACGGGGACTTTGGCTTTTCTGTAAAAATACCAGATAAATAGAACAAACTTCTCCCTTTACCGGAGAGTCGTCCTCCTGTAACTGCATAGCAAAACGATTATTTTTCTCTTTCAATAAGCTGTCCATGGTCGTTTCCGATTGAAGAACGTGTCCTGCCCCAAACTGTCCAAAGAACTTTGCATTTTCTGGAAGCTGTTCCATAGCAAAAAACAAATTGTCTGTCATCTTGTCATCCCTGATTTGGTGGAAATTTGTTTTGCCTTCTTCCATCCAATCATAAAATTGATTTGTCGCAGCTACATTTTTCGCATACTGCTCTGCCCACGGAAAATTTTCGCCAAATACCTCCTTCATCTGTTCTGGGTACTTCTCCAACGTCTGAGGAAATTCCTTGACCGCAGTTCCATCCGATTCTTTTATTCTTTCTATCAGTGGCTGAATCTCTTCTGCGGGAGTTACCGAATTATCCAGCAAAAGGGACAATCCGCGGGCACTGGTTTTCTTTTGAAATTCTATGTCCAAGCCAATAATATGTAACTTATCATTCTCTGGCTGCTGCTGATTGTAATCATACAGCCATTTCCAAAACTGATACTCATCCTGCGTATAGGCAAGAGCACCTTCCAGCTCCTCCATCATGAAGATTAAATTTTCCTCATTGCCAGTTTGAATATAATCATCTAATAAAAATCCCTGTCCCATTCCAAGTTCACAGATCAGATAATCGACATCCTGATTTTCATGAAGATATTGAATCAGCATCTTTTTGCTCTGATATCCTTTGGTTTGGGCGTGATATTCCCCGGCAAGAAAAACTCGATAATCGGCATTGCCAAAGGTTTTGTTGTCTATTCCCTTTTCAAAATCAATTGTTTTTGCATACTTTGCATTGTACTCTTCGACACTGAACATCTGCTGGTTCTGACATCCTGTAAAACAAAAACTGATTATCAAAATCACCGCTAAAACGAATGACCACCTTTTCATAATAACCCCTTCTTTCTTTGAAAACATTGTATCGAGCCTGCTGTTTGCAGTCAATATCATTTCATGCAAGTTTACCAAAAAGAGCCGCAGTTGATCGACTGCGGCTCTTGATACTGCTTTTATTTTTGAATTGCTACACTCACCCGAATTGGAGCAGACACCCTGCCTTGCTCATCCAATGCCGTCAGAACAAAGCTGTCACTTCCTGTCTGTCCTTCCTGTGGTGTATAAACACATCGACCATCCTCAAAGGAGACCATTCCCTTTGCAGGCTTACGGCTTATCGTATAAACGACCTCCCCCTGCATACAGGAAAGAGCTGCAGATACCGGTGTCTGCGCACTGGTGTGGCAAAATACATCCTGCACGATTGGACGTTCCTCAGTATCCTCCTGCTCCCGGATCTGGAAGGTTGCACACACCTTCTGTACATCCTCTTTTCCATGAATCTGTGAGGTGCAGAGTGGAATAAAGCTAAACCATCCGGAAGAAGCTGCAAGGGCATTTTCATCCTGTACATAACACAGGCGATCCAACTCACTGCGGAAGATGGTGTCGTAAATCTGCACTTCCACCCCGTCCAGCATCAATTTTCCGCTGCCCTCTTCGGGAAGTGAGGTAATGGTGATTGCCGCGATCTCACCGGGCTTTAGTCCAAGACGCATCTCAAAATATTCTGCAGAAAGCGACACACTTTCCCCAGCAGGCAGAATCAGGGGATAGACCCTGCTTTCCATCGAGCTTTCCTGTGCCGCTACTCTGATTGGTACTGCAAAAAATAAACTCAGGGCAAGCAAAACTGCCGCTGCTTTTTGTCTTTTCATCCGTTTCATCCGTTTCATCCTTTCAGCAGGGATTCTTTTTCTCTTATTTTGGAAGAAAATTTCTCCCTGCTCACAATTTTCAAAGATAGTATTTCCGGTTTATCCAACAATAGCAGCGTCATCTTTTTCCTTTTCTAAACAAAATTCCCATTTCGGGCAAAACAAATCCACAAAATCTTTGACAATTCTCCAGAGTTTTTATCAGAGCGGTGGATTTTATGCGGCGGTTATTTACAAAAATGCGTTTGTATCTTATAATTTAGAGTAAAATATTCATTTTATTCCGTTAAGATTTTCAGCTTATCAATATGAAAGGATGGTGTCTTCATGTCACATCAAAACGTACTCATCCTGGACTTCGGTGGTCAGTACAATCAGCTGATTGCCCGCCGTGTCCGCGATCTGGGCGTATACTGCGAAATCATCCCATTCCGCAAGGCTACTGTGGAGAAGATCCGCGAATATTCTCCAATCGGTCTGATCTTTACCGGTGGTCCAAACAGCGTTTATGCTGAAAACGCACCACAGATCGATCCTGCTGTTCTTTCGATGGGCGTTCCTGTTCTGGGTCTGTGCTACGGCTGCCAGCTGATCGCACACACTCTGGGCGGCAAAGTAGAAACCGCTCCAGCAAGAGAGTTCGGCAAAACCGCTACCCACTTCAACACCACTTCCCCTCTGTTTACAGACCTTCCGGAAGAAGCAACTACCTGGATGAGCCATGTTGACTATGTCGGCAAACTTCCAGAGGGCTTTGAAAGCATCGCTCACACCGATCATTGCCCGGTTGCTGCTATGCAGAATCTGGACAAAAAGATCTTCGGCTTCCAGTATCATCCGGAAGTAGAACATACTCAGAACGGCAGCAAGATGCTGCGCAACTTCCTTTACAATGTCTGCGGCGCAGTTGGCGACTGGAGCATGAAGGATTACTGCAACACCGCAATCGCACAGGTTCGCGAGAAAGTTGGAGACGGTAAAGTTCTGCTGGCTCTGTCCGGCGGCGTTGACAGCTCGGTTGTTGCAAAACTGCTCTCCAAAGCAATCGGCAACCAGCTGACCTGTATCTTTGTTGACCACGGTCTGATGCGCAAAAACGAAGGTGATGAAATCGAAGCTGTATTCGGCAACGGTGACATCAATTTCGTCCGCGTCAATGCAGAGGATCGTTTCCTTGGCAAACTGGCTGGTGTCAGCGAACCAGAAAAGAAACGTAAGATCATCGGCGAAGAATTTATCCGCGTTTTCGAAGAAGAAGCAAAGAAAATCGGTAAAGTTGACTTCCTTGCACAGGGAACCATCTATGCTGACGTTGTAGAATCCGGTTCCGGTGATGCAGCTGTCATCAAATCTCACCACAACGTAGGCGGTCTGCCGGACTATGTTGATTTCAAAGAGATCATCGAGCCGCTGCGTCTGCTGTTTAAAGACGAAGTTCGTGCACTGGGCAGAGAGCTCGGTCTGCCGGACTATCTGGTAAACCGTCAGCCATTCCCAGGTCCTGGTCTTGCAATCCGTGTTATCGGTGAAGTTACCAAGGAAAAACTGGATGTTCTGCGCGATGCTGATTTCATCTTCCGCGATGAGATTGCAAAAGCTGGACTGGATAAATCGGTTCATCAGTACTTCGCAGTTCTGACCAACATGCGTTCTGTCGGCGTTATGGGTGACTTCAGAACCTATGATTACACCCTCGCTCTGCGCGGTGTAACCACCTCTGACTTTATGACCGCTGACTGGGCAAGAATCCCTTACGAAGTTCTGGACAAGGTTTCGGTTCGTATCGTAAATGAAGTTGACCACGTCAACCGCATCGTCTACGATATTACAAGTAAACCACCTGCAACTGTAGAGTGGGAGTAAAAAAAAGGTCCGGGGGACATTTTTTTCATGAGCTAAGAA
>OKSF01003130.1_pt1 | contig 10146 bp, 7 predicted proteins | sample 1606061 | NCBI WGS metagenome assembly OKSF01 (sample SAMEA3541567, study PRJEB24748) | human gut metagenome | biome: human gut; feature: human-associated habitat; material: faeces | place: China | collected 2012 | reverse complement strand
CTCACAGTGATTCAGTGGCGGACGAACGTTGCATTCCCATCCTCAAATCGATGGTCGGCAAATCGGGCTGGCCTCAAAGCGTTCAGAACATCCTGCGCAACTATCATGAGCATGATTTCGGTGGGAAAGTCCTTGCACGACTCATGACTGAAGAGCGCCTATCCGATGAGGCCTTGACCTTAGCCGGGCAGCGGCCGGAACTCCTGCGTGATTTGCTCAAGCCCATCAGCCTCAATCACAGCGCGGAAGCAGAACGACTGATCAGAAAGCAGCTGCCGCTGGATCGCGATCTGCAACAGGGAAATCGCGACGAATACCGATTCGTTGCCATGTGGATCGAGCAATATCGCAACGTTTTCGGACTCGACCAAGCCAAGGCTCTCGCCAAGGAGATCATGGCAAAGTACCCGAGACGGTATGCACTCAAAGAGGAAATCGGCCGCGTGCTAAAGTAACTTACTGATGCCAAAACATTCTAGCACTACTCCGACGATGCCCGCCACCGCGGCCACAAGAATGCACGCAATACCGAATATGCGCAGCGCGCCGCCTTTGACCTGCGCATTCGGGCGGAAGAAAATACACCACCAAATCAGATACAGCGAATGACCCCACATCAGCTGCCGCGAACGGCTAAATCTGCCGAGTTCACTGATTTCGCCGGCCCTATTAAGTCCCTCAACTCCCTCAATCGCCTTCTGACCCATCACATCACGCTTTCATACACATTGCCGATTGACAGTCTTAGAACACAGTCTAGAACTGTCATGGCATGTTCACGCAGATAGGGGCTCCAACAAAATTGGCTAAAAGAGAACTCGGCAACCTATAACAAGGACGCGCCCGTGTGCCCTTACGTTCAGCTCCGCTCACGAATGAAATCGAAGATCACGTCGAAGACCTGCTGGCTCCAGAAATCGTACTCATGTTCGGCGCCGTCGACTAGCACCAGCTGCGCGTCCACGCCGTGCTCGACCAGTCGGTCGCGCATCTTGACGGATTGATGATAGGGGACCACGGTGTCGGCGGTACCGTGCAACAGGAGCATCGGCGGATACTGCTGGTCATCCCGCACCTGCAGGTAGGGGCTCATGTCAGCCGCACGCTGACGGACCTCGGCATTGATGCCGGTCTCATGGGTCGCACCCACCACGGCCGCGAACGGGCCGAAATAATACAGCCGGAATGGATTGGTCTCATCGTCGAATGCGGCGACAGCTTCAAGCATGTCAGTGGGCGGGAAGCAGCTGACCACGTACTTCACCGCATCGCTTTCATCGACATTGGTGCCGTCCTCATATCGCGGATCGTCGGCGGTCAACCCCACCAGCAGCGACGTGTTGCCGCCGGACGACGTGCCCCAGATGCCGAGACGGTCGGGGTCCACGTGCCATTGACGCGCGTTTGCCCTGAGATAGCGGATGGCTGCTTTGACGTCCTCGAGATATGCGGGGAACATGTCATGGGGATCGCTCGAGGCATCGCGATGATTCACCGTGGCCACCACAAAGCCTTCGCGGGCCAAAGCCGAGAGCTGCGGGATCTCGTAGTCGCGATGCGGCGTGGTCCAGGCGCTGCCTTGCACGAATACCACGGTGGGGTAGCGGCGGTCATCGTCATCGCCGGTGGATTGTGGTGAGATGATATCCATCACCAGGTTATCGGCCCCGGTCTTGTACGCCACGTTGCGGGTCAGCGTGGCCAATCCGGCAAGCGTGGGATTGTGCGGGATATGGATGACATTGTTTGCGCCGGCGTTGGCATCACTGACTTTGGCTGAATCGGTAGTGTTCATGGAATCCCCCTAGCTCTGTTGCTATAGAGGTCATCATACAAGAAATAGGCATGATTACGGCACAACGATGTCTCGGTCACAGCGAAGACATAAAGACGCGAAGACGCGCCCGGCAGCGCGCGCTGCCTGCCTGCGAGTTGCCTTCAAGTGCACTTCAAGCGATAAGGTGACATAAGCCGCGGCAATGGAGATTGCTGCCCGGCAACGAGGCGGACAGTGCCCGTTCGCCGATTCACGATAACAGAAATGAGACACTATGAAGACTCAGGAAATCGGACAATCCGGCATGATTGCGTCACGAGTGGCGCTGGGTGTGATGCGCATGGACGCGCTGGATGCCGCCGATGCGGCACGTACCGTGGCCGTGGCCCATGATTCTGGCATCGACTATTTCGACACGGCGGACATCTATGGATTCCATGATCATGCCGCGCACGCCAGTTCGAAGCGTTTCGGCCAAGCGTGGAAGGACGCAGGACTCGACCGCAGCACCATCTTCATCCAAACCAAGTTCGGCATCGACTACAGTTTCGGCGAAAACGATGGCGGCGCCAACGGATATGACTTCAGCGCCAAGCATCTGATTGACGCACTCGATCACGAGCTTGAGGCTTTGCAGACGGATTACGTCGACGCCGTGCTGCTGCACCGTATTGACACGCTGTTTGAGTTGAACGAGGTCGCCGAAGCATTCGACGCGTTGGAATCAAGCGGTAAAGTGCGTCATTTCGGAGTCAGCAATATGGGCCCGTGGCAGATCGAACTATTGCAAAGCGGCCTTCGTCAGAAATTGGAAATCAACCAACTGCAGTTCGGCCTGATGCATACACAGATGCTCGACGCTGAAATCCAATTCAATATGGCGAGCGATCCCGCAGCCGATCGCACCGGTGGCATCCTGCCTTATTCACGGCTGAAGCATATGACCATTCAGGCATGGTGCCCATTCCAATCCGGCACGGAATACGGTCCGTTCGTCGGCAACGAGCATTTCCCCGAGCTGAACGCCGAATTGACCCGTCTTGCCGGCAAATACGGTTCCACGCCCAACGGCATTGCCGTCGCTTGGATTCTGCGTCATCCCGCCGGTATCCAGCCGTTGCTCGGCTCAATGACACCGGAGCGCATCCGCCAGATGGCGGCCGGTGCCGATATCGAACTCGAACGCCGTGACTGGTGGTCGCTGTATCAGGCAGCCGGCAATCCGTTGGTGTGATTGCGGAACCACTCGACAACCCGTGTTTCACTCACCGGCATCATATGGCACGTAGGAAATCCCGGATATCGGCGATTTCCTCATCACAGATGGCATGGGCCATGCCGGAATACTCGCGATAGGTCAGATGTCCGGCCCGTTCAAGGACCTGATGGGCCGTTTGCTGGTCGGGCAGCGGAATCGTGCGGTCCTGCGCGCCATACGCCAGGAAGAATCGGGTAGGGGAGTCAAGCGCCGCCTGTTCCTCGCCCATGAACGAAGGACTGAGCAGGATCGCGGCATCGAACAACGTCGGATGCACCTTGACCAGACGATACGACAGATAACCGCCTTGGGAGAAACCGATCAATATCTTCCTGCGATGGGCGAATGCCGAGGCATCCAGCAGTGAAGCCACCGCATCCCCGACCGCCGCGCATTCGCGTTGGCGCTCGTCCACGCCGCAGCCGTCGGGATACCAGTAATTGCCGCCCATATAGGGCCTCGCGTAGGTGGCGCGGAACGAGATATAGCTGGGTACGGCGGCAATTGCGGCCGGGGCCGCATCGGCTCGCGTCGGCGCATATACGGCGTCGAGAATCCGCATCATCTCGCTTTCGTCGTTGCCGTAACCGTGGAACATCAGGAAAATGGGGTCATTGCCGCCGGCATCGATCTGGCTTGTCATCTGCATTCGCATCGTCATCACCTCACCAGCGAGCTTACATGCATTAGACTTGTAGCGATTGACCCACCGAGCACGCAAGGAGCAAGTTATGGAGCCGAGGCGCGGGCCTCTCACCGCAGGCGAGAAAGTGCAGTTCACCGACCGCAAGGGCAAGAAGATCACCGATCAGCTTGTGGCCGGCGGCTCCACGCAGACCGAGCATGGCCTGATTCTGCATGACGATGTGATTGGCAAGATCGAAGGCACCGTAATCCTCACCGTGCATGCCAAGCGCGAGGCACAGGTCAATCAGGTCTACCCCGAGAAAGACAAGAACAAGCCGTGGAAATCGTCGCGCGCCATCGGCGGCTGGGAGTATGCGGTGATGCGCCCGCGACTGGCCGATTATGTGCTTTCGATGCCGCGCGGCGCGCAGATCATGTATCCGAAGGACATCGCCCAAGTTATTCAGCTCGGCGACATCCGCTCCGGCATGCGCGTGCTTGAGTCCGGTGCCGGCTCGGGCGCGATGAGCGTGAACCTGCTGGACGCCGTGGGCGAGCGCGGCCACCTGACCACGATCGAGCTGCGCCCCGAATTCGCCAAGGTCGCCCAAGCCAATGCCACGCTGTACTATGGCGAGGCCCCCAGCTGGTGGGATCTCAAAACCGGCGACTTCGATTCCGTTGCCGCCGAACTGCCCGAACACTGGTTCGACCGCATCATGCTCGACATGCTCGACCCGTGGAACAGGCTCGAGCAGGCATACCGCGTGATTGCCCCCGGCGGCGTGTTGGTCAGTTACGTAACTACCACCACGCAGATGAGCCGCATGGCCGAAGCCCTGCGCGCGGCCGGCTGCTGGACCGAGCCGCAGATCCAGGAATCGTTCGAACGCACATGGAAGGCCCAGGGCCTCGCCGTACGCCCCGACCACCAGATGATCGGTCATACCGGTTTCCTTGTTATCTCGCGCGCCATGGCCTCCGGGTTCGAGGCGCTCAGAAAGCGCGATCGCGTGACCAAGGACACACAGACCGACATCGACTCGCTCACCGACGAACAGCGTGAAGCGCAGATCGAGGAACTGGAACTGCGCGACATCTCCGACCACAAACTACGTAAGGTGTTGCGCGACCTCGACCGTCAGGTGGGAGAACTTGGCAATACGCACGAATAACCGCCAAACGATGAGTTTGTGAACGCTCACACACCTCTATACTGGAAGCAATACCACACCGCCACACCGCCACACCGGGCAGACGGTTCGTGAAGGGAGCCACGGATGGGCATCAAGCTGAGTAAAGTCGCCAAAGCGGCGAAGAAATACGACCATATTCTCATCATCATGAGGCATGCCAAGGCTGAGCCGTTCGGCGACAAGGGTGACTCGGAGCGCGAGCTCACCGACAAAGGTCTGAAACAGGCGAAGGCCGTGGGCAAGGGCATCGAGTCGTTGGGACTGGTGCCCGACCAAATCTCCTGCTCGTCCGTTACCCGCACGCGCCAGACGTTGGACCGCATGCTCAAGACCTTTGGCGACAAGCCAATCGTCGACTACCGCATCAGCCTGTATGACGGGGGAGTGCAGGCGGTGTTCGACGAGCTCGCCCACGTCAAGGCCAAGAATCGCGTGTTCATGATCGTGGGCCACGAGCCGACTGTGTCGATCAGCGCCCAATGGCTCGCCTCCGCCGACTCCGACGGCGAACGACTCGACCTGCTGAATTTGGGACTTTCGCCCGCATCCATCGTGATCATGGGATCGAACAAACCGTTCGACGAATGGCAGGTGCACAGCGGCGAACTGCTCGCGGTCATCAATGTGAAAGACTTCGACTAAAGCGGATATAAATTCCATCTATAACGACACTCTGCGGCCATTTATAAGGGCCGGAATCCGGATGTTTTGCTACCCTAAGTCGGGTTACGAACGCATACATTGGAGGATTCATGTCCACTCTGACTTCCGTCTCCGGCTTCCCCCGCATCGGGCAGAACCGCGAACTGAAGAAGATCATCGAAGGCTACTGGAAGGGTGCCAACGACCTCGCCGCCGTCAAGGCCACCGCCGCCGAACTGCGCGCCAAGCACTGGAAGCTGCAGCAGGCCGCCGGCATCGACCTCATTCCCAGCAACGACTTCAGCTACTACGATCAGATGCTGGACACCGCCATCCTTCTCAACGTGATTCCGCAGCGTTACGCACGTCTCTCCTTCGACAACCAGGAGGACACGCTCTTCGCCATGGCCCGCGGCTACCAGGGCGACAAGGGCGACGTGACCGCCCTGCCGATGAAGAAGTGGTTCACCACCAACTACCACTATCTGGTGCCCGAAGTCGAGTCGGCCGCGGAGATCAAGCTCAACTCCACCAAGCCGTTCGACGAGTTCAACGAGGCCAAGGCGCTGGGCATCGACACCAAGCCCGTGTTCATCGGCCCGTACACGTTCCTGAAGCTCGCCCGTACCCCGGAAGCCACCGAACTCGAGCTCGACAAGGGCCTGGTCAACGCCGTGGCCGCCGTCTACGTCGAAGTGCTCGCCAAGTTCAACGAGCTCGGCGCCGCATGGGTCCAGCTCGACGAGCCGTACCTCGTGCTCGACAAGGAGCCGGGCGACGTTGAACTCTTCAAGACCCTGTACACCAAGATCCTGTCCGCCAAGGGCAATGTCAAGGTGCTGCTCAACACCTACTTCGGCCACATCGCCGACGTGTACGAGACCGTCAACCTGCTCGGCTTCGACGGCATCGGCCTGGACCTCAACGAAGGTCGCGAGGAGAACCTCGAAGCCGTCGCCAAGTATGGCGTGGCCTCCAACACCACCATCTTCGCCGGCGTGATCAACGGCCGCAACATCTGGCGCAACAACTACGCCACCTCCCTCGGCCTGGTCGACGCCCTGAAGCAGGTCACCGCCAACGTGGCCGTCTCCACCGCATCCTCCCTGCTGCACGTGCCGTTCAGCACCGAAGGCGAGACCGGCATCCCGGCCGAAGACCTCAAGCACTTCGCGTTCGCCGTCCAGAAGCTCGACGAGCTCAAGGAAGTCGCCGCCCTGGCCGACGCCACCGAGAACGAGAAGAAAGTCTCCGCCGCCCTCGCCGCCAACCAGGCTCTGTTCGACGGCACCCGCGTGGCCGCCGACCCGGCCGTCGCCGAGCGCATCGGCAAGCTGTCCGACGCCGACTACGTGCGTCAGCCTGCCCGCGAGGAGCGTCAGGCCCTGCAGCGCGAGGCCCTCGGCCTGCCGCTGCTGCCGACCACCACCATCGGCTCCTTCCCCCAGACCAAGGAGATTCGCGCCGAGCGTGCCAAGCTGCGCAAGGGCGAGGTCACCAAGGAAGCCTACGACGAGTTCATCAAGGCCCAGATCGACGCCGTCATCAAGAAGCAGGAGGAGATCGGCCTCGACGTGCTGGTCCACGGCGAGTTCGAGCGTAACGACATGGTCGAATATTTCGGCCAAAACCTCAACGGCTTCCTGTTCACCAAGAACGCTTGGGTGCAGTCCTACGGCACCCGTTGCGTCAAGCCCCCGATCGTCTGGGGTGACGTGTCCCGCGCCAACCCGATCACCGTGGAATGGTCCGCGTACGCCCAGTCCAAGACCGACCATGTGATGAAGGGCATGCTCACCGGCCCGGTGACCATCCTCAACTGGTCCTGGCCGCGCGAGGACATCACCCACGAGGAGCAGACCAAGCAGCTCGCCCTCGCCATCCGCGACGAAGTGCTCGATCTCGAGGCCGCCGGAATCAAGGTCATCCAGATCGATGAGGCCGCCCTGCGTGAGAAGCTGCCGCTGCGCAAGTCCGACTGGCACGTCAAGTACCTCGACTGGGCCGTTCCGGCCTTCCGTCTGGTGCACTCCGCCGTCAAGCCGACCACCCAGATCCACACCCACATGTGCTACTCCGAGTTCAACGACATCATCCGCGACATCGACGCGATGGATGCCGACGTGATCTCCTTCGAAGCCTCCCGTGGCGATCTGGTGGTGCTCGACGCCATTCATGACGCGCACTTCGAGACCGAGGCCGGCCCGGGCGTCTACGACATTCACTCCCCGCGTATTCCTTCCGAGAAGGAGATCGAGGATCGTATCTACGAGATCCTTGACAAGATGGACGTCAGGAAGGTGTGGATCAACCCCGACTGCGGTCTGAAGACCCGTGGCAACGCCGAAACCTGGCCGAGCCTGGAGAACCTCGTCGCAGCGGCCAAGGCCGTGCGCGCCAAACTCGCCAAGTAACCGGCATCGGCAATAACAGGCAAGATTTCCAAGGAATCACATGCATTCGCCAATCTTCTCGCTGGAGGTGTTCCCTCCCAAGCGCACCAGCCCTGTAGGTACCATCTACGATACGTTGGATGGCCTGCAGGGGCTGGACCCCGACTTCATCTCCGTCACCTACGGCACCGGCAAATCGTCCGACCGCACGTTGACCGCACGCATCGCGCATACGGTGAACGAATACGGCATTCCGGCCGTGGCGCACCTGACCGCGCAATACCTTGACAAAGACGACGTGGACGAGGCGCTCGACCTGTTCGACCAAGCCAAAGTCTCCGGCGTGCTCGCTTTGCGAGGCGACCGTGTGGAAGGAGCCGAACCGGCGGGAGTGTTCGACCATGCGAGCGATCTGGCGGCCTACATCCGCGAGAAGCGTCCTAATCTCAAGATCTACGGCGCCTGCTATCCGGAAAAGCACCCGCAGGCGGCCACGCTTGAGGAGGATATCGACAATCTCAAGAAGAAGGTCGACGCGGGCGTAAGCCACCTCATCTCCCAGCTGTTCTACGACAACGAGGATTTCCTTCGATTCGTGGACAAGGCTCGTGCCGCCGGCATCGACGTTCCGATCGAAGCCGGCATCATGCCGGTGATGAACGCGAAGTCGGTGCTGCGCATGTCGAAGATGTGCGAATCGCGTGTTCCTGAAAAACTTGCCGTCCTGCTTGACAAGTGGGGGAGCGACACCGCGCTGCTTAAAGAGGCGGGTATCGCCTACGCGTCCGAACAGATCTGCGACTTGGCGGCACGCGGCGTCGACGGCGTGCACCTGTACACGATGAACCATCCATGCGTCAGCCGGCGCATCTGGTCCAACGTCAAACCATTCTTCGTCTGATTCCGGACGATGCAACAAACACGAAAGGGATGGTTTCCGGCAGCTGTCGGAAACCATCCCTTTCGCCATACTTACGGATATAAACGATTACTATGGGAACCATGGCTTCTTCTACGCATCAGTTTGGGGTGCTCGATCTGATTCGGGCGGGATTGCAGGATCTGGACACGGCACGCACGCTGCTTGACGAGTTGCGCGCCGACGGCATCGACGACGACCGGCTATGCCTGCTGATGAAAACATTGGAACAGACCTGCGAGCCCGACATCGCGCTACGCAACCTCGTCGACATCATCAAAGCGTTGCAAAGCCAAGGCCGCGACTTCCACCAGGTCATCACCGACGACGCCGGACTCGTACGACTCGTCACCGTGCTCGGCGTGTCCGACGAAATGGGCAAGCTCATGCGCTTCCGCCCCGAACTCGTCATGGCCGCAGCCAGCGACTCATGCGAAAGCCATCTGTACAACCACGCGCAACGCCGCGCGCATGTCCTCGAAGCGGTCGGTGCCGACCCTGTCGACAGCCGCACGCCGAAAGCCTCGAAACCCCTTGCGGAGGCGGCGACTGCCTTGCGACAGACCTACAGAAAACAGCTCGCCGCCATCATGGCGCAGGACACCACCGCGGAAGATCCCATCGAAATCCAGCCGAGAATCAGCCAGGAACTGTCCGATCTTGCCGACGCGGCCCTGGAAGGCGCGCTCGCCATCGCCCGCAACGAAGTGGACGGCAGCGAACACGTGCGCTTCGCCATCATCGGCATGGGCAAGCTCGGCGCACGCGAACTCAACTACGTATCCGACGTGGACCTCATCTACGTGGTGGAACCGGCGGACGCGGACACCAACGGCATGACCCTCAACCGTGTCGGCACCAAAATGGCCACCACCCTGCAGCGCGTATGCCAATCCGTCATCATGGGCGTCGCCGAACCTACATTGTGGCAGATCGATGGCGGACTGCGCCCCGAAGGCAAGGACGGCCCGCTCGTACGCAAACTCGAATCGCACGAAGCCTACTACGAACAGTGGGCGGAAAACTGGGAATTCCAAGCCCTGCTCAAGGCCCGCCCCGTGGCCGGTGACCCCGACCTCGGCCAAGCGTACATGGACATGACCCGACCGTTCGTATGGGCCGCATCCAAACGCGACAACTTCGTCTACGACTGCCAGCAGATGCGCAAACGAGTCGAAGACCTCATCCCCGCGCCCCTGAAGGATCGTGAAATCAAACTCGGCCGCGGAGGCCTACGAGACGTGGAATTCACCGTGCAGATGCTCCAACTCGTCCACGGCCGCGCCGACGAGACCCTGCGCACCAGCTCCACCCTCGAATCGCTGCAACGCCTC
>OKSF01003121.1_pt1 | contig 10167 bp, 13 predicted proteins | sample 1606061 | NCBI WGS metagenome assembly OKSF01 (sample SAMEA3541567, study PRJEB24748) | human gut metagenome | biome: human gut; feature: human-associated habitat; material: faeces | place: China | collected 2012 | reverse complement strand
CGAAGGCTGTGATGTCCGTGGTACTGGAAAGGTCCAGGCCGCCGTAGCAGATCCGTCCCTCCAGATCTTCCTCCCGTACCGGGAAAGCACAGGCATCCCACTTGTCCATAGGCATCCACCGAACAGACTGCTTCACCCATTGGTTCAGCCGCAGCTGACGGAACACATTCTCTTCGCTGGGTGTCTCTTTGGCCGATTCACAGGCCGCCTTCACTTTGTCGATTCCTACCGTGATTCCAAGGGATGGGTTGGCTTTCTTCCACACTTTCGGGTCGGTCCAGTCATCCTGTTCCCCAGCCCCGTAGATAACAGGATAGAACGTGGGGTCATGCTTCCGACCTTCCAGGATGTCCATAGCCTTCTGGTGAACTTCGTAGCAGATGCTGTGAGTATCCGTCCCGGCTGTGGTGATGAGAAAGTACAGGGGCTGCATCCGGGCATCCCCGGAGCCTTTGGTCATCACATCGAACAATTCCCGATTGGGCTGGGTGTGGAGTTCATCAAAGACCACACCGTGGATGTTGAACCCATGCTTGGAGTAGGCTTCTGCCGAAAGGACCTGGTAGAAACTGTTGGTGGGCCGGAATACCATCCGTTTCTGGGAGGACAGGATCTTGACCCGCTTGCTGAGGGCCGGACACATCCGAACCATGTCCGCCGCCACTTCAAATACGATAGAAGCCTGCTGCCGGTCTGCCGCACAGCCATAGACCTCCGCCCCTTCTTCCCCGTCCCCACAACAGAGAAGGAGCGCCACCGCAGCCGCCAGCTCACTTTTTCCCTGTTTTTTGGGGATTTCAATGTAGGCGGTGTTGAACTGCCGATAGCCGTTGGGCTTTATGGTGCCGAACAGGTCCCGGATGATCTGCTCCTGCCAGTCGATGAGCTCGAAGGGATGGCCCGCCCAGGTTCCCTTGGTGTGGCACAAGCTCTCGATAAAGGCCACAGCATAATCCGCCAGTTCCTTGTTGTAGGTAGACGTTTTGGCCTTGAATTTTGTCGGCTTGTATTTTTTGAGTTTCCGCATATGTCTGATTTCCCACTTCCTTTACAATTAGATTCAGTCATACACGACTTGTGGTCCGTATAGCTACATAAATTACTGATTTACAAACGCTCTTTTTCCTCGGTAAAATATAGGTATACTAGCTAATCTCAAAAAAGGATGTGAGTGTGTATGAAAAAAATACATATTAATAAAAATACGGTGCAAGAAACATTAATTATCCCCCTCTATGCCAGAAAATTAGGCAATGAGCTCTTTCCTCACATCCTCCAAGACCCTTATGTCGATAAAATAACCTCTCAATTGGATTATGATTTTTCCATACTTGATAAAAAGAAATATTCTTTTGCTTGGAAGTTTGGCTCCTTGGAAGGCATTCTCCGTAGCAAAGATATTCTTTGCGAAATGCAGGAATATTTATCTTGCCACCCAGATGCGTCTATCGTAAATATGGGATGCGGGCTTGATCAAACACCACTCCTTAAAGATAATGGGAAGATGAAGTTGTACAATATTGATAGAGATGATGTTATTGCCATACGAAACGACATCCTTCCGAGTAATGATAGAGAAGTCAATATTGCCGCCGATTTAAACAGTGATAATTGGATTGAATGTCTTGATGCATCCCGTGGAATTTTTCTATTTGCTATCGGAGTGTTTATGTACTTCAAAGAAGAAGATGTTCGTCGCATTATCTTAAGAGTAAAGGATGCCTTTCCTCATGGTTGCCTTGTTTTTGACACCGTTGGCAAACTTGCCATAAAAATATTGATGAAGAAAACACTTAAACAAATGGGAATATACGGAATAAATGGTATGTTTTACTGCAACAACCCACTCAAGGATTTAACATGGGATAAGGATATCAATGTATCCGTCCGAAAATATCTTACAGGCTATGTTGATCTGAAGCAAGAGGGCGTTCCGCCACATTTAAGAGGTATGGCCTACCTTTTCGACTGGTTATTCAGAATGAATATCTGCAAAATGGTCTGGTAACCAATTTTTTCAAGACGAAATAACGCCTCGTTCATCATAGACGCATATCGGCCCATTGCTTTCGCGGTGTTCCATCGTAATGATGGTTAGCTGGGTTCCGTCTTTTTAGGAATTTCTACTTTTGGTTCTTAAATCTTTTAAACTTGTATTTTTTTTGAAATTTCTCATTGGCGTTCCCCATCTTTTTTTTATAAATTAGGCAGAAGAGAAGGAGCCCACGGGGCTCCTTCTTTTGATTTTCCCTGCTCCTCAAAGGCTGAAGATGAAGGCGGGAATTCTTTCGTATTCGTTGCTCATGAATTTCTGGCCGGATCCGTAGATTTCGGTCATCCCTTTGAGGCTGCAGCCCAACTGGGTGAATTCCCAGGCAACCTGGACGGCGCTGGACCAGGTGGAGGAAAAGGTGAATTCTTTCACCCCGAATTCCCGGAACACCTGAAGGATCTTTTTCGGTTCCCGGTAGGTTCCGGAAAGGTCCAGAAGGCTGTTGCCGTGCTTTTTCATGTCGCTGTAAAGCCGCATCATGTTCCCGAAGTCTTCCCCTTCTGCCTGGACTTTCTTCACCAGTACTTGGTAGGCATCCCGGCAGGCCTGCATGGTCTGGGCATCCTCGGCCTTTTCTGCTGCATCGAACTTCTTTTCCAGTTCCTCGCTGCGCCCGTAGAATCTTTCAATGCTTTCCATCTTTGTCATTTTGTTTTCCTCCTTATGGTTGTGTGCTTTGCCTTTTGGCATGTACATATATCACTCTAAAGGCAGATAATAGCAAGCAAATTCTGTGTATTTATGCATTTTTTCTGGAACAGGGGCCTTTGATTGGCCCCTGTTCTTCCCCTGTTTTACCGGAACTCGACGGTCAGCATTCCGTTTCCCATCCACCAGGTGCTTTCTTCATTCGGGTCTTCCAAAAAGGCTTCCTTGGCCTCCCGGATCATTTTGTTCACATCGGCCTCGCCGTACATTTCACAGGCTGCTTTCTTGCTGATTTTCTTGGCGTCCAGGGTAATGATCGTTCTCATAGGTATTTCCTCGCTTTCATGTGCTTTTTGCTTTTGGGGGGCTGTCCCCTTGGCATGTCTATTAATCACTCTAAAGGCACATAATAGCAAGCAAATTCTGTGTATTTATGCAAGTATACAAGAAAGAGGAACAGGGCCTTACGGCCCCTTCCCCTGCCTGTGGCTACCGCCTTCAGGCGGCGTTTCTCCAGGCAGAATTCCCGTTGAGGTGTTTCAGCATGTGCAGCCGGCAGGTCTTGAATTCTTCCCCGATGAGTCCCAGCCGGAGCATCCAGCACCGGAAGGCGTATTTCTCGTTGTCTGTTTCCGTCTTTCTGGCGGAGGCTTTCTTCTGAGTCAGAGCCTGATGGGCCACCGCCAGGCAGAACTGGATGTATGCCTTGATTTCCCCGGCGTGGAGGGTGCCGTTGAAAAGCCGGAATTCCACCGTCCCTTTGGTGAAGGTGGCGTGGAGGTTGAGTCCGTGGTACCGGCTGTTGTTGTAATGGGCATCCCGGCCGTAGGGGGCCTGAATGTACCAGGTATCGGCAAATTCTGTCATGGTCTGGGGCTGCTTTTTATTCAGTTCCCGGAGAAAGGTTTCATCCGTCTTCTGGCAGTATCTAGCTTCCCGGAGGGCGTCAATCTGAAGGGCATGGTAGATCATGTCTTCCTTGCTGGCCACCAGGTTCACCAGGTTCCGCAGGGTTTTCGGGGTGAACTTCTCGGCTCCCACATGGATGTGGATCCCGCAGGAGGTGTTCACCAGAGCCCCGGCTTTTCTCAGGGTCCGCACTAGTTCCTGCAGCTTCGGGATGTCGTCGTAAGAAAGGATGGGGCTTACCACTTCCGTCCGGTAGTCCCGGGTGGCGCCTTCGATCTGGCCTCCCACCTTTCTCTGAGGCCGGATGCTGGAGTCGCTCATGGCTTTCCAGGTCCGATCCTGGTCATCCAGGGCGGTGTAGGTATCGTAGGATCCGCCTTCATAGGTGCCCCGTCCTGTTCCGAAGAAACCGGCCATCAGGTTGGCAGCCTGTTCTCTCGTAATCCCAGTCATTTCCATTTCAATCCCGAAGTGCAGTGTTTTCATCATTCTCGTCATCCTTTCGCTAGGTTTGTGTGTTCTTTGACATGTGTATATATCGCTCTAAACGCACAGAATAGCAAGAGATTTCGAGAATAATTATTAATTATTTCGTGTCTTTATTCAGTTTTTGAACCTCATCCACCCCGTGGATCACATTGAGGTGGAATCCGTTGTCCCAATCCACCAGGAGGGACCCCATATCATCCACGCCGGTCACCGTGCCTTTCGTCCCCAAAGGCGGTGCCTGGGGATCGTCCATCCGGGTAAGGCGTACCCGGGTTCCGGGAGGGTATTCCTGCTGGAGAAATTCCAGCAGCTCTTTATTGGGAAACCGCATCTTTTTTCCCTCCGTTCCGGAATGCCGCCGACCCGCTGAGCTTTTCCAGCAGGATCTTCCGGCAGTCCTTGTATTCCTTCCCGATGAAGCCCAACCGCAGGAGGAAACACCGGAAGGCGTATTTCTCGTTGGGGACTTCATGTTCTTTGGCCGTGACCCGTTTGGCGTTCTTGGCGAACTGGCACAGGGCCGTCACCAGTCTGGAGTAGGCCTGGACCTTGGCGCTGTCGGCTTCGTGGAACCAAGGGAAGTTGATTTTCCCTTCGCTGCGGATGATGGTCAGGTCATCCGTCCCCAGGGCCTTTTTGAAAAGGCCGGCTTTAGAGGCCACCAGGTTCTGGAGTTTCTCGAAGTCTTCTTCCGTGAAATCGTCCGGAAGGGAAATGGTGAGGGTGTCGACTTTCTCCGGAGCTGTTTCAGGTTCCGTCACTTCTTCCGGTTCAGCCGTTTCCTGGGAAGGTTCTGGTTCCGGATTTTCTACCGGTGCTGCCTGTTCTGCATCCGGTTCTTCCACAGCCGTTTCTTCCGGCTTGATTCCTTTAGCTTCCAGTTCTTTTACCACCTTCTGGAACAACTCTCCGTCCTCACATTCCATGGCGCCGTTCTTCCACACCATGATGCTGCCAATCTGGTAAGCCTTGGTGGGAAGGCAAAGGTATTTTGCCTTTTCTCCCGTAATGGCGCTGATGGCCTGCACCAGCTCTTTTCTCGCTGCACCTTGTCTGTTGTATTCGACCTTCATGATTGATACCTCCTTAGGGTATTTTGGTACTGTTATTAATCACTCTAAAGGCGAATAATAGCAAGCAAAATGTAGCCCTTTTTGTTCTTTATTTTTCTTCCATCGCTACTTCCTGATAGGTGTACTGTTTCCCATTTCGCAGGACGGTCACGCTGTCCTGCTCCCCTTCGTGGGAAGCCAGGTACCGCTTCACCGCTACATCCACGAACTTGGGTTCCAGTTCCACCCCGTAGCAGATCCGGCCCAGCTGGTCGCAGGCCATAAGGGTGGAAGCCGATCCCAGGAACCCATCCAAGACCACTCCGTTGATCTGGCTGCTCAGTTTAATCAGGTAAGCCAGCATGAGTACGGGCTTACTGGAAGGATGGCCAAAACCGTCTTCTTTGCTGTTCTTGATGCCGTCAAACTCAAAGACCGCTTTCTGCTTCTGGTCCCCGTACCAGTTATGTTTCCCGTCTTTCCGCCACCCAAAGATAATGGGTTCCATGTTGAACTTCCAATCCGTCCGCATAAACGGAGCTTTGTGCTTCTTCCAAATCAGTCCGGCCCCCACTTTAAATCCTGCGTCTTCAAAGGCATCGTAAAAGACCCGAGCCTTCATGGTGGCATAGAACACATAGATGGAAGCGTCCTGGGCCATGGCATCATGGAAACAGGAGAATGCCTTTTTCAGGAATTCGTACCCTTCCTGGTCGTTCAGATCATCATTTTTGATCTTTCCAGAAGTGCTCCGGAGATTCACCAGGTACGGAGGATCCGTTAGGACCAGATTGGGCTTAACCCCGTCCAGAAGTTTTTCATAGGTTTCCGGTTTGGTGGAATCTCCGCAAAGGACCCGATGCTTGCCCAGTTGCCAGATGTCCCCCGCTTTGGAGAAAACCGGTTTCTGCAGTTCTTCTTCCACATCGAAGTCATCTTCCTTGGCTTCCGTTTCTTCGTCAAAGATGTGAGCGATTTCGTCTTCGTTAAAACCGGTAAGGCTTACATCGAAGTCGACTCCCTGGAGGGATTCGATTTCCACCCGCAGCATTTCTTCGTCCCACCCGGCATCCAGGGCCATCCGGTTGTCGGCCAGGATGTAGGCTTTCTTCTGGGCTTCGGTGAGATAGTCCACCAGGACGCAGGGCACTTCCCGGATGCCTTCCTCCCGGGCCGCCATCACCCTGCCGTGGCCGGCGATGATGTTCTTATCCCTGTCGATGATCACAGGGTTGATGAACCCGAACTCCCGCAGGCTGGCCCGGAGCTTGTTGATCTGTTCCGGGGAATGGGTCCGGGCATTGTTTACATACGGGATCAGCTCATCGATGGGGATGAGCTTCATCTCCTTGGTCGTTTTTTCCATACTTTCCTCCCTTTATACCTTTCGAGACCGCAGGAGCCGCTCCATTACGTCATCCTGGGGCGTGTTCCCAGAGAACTCCACGGAGCAGTTTTCCTTCACCACCTGGTAGATCTGGTACCAGATCTGGTTCACCTGCTTCATGTAGTTCTGGCTCATGGTCACGTAGGGGGATGCGATGGCGGCATTGGTGGTGGGGTGCTTGGCCAGGAAGCCGTATTCCGAGATGGCGTGTTCGCACTGGATCCACCGGGAGACGGCCATGGCGTACTGGCTGATGAGCTGGGGACTCACCAGCTTTTCGCAGTGCCGGGCCTTGAGCCACAGCCAGGTTTCCCGGTAGATTTCTTCGGCTTCCAGTTTCCCGCCGTTCCGCTGTTTCTCTTTCATGTAGGCTTTGGGTTCCGGCATGTCTTCTCCGGAAAGGTCCGCCCCTTCAGGCAGGTCCATCACCTTAAGGGGCCGCTTTCCCGGATTGTCCGGCAGTTTATCCAGGAGGGCCCTGGGTTTCCGGCCCTGGCCGACCCTCAGGCCCCCTCGCATGGTTCCGTCTTTGGCTATTTTTCACACCCCCTTTTTCACTGGGTCAATACCCTTTTTGAATACGCGTTTTTTGCGCGCGTGGCCCCTCGCCCGTTCTGGCTTTCCGGGCTTCCAGAGATTCATACACCCCCTGGGTATACTACTTTGTTTCAGATTTATCATTCTGATAGTCCATTTTTTCTTGTGACTTTTTGGTGCCACCGATCTCCTCTTTGGGCATGAATCCTTGCGTGACAGGCTTTGCACAGGGCAATCAGGTTATTCCAAGCATGGGTCCCGCCTTCCGCCAGAGGCTTCTTGTGGTGAACTTCTTCCGCCACCACGTACCGGCCATTCTTCAGACATACTTCGCAGAGAGGATGGCTGGCCACGTAAGCATCCCGGATCTTTTTCCAGGTCCTGCCGTACCGTTTCTTTGTTGCCGGACTACGCTCATACTTTTCGTACCGCTTGGCGATGATCTTCTGGTGCTTCTCACAGTACCGCCCATCCGTCAGGTTCGGGCAGCCCGGGTAAGAACAAGGTCTCTTAGGTTTTCTCGGCACAGCTGCCACCTCCTTTCGGGCATGAAAAAAGCCCTGCAGATTTCTCTGCAAGGATTCTCTTTATTCCCTTTTCTCGTGAGTTTATCATACCACGAAGGGGCTATTGAATTCTAGTGTGTATCTACTGCATTTTCCTGCAATTCACTGCACGCCTCTAAAATTTTTTCAACGGATGCCATCCCTTCCCCATGGACTGTGTATACCCACCGGATTCCTTTGCCCATGCTCCGGGCAATATCCTCCCAGGCATCGAAATGAATGTACCGGTCCCGAAGGACCAACCGCTGGGCTTCATCCTCCACTCGGTCAATGACCTGGCCGATTTCATACTTCAGATCCACCAGCCGGTCCACTTCCCGGTTGATCTCTTGCTCCCTCTCCCAGATCTTTTCAAGGGTCCGGACAAAGGGTGCTTCTGTAGGCCGGTTGGGGTTGTGGCTTTCTTCCAGCCCGGCTGCAGAGATTCCCAGGCAAAGGTGCCGCAATTCGGCTACTTCCCGCAGGTTGCTCTCTATTTTTTTATCCAGGTAGAATCCCTGTTGCAAATACTCTTTGGCGTTCATGCTTTTCCCTCCAAATCCGCCTTGACAGCTTCAATCAATGCCGCTTGAGAACTGTCTTTCTTTTCCAGGGCTTTCAGGATCCGTTCGTCAATGGTGCCCTTGGTCACAATGTGCTGGACAATCACCGTCCGGCTTTCCTGTCCCTGCCGCCAGAGCCTGGCCACCGTTTGCTGGTACAGTTCCAAACTCCAGGTGAGCCCGAACCAGATCAGGATGGACCCACCCTGCTGCAGGTTGAGGCCATGCCCGGCAGAAGCCGGATGAATGAGGGCTACCGGAATCTTCCCGGCATTCCAGTCTGCAAAATCCTGGGATGACTTCAGTTCTCTGGCTTCCATCCGCTGACAGATCCGTTCCTTGTCATGCCGGAACCAATAGGCCACTAGCACCGGCCGGCCATTGGCACTTTCTACCAGATCTTCCAGGGCATCCAACTTTTGGTCGTGAAGATGGATGGTTTTCCCGTCATCGGTGTAGATAGCTCCATTAGCCATCTGGGCCAGCTTCAGGGTAAGGGAGGCCGCGTTGGCCGCCGTCACTTCCCCACCTGGCAATTCCATCACCAGAGACTTTTTGAAGTCATGATACCGCTTCCGTTCTTCCTCTGAAAGATTCACTTCGGTCCGGACGCTCACCAGGTCCGGCATCTTCAGGTAGTCCGTGGCCTTCATAGAGACGGTGATATCCGAAATCTTCCGGTAGATAGCTTCTTCCGCTCCTGGCAGGGGCTTGTAGGAAAAGACCACCATTCCATTCCGCTTATCCGGCTGAAAGTAGGTGTTCCGGTACTGGCTGATGTACTTTCCCAACCGCTCTCCCATATCCAGGAGCCTAAATTCTGCCCACAGGTCCATAAGCCCATTGCCGCTGGGAGTTCCCGTAAGACCCACGATCCGTTTCACCTTAGGCCGCAGGGCCTTCATGGCTTTGAATCGTTGGGATTGCTGGTTCTTGAAACTGGACAACTCGTCCAGGACCACCATATCAAAATCCAGCCGGCAGTTTTTCCAAAGCCACACCAGATTTTCCCGGTTCACAATGTAAATCTCCGCCGGTTTCTGGAGAGCCCGTCTTCGTTCCGTCACAGTCCCCACCACGATACTGCAGGTGAGATCTTTCAAGTGGTCCCATTTCCGAATCTCCTCCGGCCAAGTGTCCCGGGCTACCCGGAGAGGTGCTACAACCAACACCCGGTGAACTTCGAAGGAATCGTACATCAGGTCCCGGATGGCAGTCAGGGTGGTCACTGTCTTGCCTAACCTAAGCCCATATCCAGCAGGAGCGCTGTCACCGGGTGGCTTTTGATGTACTCGATGGCATATGTCTGATACTCGTGGGGTATGAACTTCATTGGGCCTCACCTCCTTTCCCATCCTGAGCGTGAGTGATTTGATCCAGGATGACTGGTATTTTATCCGAATGGTCCAGAACAAACACCGGAAATCCCATCTCTCGAAGCATGGCATGCCGGCTTTTTTGCAGCGGCCTTGGCTTCTCTCCTGGTGCCTTCACTTCCACAAATCCCATCACCTGATGGGGCAAGAGGACCAATCGGTCCGGCATGCCGGAAAAGGAGGGAGAAACAAACTTTAGAGCCACACCGCCCCGTTTCCGGGTTTCCTTCACAAGTTTCAATTCCAGGGTACGTTCCCGCAACTTTCATCACCTCGATGTTTTCCCCGGTGTCACTCTATGACGGTCTATTCTTAAACTTTCTCTATAGGCTTTTTTTCATTTTTTCAGTCCTAAAGGAGAATTATAGGAGAGACTGTCATTGAGTGACACCATGGCTTTTTATTCCAAAAAATCACTTGCTTTTAACTGCAATCCGGTAACAAACCGCCCCACTTTGGTACGCCTACGTGCAAAGCCTGCATTTTCCAGGGCAGCATAAAAATCGGACGTACTCCGGGTGTATTCATTCATCTGTTGACAGTACGCCCGATAAGCTCCATACAGCTCCCCGGATTTTTCTTGGAAACTAGGCGCCAGTTCGCAGCAG
>OKSF01003104.1_pt1 | contig 10214 bp, 9 predicted proteins | sample 1606061 | NCBI WGS metagenome assembly OKSF01 (sample SAMEA3541567, study PRJEB24748) | human gut metagenome | biome: human gut; feature: human-associated habitat; material: faeces | place: China | collected 2012 | reverse complement strand
ATGACTTCCTACGGCGGCATTATCCGCATCAGGTGCAGAAACTGTCCGAAAACAATTTCTAAGGGTCGAAGTTCGAGAACTCCCTCTCAGCCTGCTTCTACAAGCTCCCCTGTATTTGTTTGTCGGGAGTATTCTACACCCATCGGGGATAAAATGCAAGGGTTTTCTTTTTTCGCGGCGCGTTTTGTGGTATACTGAAAAAAGCCCGCATTTGCAAAAACGGGCAGATAAAGGAGATATGGCTTATGGGTCTTGTCAAAGCGGCATTGGGCGCAGCATCCGGTGTGATGGGCGACCAGTGGAAAGAATACTTTTACTGCAGTGCTCTCCCGGCGGAGGTGCTGGCTGTCAAGGGACAGAAGAAAGTCTCCGGGCGCTCTTCCAACCGCCACGGCACCGAGAACATCATCACCGACGGCTCCATCGTGGCGGTGGCCGAGGGCCAGTGCGCCCTCATCGTGGAGCAGGGCAAGGTGGTGGACCTCTGCGCCGAGGCCGGCGAGTACACCTATAACACCGGCACCCAGCCCTCTCTGCTGAGCGAGGGTCTGGCCAGGAACATCGACGAAGTCTTTGCTGAGATCGGCAAGCGGTTCAGCTTCGGCGGTCAGGCTGCCACCGACCAGCGCATCTATTACATCAACACCAAGGAGCTGATGGGCAACAAGTACGGCACCCCCAGCCCCGTGCCGTTCCGCGTCGTGGACCAGCGTGCCGGCATCGACATCGACGTCAGCATCCGCTGCTTCGGCGAGTACAGCTACCGCATCGTCAACCCCATCCTGTTTTACACCAACGTCTGCGGAAATGTGGAAAACGAGTACACCCGTGACGCGCTGGAAGGCCAGATGCGCACCGAGATGATGACCGCATTGCAGCCCGCCTTTGCCCGCATCAGCGAGATGGGCATCCGCTACTCGGCTCTGCCCGGCCATACCACCGAGCTGGCCGAGGCTCTGAACCAGGAGCTGTCCGGCAAGTGGAGCAAGCTGCGCGGCATCGAGATCGTCTCCCTCGGCGTGTCCGGCGTCAAAGCCAGCGAAGAAGACGAGCAGATGATCAAGGAGCTGCAGCGCAGCGCCGCCTTTATGGACCCGACCCGCGCCGCCGCCCACATGGTGGGCGCACAGGCTTCGGCTATGCAGGCAGCGGCTTCCAATACCTCCGCCGGCCCGGCCATGGCCTTTATGGGCATGAACCAGGCCGCTGCCGCCGGCGGCATCAACGCCCAGGCCCTCTACCAGATGGGCGCACAGCAGCAGCCTGCCGCTGCTCCTGCCCCCGCAGCCGCCCCGGCGGCTGGCAGCTGGAGCTGCTCCTGCGGCCAGACCGGCAACACCGGCAAGTTCTGCACCGCCTGCGGCAAGCCCCGCCCCGAAGCAGGCTGGGTGTGCAGCTGCGGCGCACACAATACCGGCAAATTCTGCTCGGAGTGCGGTAAGCCCCGCCCGGCGGCCAAGTGCCCGAACTGTGGCTGGACCCCTGCCGACCCGGCCAACCCGCCCAAGTTCTGCCCCGAATGCGGCAAGCCTTTCGGAGCCTGAAAGGGGAGCTGAGATATGGCAGAAAACACCACGAATTACCAATGCCCGGCCTGTACCGGCCCGCTGCGGTTCGACAGCGCCAGCGGAAAGCTCTGCTGTGATTACTGCGGCTCTACTTATGATGTAGCACAGGTCGAGGCTCTTTACGGCGAGAAGCAGGCTCAGGCCGATAAGGCCGCCGAAGCCGCCGAAAAGGCCGCGTCCAGCGGCCCCGTCTGGGGGGAGATGGAGACGGGAGAGCTCAGCAGCCGCACCTGCACTTCCTGCGGTGCAGAGCTGGTCTGCGGCCCCGAAACAGCTGCCACCACCTGTCCCTACTGCGGCAACCCCACCGTGCTGGGCGGACAGCTTTCCGGCAAGCTCAAGCCGGAGTACATCATCCCCTTCCGGATGGACAAAAAGACCGCCATCGAGAACCTGAAGAAGTATTATAAGGGCAAAGCCTTCCTCCCCAAAGCCTTCAAAGAGTCCAACCACATCGAGGAGATCCAGGGCGTGTATGTGCCGTTCTGGCTCTACGATGGCAGGATGGAGGCCCGGGGCGCTTACAAGGCCGAGATCAGCGAGAGCCACCGTGAGGGCGACTACATTGTCACCACCACCAGGCACTTCGACGTGGCCCGCGTGGGCGACGCCGACTTTGTCCGGGTGCCGGTGGATGGCTCCAGCAAGATGCCGGACACCCATATGGACGCCATCGAGCCCTTCGACTACAGCGACCTCAAGCCCTTCTCCACGGCCTACCTGCCCGGCTTTCTGGCAGACCGGTACGACGAGGACGACAAGAAGTGTGCTGCCCGCGTCCTGACCCGGATGAAGAACAGCACCGCTGCGGCCCTCCACGATACGCTGGGCGGCTACACCGGCCTCCAGACCCTCTCGGAGCAGCTCGACCCGCGGACGCTGGAACCCCACTACGCCCTGCTGCCGGTCTGGATGCTCCACACCCGCTGGAAGGAGCAGGACTTCCTCTTTGCGATGAACGGCCAGACCGGCAAGCTCATCGGCGATCTGCCCGTGGATAAGGGCAGGGTAGCTGCATGGTTTGCCGGCATCAGCATCCCGCTGATGATACTGACGGCGCTCATCATGCTGCTGTGAGAGGGGAGACGGGAATATGAAATACTGCAAAAAATTGTTTGCCCTTCTGGCTGCGGCCCTGCTCTGCATGGCCCTGACCCTGCCGGCCGGGGCAGCGGCCCCGCTGGTGCGGGATGAGTGCGGCGTCTTTGACGCCGACACGCTGGCCGACCTCGAGGAGCAGGCCGAAAGCGCCTCTGACGGCCACGGCGTGGATGTCTACTTCCTCGTGGTGGACGACATCGGCGATGCCGACCAGCGCGACTAAGCGAAAAATTATTACATCTCCAACGGCCTCGGCTACGGCGACGAGCAGAGCGGCATCCTCTTCCTGCTGGCGGTCGGCTCCCGCAAGTACGTCACCATCACCTACGGCGAGGGCGTCACGGCTTTCACCGACTACCGCATCGAGCAGCAGGAGGACGAGATCGTCCCGCAGCTCTCCGACGAGGAATGGGCAGATGCCGCCTATACCTACATCGATATGTGCGACGATGCACTGGACTACTATGCCGACTATGGCGAGCCCATCGATGTGGATAACGACATCGGCCTGGAAGACCTGCTCATTGCCATGATCTTTCCTCTCGGCATTTCGGCGTTCATCTGCCTCATCCTCTACCACCGGATGAAGACGGCCCGGCAGAAGACGGAGGCCGACGAGTATATGCCCGGCTTCACCCTGCGGGTCAAGCGTGACCGCTACACCCACACCACCCGGGAGCGCACCTATGACCCGCCCCAGAAGGAGTCTCACTCCTCCGGCGGTTCGTCCGTCGATTCCGACGGCTTCGGAGGTTCGTCGGGCGGCTCGTTCTGAAGCATAAAAATAAAAACACCTCGCTGCATGACACAGCGGGGTGTTTTTGCTTTTACAGTCTCAGCCGAGGCTCACGCCCATCCGGCGGGCGACGGTGAGCAGCTCACAGCCATCGGGGATGTTGCGGGTCTTACCGGCGATGTCCTCGAGGCGGTTGGCGACGACGCGGTTGTTGACCATGGCGACGGTGACGCCGTAGCGCTCCACTTCCACCAGCTTGGCGGCGTAGCTGCCGAACTCGGTGGCCAGCACACGGTCGTAGGCGCTGGGGCTGCCGCCGCGCTGCATGTGGCCCGGGATGCAGACGCGGGTCTCCATGCCGGTCTTTTTCTGGACGGCGGCGGCGATGCGGTTGGTGGCGGTGACGCCGTAACCGGCTTCGGCGCGCTTTGCCATCCACTCTTTCCGCTTCATCTTGGCCTCTTCGGTGTTGATGGCACCCTCGGCCACGGCGATGATGGAGAAGTTGGAGCCTTTGCGGGCGCGGCGCTCCACGGCGGCGCAGACGCGGTCGATGTCGTAGGGCTGCTCGGGCAGCAGGATGATGTCAGCTCCGCCGGCGATGCCGGAGTAGAGGGTCAGCCAGCCGGCCTTGTTGCCCATAATCTCGATGCACATGACGCGGCTGTGGCTGCCGGCGGTGGTGTGGATGCGGTCGATGACCTCAGTGGCGATGTCCACGGCGGTGTGGAAGCCGAAGGTGACGTCGGTGCCGTAGATGTCGTTGTCGATGGTCTTGGGCAGGCCGATGATGTTCAGACCCTCCTGGGAGAGGAGGTTGGCCGTCTTGTGGGTGCCGTTGCCGCCGAGGCAGAGCAGACAGTCGAGCTTGGCGTCCTTGTAGGTCTTTTTCATGGCCGCGACCTTGTCGATCTTGTCCTCTTCCACCACGCGCATCAGCTTGAAGGGGGTGCGCTTGGTGCCGAGGATGGTGCCGCCCAGCGTCAGGATGCCGCGGAAATCGTCCTCGCACACCAAGACTATTCCAATGATCCGGCGATACGTCTACTCCGGAAACAAACAGAGTTAGCCCAAAACGATATACGTTTGACTAAAGCCTCCTCGCTACCCAGCCTATCGCTATATGCCTCGAACACATTGGCACGTCCGGTCTCCCGAACATTAGCGGATATGTATAACAACAACTGGAACATAGGGCTGTCGCTCTCCTACCCTTTATCCTCTTTATATAAAAACAACCATAAGATAAAGGAAAGCAAATGGATGGTCTCGTTACATAAAAACGAGGAGGAACAGAAAAAGCAGAAAATCCGTATGGAAGTACGCACCGCGTTCTTACGTCATAAGGAGGCTCTACAAGAAGTGGAAGCCTTGAAGTTATCCGTACGGCAAGCTCAAGAGAACTATAGGATCATGCAAAACCGGTATTTAAACCAATTGGCGATCCTAACCGACTTACTCGACGCGAACTCGGTTCTCCTCAACGCGGAGCTACAGCTCACGAATGCCCGTACCCACGTGATTTACACTTACTATCAACTACAGAAGGCTTGCGGCCGTCTCTAAAAAGAAACAACGACTATGGCAAACGAATTAAAAGAGAAACATCAAAGACTAAAGAAAGTAAGGACACGGAATATAGTATTAAACTCCATATGTATCCTTTTAGCCGGTTCCGGCATTTGGTGGACAGCCAATTATTTCTGGCGTTACATCAATTATGAGGTGACAAACGATGCCTTTGTGGACCAATATATCGCCCCACTAAATATACGTGCCTCCGGCTACATAAAAGAGGTCCGTTTCAAGGAACACCAGTACGTTCACCAAGGGGACACACTTCTCATACTGGACGATCGGGAATATCGGATCAAGGTAAAAGAGGCAGAGGCCGCGTTGATCGATGCCCAAGGATCACAAGACGTACTTCGTTCCGGTATCGAGACCTCCCATACGAACATCGCCGTACAAGACGCCAACATCGCCGAAGCTAAAGCCAAGCTTTGGCAACTGGAACAGGATTATCACCGATTTGAGCGGCTGCTGAAAGAAGAATCGGTCCCCGAGCAACAATACGAGCAATCCAAAGCCGCTTTCGAGGCGGCGCAAGCCCGATATCAGGCGTTGGTGGAACAAAAGAAAGCCGCTTTCTCCCAATTCAACGAAACCAGCAAGAAGACAACAGGAGCCGAGGCGGCGATCTTACGAAAAGAAGCGGATCTGGATTTAGCGAGGTTAAACCTTTCCTATACCGTTATAACCGCCCCTTACGACGGTCATGTAGGCAGACGGACCTTAGAGCCCGGACAATACGTGCAAGCCGGACAAACGATATCCTACCTCGTACGAGATAAAGACAAATGGATCACGGCCAATTACAAGGAGACCCAGATCCCCCACATCTATATCGGGCAAAAAGTACGTATCAAGGTAGACGCGTTGCCGGGAAAGATATTCAACGGGGAGGTAACCGCAATCTCCGACGCCACAGGCTCCAAATACTCATTGGTCCCGACCGACAATTCCGCCGGAAACTTCGTCAAGGTACAACAACGTATCCCGGTACGGATAGACTTGGAAAATCTATCGCAAGAAGATACGCAATACTTAAGAGCAGGCATGATGGTTGAAACAGAAGCCTTACGCAAATGATCACGATGAAAGAGCTTGGGGCACCGATCCGCCAATGGGTGCCGGACTGGTTAGGATTGATTTGCATCTTCATCGTTATCCTTCCGGTTACGATGCTAAACGGTTCGTACACCGGCAGTATGCTGGAGGTATCAAACACGCTAGGCACGAACACCGAGGATATAACCATGGGATATTACGCGGCAGCGGCGGGAATGGCGGTATCCTATCCGATTATTCCGAAGATATTAGAAGCCTTCTCTATAAAATTCTTATTGTTAGCGGATTTAGTCGCCCAGTTCTTCTTAAGCTGGATCTGTGCCCGCTCCCAGAACGCCGACATATTGATCGTCTGTAGTTTCGCGATCGGTTTCCTGAAAGGGTTTCTCATGCTGTGGTTTATCCGGTACGCACAAAAGATATTCAGCCCTAAAAATATACGTAGCCAATTCTACTCCTACTTCTATCCTTTTGTTTTCGGAGGGGGACAAGCGTCCATGCTTGTTACCGCACAGTTAGCCTACCATTATGACTGGAAATATATGTATTATTTCATGATGCTGATGATCTTATTGGCCATACTAGTGGTAATCATCTGCTTCCGCCATAACCGGCCGATCAAGTCCATCCCCTTGGCCGATCTACACATCCGGGAAATGTTCATCATATCCACCGGATTGTTAATGCTTATGTATGTCATTAATTACGGGAAAGTACTCGACTGGATGGCATCCCCCAAGATTTGCCTTTATATCATGATCGCCCCGATATTGATCGCTTTATTTATTTGGTATCAATATCATTCGGAACGTCCGTACGTGAATCTGGCGCCTTTATACCAGCCGAAAGCCATTATCGGTTATTTCTATATGATGCTTGTCATGTTTTTCAGTACTTCGACTACCTTGTTGACCAGCTACCTGACCAGTATCTTAAAGGTAGACAGCACCCATACCTATTCCCTTTATACTTATTTGCTTCCGGGATATGTCTTGGGGGCGTTCATCTGTTTTTGGTGGTTCCGGTGGCAACGTTGGCGGTTTCGTTTCTTGATAGCGGGAGGAATGAGTTGTTTCGTCCTGTTCTTCGGGAGCCTTTATTTCGGGATCTCACCGGATAGCAGATACGAGATGCTCTACTTTCCTATATTCCTCAGGGGATTGGGCATGATGATTCTAATCATAGCTTTCGCCTTATTTGCCGTGGAAGATTTAAATCCTAAATATTTATTGTCAAACGCTTTCTTTCTCATCATTTTCCGTTCGGTACTATCCCCTATCATGGCGACTTCTTTTTACAGTAATATACTATATCACTTGGAACAAAAATATATGTATTCCTTATCAGAAACCGTTACGCTGGCCGATCCTCTAGCCGCCTCACGCTATAATCAGGCGCTTGGCAACGCCTTGAGCCAAGGGCATCCCTACGACGAGGCAGCGCAAATGGCTACCAATACACTCTATAATACGTTACAGCAACAAAGCTTATTATTGGCGTTAAAAGAGATACTGGGGTATTTATTAGTCATCTCCTTATTCATAGCGATCGTATCTCGTTTTATCCCATTCCATAAAACCATCCGTGTTACATTCGCCAAGACCGGTGATGATATGGTTTGATCAAACTATGCCCGGCTGAAAATCTATCAGCCGGCATCTGCCTTTTTGTCATTTATAGTTTATCCGAAACATTTTGGCATTCGTTTTGTATAGGAATAGGCGGATCTTGAGAATGATCAAGATCAGGAATACGCACAAAATAACAATAAAAATAATAAGATATTCAGACTATGAGCAGTAAACAAGGTAACATCGGAGTAACATCGGAAAACATCTTTCCGATTATCAAGAAGTTCTTATACAGTGATCACGAAATCTTCCTTCGTGAACTTGTTTCTAATGCGGTAGACGCTACCCAGAAGTTAAAAACACTTTCTTCCGTAGGCGAGTTTAAAGGCGAACTCGGCGATTTGACCGTACAGGTTAAGTTCGATGACAAAACGATCACGATCTCTGACCGGGGTATCGGTATGACAGCCGAGGAGATCGATAAGTACATCAACCAGATCGCTTTCTCCGGCGCCGAGGAGTTCGTTGAGAAATACAAGAACGACGCCGCTTCTATCATCGGTCACTTCGGTCTTGGTTTCTACTCCTCTTTCATGGTTTCCAAGAAAGTAGAGATCGTGACGAAATCGTACAAAGAAGGCGCTGTTCCCATGAAATGGAGCTGCGACGGTACACCGGAATACTCCTTGGAGGAAACGACGAAAGAGGATCGTGGTACCGATATCATCCTGTATATAGACGACGAGAATAAAGATTTCTTGAACAAGGATAAGATCAATGGCTTATTGACAAAATACTGCCGTTTCTTACCGGTTCCTATCGCGTTCGGCAAGAAGCAAGAGTGGAAGGATGGCAAATATGTAGATACGGACGAAGATAACGTAATCAACGACACCAAACCGGCATGGGTTCGCAAACCGGCCGATATGACCGACGAGGATTACAAGAAGTTCTATCGTGACTTATATCCTATGACGGATGAGCCGTTGTTCTGGATTCACTTGAACGTAGACTATCCGTTCAACTTGACCGGTATCTTATATTTCCCTCGCATCAAGAGCAATATCGACTTGCATCGTAACAAGATCCAGTTATATTGCAACCAAGTATTCGTTACGGATTCCGTAGAGGGTATCGTTCCTGAGTTCTTGACATTATTGCATGGTGTATTGGATTCGCCGGATATCCCGTTGAACGTATCCCGTTCCTATTTGCAAAGCGATCAGAACGTGAAGAAGATCTCCAACCACATCACCAAGAAGGTGGCAGACCGCTTGGAAGAGATCTTCAAGAACGACCGCCCGCAGTTCGAGGAGAAATGGGATAGCTTGAAACTATTCATCCAATATGGTATGTTGACTGATGAGAAGTTCTACGACCGTGCGGTTAAGTTCGCCTTATTCAAGGACGTCGAAGGCAAATACTTCACTTTCGAGGAATACAAGAACTTAATCAAGGACAACCAGACAGACAAAGAGGGTAACTTAATCTATCTGTATACCACCAATAAAGACGAGCAATACAGCTATATACAAGCCGCAAAGGACAAAGGTTACAGCGTCTTGGAAATGGACGGACAATTGGATGTACACTTGATCGGACAATTGGAGCAGAAGTTCGAGAAGAGCCGCTTCGTTCGTGTGGATAGCGATACGATCGATAACCTGATCCGCAAGGAAGACTCGAATAAGGTAACCTTGAGCGAGGAGCAGAAAACGGCCATGCAGGAAGTATTCAAGAGTCAGATGCCGAAATTGAACAAGACCGAGTTCTACGTAACATTCGAGGCATTGGGCGAAAACGCGAACCCTGTCATGTTGACACAAAGCGAGTATATGCGAAGAATGCGTGAGATGTCCGCTATGCAACCGGGTATGTCTTTCTATGGCGAGATGCCGGATAGCTTCAACTTCGTATTGAATACGGATCATCCGTTGATCAAGAAAGTATTAACTGAAGAGGAGCAAGCTTGCGACGAGAAGTTAAAACCGATCCTTAGCGATATCAAAGGATGGGAGGCTCGTCAAGCCGACTTACGTGAGGCTCAAAGCAAAAAGAAAGAAGATGAGATCACGGCGCAAGAGAAAGAGGATATGACCAACACCGACCATAAGCTGGATGAGCTTCGTGAGCAACGCAACCAAGTTCTGGCCGAGTACGCCGGCACGAACAAGACAGTTAGTCAGTTGATCGACCTTGCTTTGTTAGGAAACGGTATGCTGAAGGGAGAGGCCTTAAGCCAATTCATCAAACGTAGCGTAGAACTGATCGGATAAACCAATCCTCACATATATAAAAAACCGTTCCTTCTCGGGGGAACGGTTTTTTTAGTTTCAGCCCACGACATCCTCGACCACTTTCCGCAACCTATCCAAGCTCATCTCGCCAGATTGTCTCCACAAAGCCTCCCCTTTCCGTAGCAGGATAAAAGTAGGAATCGATTCCACCGTATACAAATCGGCAAGAGCGCTCTCCTCCTCGATATTGATTTGTACCACTTCTAATTTTCCTTTCTCCAATTCCTTGAACTCCTTCACGATCGGCATCATTTTCTGGCAATGAGGGCACCAATCCGCATAAAACTCAGCCATGACCAAAGCACCGGTC
>OKSF01003094.1_pt1 | contig 10240 bp, 9 predicted proteins | sample 1606061 | NCBI WGS metagenome assembly OKSF01 (sample SAMEA3541567, study PRJEB24748) | human gut metagenome | biome: human gut; feature: human-associated habitat; material: faeces | place: China | collected 2012 | reverse complement strand
TTCAGAGGATTTACAAAAGGGATTAAAGAACATAAAGAAGTGGATACGGTTATTTTAGCGAAAGCCTGTATGAAAGCGAAGGATACAGCGTACAAAGCGGTTATGAAACCTAAAGAGGGAACAATTTTAACCGTGGCAAGGGGAATTGCAGAGAAAGCTGTTGAATTGGCTGAGACAACAGATGATTTGGAAATTTTTATTCCGCAGGTAATTGAACATGCAGAATATGTTCTCTCACAGACACCTGATATGTTACCGGTATTAAAAGAGGCAGGAGTTGTGGATTCCGGCGGACAGGGATTGCTTGAAGTGCTAAAAGGTGCATATGATGCGTTTTTAGGCAAAGAGATAGATTACAGTAAGATTGCTCCAAGTACAGGTAAAGCAACTTTAAAAGTGAGCAATGATGTGCCGGCTGATATTAAATTCGGTTATTGTACAGAATTTATTATTATGTTAGAAAAAGAATTCCCTGAAAAAGAGGAAAAAGCTTTTAAAGAATACCTGTTATCCATTGGTGACTCTCTGGTAGTCGTGGCAGATGATGAAATCGTAAAGGTGCATGTACATACAAATGCGCCGGGTGATGCAATTCAGAGAGCTTTGACCTACGGACAGCTGTCCAACATGAAAATTGACAATATGCGCTTAGAGCATCATGAACGTTTGATTAAAGACGCTGAAAAAGTAGCTGCACAGCAGGCAAAGGCAGAGCCGGAAAAAGAGGTTGGATTTATTTCCGTATCTGTGGGAGATGGTATGGGAGAGATTTTCCGTGAATTGGGAGCAGATTATCTCATTGAAGGCGGACAGACCATGAACCCAAGTACAGAGGATGTGCTTCAGGCAATCTCTCATGTAAATGCAAAAAATATATTTATTTTTCCAAATAATAAAAATATTATTCTGGCTGCAAATCAGGCAAGAGACCTGACAGAGGATAAGAACATTATTGTTATTCCGACAAAAACCATTCCTCAGGGTATTACAGCGTTGATTTCTTATGTGCCGGATAAAACCGTTGAGCAGAACACAGAAGAAATGTTAGAAGCTATGACACATGTGAAAACAGGTCAGGTGACTTATGCAGTGCGTGATACAAAGATTGATGACAAAGAAATTCGTCAGGGCGATATCATGGGCATTGGCGATAAGGGGATTTTGGCAGTCGGACAGGGTATCGAAGACATTACCGTAGAAACATTAAAAGAGATGGTAGACGAAGATACAGAAATTATCAGCATTTATTACGGGGCTGATGTAACAGAAGAAGATGCAGAACAGTTATGTGAGCGTCTGGAGGAGTTATATCCTGATTTTGATGTGGAAATCAATCAGGGCGGACAGCCGATTTATTACTACGTGGTTTCCGTAGAATAAGAGATGAACAGAGGAGCTGTTGGGGTTGTTGCACTTATGCGATAGCCTTGACCGCTTCTTTTTTATGAGGATTTTTCAGATGAAGGAACAGGAAAGTATTCGCAATATAAAAGGAATTGGAGAAAAAACAGAAAAGCTTCTGGCAAAATTGGGAATTACCACAGTAGGTGATTTCCTCCGTTATTATCCAAGGGAATATGATGAATATACAGAGCCTGTCGGTGTTTCTCAGGTGACCGCAGGAAAAAAATGTGCGGTTATGGGAAGGATTACAGGAAAAGTGGGCGTGCGAAATACAGGCAGACTTACCATAGTGACTGCCACGTTAAAAGAAGAAAATTCTTTCTTGCAGCTTACGTGGTACAATATGCCTTTTTTACGCAATACCTTGCAGTCCGGCGGGTTTTATATTTTCAGAGGAATGGTAACGGACAAAAACGGGCGAAAGACCATGGAGCAACCGGAGATTTTCAAAAGAGAAGATTACAAGGCGCTGCTTCACAGTCTCTACCCCATTTACGGGCTGACAAAGGGATTAACCAATAAGCTGATGGTAAAAACCATACATCAGATTTTGGAAAATAAAGAAATTGTGCAGGAATATCTTCCGGAGGAGTATAGAAACTATTATCAGTTGGCAGAATATAACTATGCAGTTTCACATATTCATTTTCCAAAAGATAAGAAAGATTTACTTCTGGGGCATCATCGATTAGTTTTTGATGAATTTTTACTTTTTATTCTTTCTATTCGAATGGTGAAGGAAAAAACACAGGACATGCCGAATTCTTTTGCCATAAAACCGGTATGGGAAACAGAGAATGTAATTGATGGACTGCCGTATCCATTGACAAATGCACAAAAGAGAGTGTGGAATGAAATTGAAAGGGATATGACAGGACATACGCTGATGTCCAGACTGGTACAGGGAGATGTGGGAAGCGGAAAAACCATTATGGCATTTCTGGCAATGCTTCTGGCGGCATTTAACGGATATCAGGCTGCGCTCATGGTTCCTACGGAGGTTTTGGCAAAGCAGCATTTTAAAGAAATGGAAAAGCTGCTCAAGGAGCATCAGCTGCCGCTAAAAGCCGTTCTTCTGACCGGCTCGAATACCGCAAAGGAAAAAAGGGAGAGATGTGCTCAAATTGCTTCCGGAGAAGCAAAGCTGATTATCGGAACCCATGCGCTGATACAGGAAAAGGTAGAATATGAAAATTTGGCATTGGTGATTACCGATGAGCAGCATCGTTTTGGGGTTCAGCAAAGGGAAGACTTATCCAAAAAAGGAACAAGACCTCATGTGCTGGTCATGAGCGCCACGCCAATTCCCAGAACATTGGCAATTATTTTATACGGAGATTTGGACATTTCTGTCATGGATGAGCTGCCGGCAAAGCGATTACCTATAAAAAACTGTGTGGTGGACACTTCTTACCGTCCAAGAGCCTATCATTTTATTCAAAAGCAGGTGGAGGAAGGACGACAGGTGTATGTCATCTGCCCTATGGTAGAGGAAAGCGAAGGGCTGGATGCGGAGAACGTCATTGATTACACGCAAATTTTAAAGGAGGCTCTGCCCTCTGATATCTCTGTTGCGTATCTTCACGGAAGAATGAAGGCAGGAGAAAAGAACAAAATTATGGAAGCGTTTGCTGCAAATGAAATACAGGTGCTGGTATCTACCACGGTTATTGAGGTAGGGGTAAATGTTCCCAACGCAACGGTAATGATGGTAGAAAACGCAGAACGCTTCGGACTTGCTCAGCTTCATCAGTTAAGAGGAAGGGTAGGCCGAGGAGAACATCAGTCTTACTGTATTTTCGTGCAGGGAGGACAGGATACGGAAACAAAGGAGAGATTGGAAATTCTGGTGAAATCCAATGACGGCTTTCAGATTGCAGGAGAAGATTTGCGCTTGCGGGGACCGGGGGATTTTTTTGGTATACGGCAAAGCGGCTTAATGGAATTTAAGATTGCAGATATTTATCAGGATGCAGAGATACTAAAAGAAGCCGGTGAGGCGGCAGCAGCAATTTTAGCTTTAGATCCGGATTTATCATTGCCTCAGCATGAAAGATTAAGGGACAGACTTTTCTCTTACGGAAAAGAAAGAATGGAAACGCCGGGAATATAAAAAGAGATTTCCTTCTTTTTACTTTAAGAATAAGCAGAAGAAAATCCCTTTTTCTAGTTGTTAGACTTTACTAGTGATTTCGTACACTAGAACTGCTGAGTGCTTCCGTTTCCAGACATCTGACGTTCCTGAGCTTCAATCATTTTTTTGACCATATATCCCCCAACGGAACCGTTCTGTTTAGATGTTAAGTTACCGTTGTAACCATCTGTAAGAGGTACACCTAATTCGTTTGCAACCTCATATTTGAAGCGGTTTAATGCTCCCTTTGCTTCCGGTACAACTGCTTTGTTTGAAGAATTATTGTTAGACATTTTAATTTCCTCCTTTGGAATTTATTTTTGTTACAATGCTAGTATGTGATTTAAAAAAGTTTTTACACTAGAAGTTCTTTCAAGTTTTGACAAATTATGTGAATTGTATTACAATGAGTATTCGGATTTAGGGTTTCAAGTCGATTTTTTTGTGAAAGTACACAAAATTTGTAAAAAATGTATAAAATGATAAAAAATAATTGCAAAAAGTTAGTGCTTTTGCTATAATAGACTCTGGAATACAAGAGAACCGGATGGTTTGATTGAATTAAAATAAATAAGGATTGATGTAAATGAATGTTGGAATTATAGCGCATAACAGTAAAAAAGCCCTGATTGAGGACTTCTGCATTGCTTATAAGAATATTTTGGCAAAGCATGAGATTTATGCAACAGGGACTACGGGACGCAGAATTGAAGAGGTTACAAATCTGCGTGTCCACAAATTCCTTCCGGGAAGCATGGGAGGAGATAAACAGTTTACAGAAATGATTGAGCGTGGAGATATTGATATGGTAATCTTTTTCTACAATCCGGCGATGATTGACGGTACGGAACCGGATGTATATCAGATATCCGGCTGCTGCGACCAGTACAATATTCCTATTGCAACGAATATTGCAACGGCAGAGTCTCTGATATTGGGACTGGAGCAGGGAGATTTGGATTACCGCTTAAACCGATAAAAGATACTGAAGAAGGAAAAACAGCTTATGAGAGTCATTGCAGGAAGTGCAAAAAGTATGCCTTTAAAAACAATTCCGGGCTTGGAAACAAGACCGACCACAGACAGGGTGAAGGAGACGTTATTTAATATGCTTCAGCCGTATTTGTGCGAATGTCGATTTTTGGATATTTTTGCGGGAAGCGGCGGAATTGGAATAGAAGCTTTAAGCAGAGGTGCACAGTTTTGTGTTTTTATTGAAAAAAACAGAAAGGCAGCAGCCGTAATTGAAGACAATTTGAAATTTACCAGACTGGCAGACAGAGGCGAGGTATGGTGCAAGGATGTGTTTCAGGCAGTAGCTTCTTTAGAAAATGAAGAACCGTTTGATTGTATTTTCATGGACCCGCCCTATAATCAGGAATTGGAAAAACAGGTTTTGGAGCTTTTAAAAGATGCAAAGTTTGTAAATGAGGATACCAGAATTATAGTGGAGGCTTCTTTGGAGACTGATTTCAGTTATCTGGAGGAGATGGGATTTTCTGTTGATAAAATCAAAAGATACAAGACAAATCAGCACATTTTTATTAGAAAGGCATAGAAAATGGTACGAGCAATTTATCCGGGAAGCTTTGACCCGGCAACTTACGGTCATCTGGACATTATTAGACGGGCAGCAAGCTTATTTGATGAGGTTGTTGTAGGAGTTTTGAATAATTCTGCAAAAAGTCCGTTGTTTTCTGTGGAAGAACGTGTTAATATATTAGAGAATGTAACAGAAGATATTCCCAACGTGAAAATTCAGGCGTTTGACGGATTATCTGTTAATTTTGCACGAAGCTGCGAGGCAAAGGTAATTATTCGTGGTTTGAGAGCCTTTACTGATTTTGAATATGAATTACAGATGGCACAGACAAACCGCGTGTTGGCAACTGATGTGGATACTATGTTTTTGACTACCAGTCTTCAGTATGCGTATTTAAGCTCTACTACATTGAAGGAGGCAGCGTCTTTCGGTGCGGATATTTCAAATTTTGCACCGGATTTTGTAGTACGACAGGTGGAGGAAAAATACAGGCAGAGGCATTTGGGAAAAGAATACAATAAGGAGAAATAAAAGATGAGCAGCAGAATTGAACAGATTATTGAAGAAATCGAAGAATATGTGGAAAGTTGTAAATATCAGGCGTTATCTACAACAAAGATTATTGTAAATAAAGAGGAAATCGAAGAGCTGTTAAGAGAGCTTCGTTTAAAAACACCGGATGAAATCAAAAGATATCAGAAAATCATCAGCAATAAAGATGCGATTTTAGCAGATGCACAGGCAAAAGCAGACAATATCATAGAAGACACCAAAAAACAGGTGCAGGAGATGGTAAAAGAGTCTGAGGTTATGCAGCAGGCTTACGCACAGGCAAACGAAACAATCAACAGTGCAAATCAGCAGGCACAGGCAATTATTGACGCAGCTACCAATGATGCAAATACACTTCGTTTAAGCGCAGTATCTTATACAGATGAAATGATGGCAAATATGGGACAGCTTGCCAGCAATATGTTAGAGGATGCAGCAGCAAAATATAATGATTTTGTTCAGGCGCTTCGCAGCTCTTTAGAGGTTATCAACCAGAACAGAGCCGAGTTATCTCCGCAGCTTGTTCGGAGCAATGAAGCTCCGGTTCAGGAAGAAGCTTCTGCACCTTCCTATGAGCCGGATGGTTTCGACGAAGATGAAGATTTAGATGATGACTTTGACGATTTTGACTAAGCAAAAGGCAATAGCAAAGGTACAGAAAAAGTTGCATATTTTTCCTTTTAAATAAGAGGAAAAGGACAGGTCTGTATCAGCAAGCATGGACTTTGTCTGTGCGGCTACGCTTAAACCGCCAAAGGAAGTAAAGGCAAGGATGAGAGGATAAAGAAGGTCAAAGCTCCAAGAAGCTTTTGATAAAGCGGCATTTCCGGTAGTGATTTCCGTAATTCCCTGTAAGAAATAGCCGAGGGTGGGGAAGGAACGAAGGGCTATGCTGGAAATTCCCTGAAGGATGGAAAAAATTAAAATATATCCTCCCAGCTTTGTAATTGTTTCAAAACCGTTCATAATAGAGGTATCCAGAATATTTCCGAGAAAATCGGAGCCGGATATCTCTTTTTTTGTTTTTTTCAGATAAGAAAATTCCGAGCTTTTTTGAGGGCGAAACAGAAGGGAGCATAAAAAGCCGGAGCTGTAAAGAATAAAATATGTAGGGAAAATCAGGCGGGTATTTTTAAAAAGTCCCACACATAAATAGGAAGACAGGAAAGAGGGGCCGGGAAAACAGGCAAAGGTCAGCAGATAGGAGGCTTCCTGTTTGGAAATACGGTGTTCTGCGTAAAGGTCTGCGGTGATTTTTGCGCCCATGGGATAACCGCATAACAGTCCGGACATCAGAGCATAGCTTCCCTTATCAGAGAGGCCCAGGAGCTTAAGCAGCGGTGCAAACGGCCGTGTGATAAGGGGAACCCCGCCCCAGGCCACGAGAAGGCTTGAGCAGAGCATGAACGGCAGAAGTGTGGGGAGAACCACGTTAAACCATAGAAGAAGCCCGGATTTAGCCCCGTCAAAGGCAAGGGCGGGGCGCATCAGCAGCAGAATCAGGATTAAAACCGGGATTACCGGCAGGATGGATTTTTTCATAAGAGTCCGAATAGAATGTTTTATATAATATATGTCCGGAAGCGATTCTCTTATGTTCATTATATTCCTTCTTTTACTATCCGTTTTTAACACAACCATGTTTCACTGGCTTGGGCAGAATCCCGGATTTTACCAGTTGAACGCCTATACATGGGAGAGCGACGACTTTCGCAGCATGAAGCTGGGGGCGGCTGTCGCCGGCCAGGATTATGTGGATTATGACCAGATTACATCTCTGATGCTGGAGCATGAATTTGATTTGACAGACTGCAGGGATCTGACGTATCATAACAGCATGGCTCTGATCCAAAAACCGGCGGCTTATAAGAAACTGTCCGGAGCGTATGAAGTGATTTTAAAAAACTTGAAGTATTTTCCTGTGCCGGAGAGCACGAGAGCCGGCACTCCGTTTCCCGTATATGAAGACAGCTGGAAGCAGAAGCGCACCTACGGCGGAGAACGGGGGCATGAGGGCTGCGATATAATGGGCACGGAGCGGGAGCGCGGTTTCTATCCGGTAATCAGCATCAGCGACGGTACGGTGGAAAAGATTGGCTGGCTGGAACAGGGCGGATGGAGAATCGGTATCAGGACAGAGTCCGGAGCCTACCTCTATTATGCACACCTGTATTCGTATGCCCCGGATCTGAAACAGGGAGATAAGGTAAAGGCCGGCAGCCTTCTCGGTTATATGGGGGATTCAGGCTATGGCAAACAGGAGAACACGGTTGGCAATTTTGCCGTACATCTGCATCTTGGCATCTATATCCGTACGGATCATTATGAGGAGCTGAGTGTTAATCCCTATTGGATTTTAAAATATCTTGAAAAATATAAATTAAAATATAATTACTAAGCGTAACAGTTCAGACAGGCATGAACTGTTACACTGAAGCAGCTTTGGCAGATTGTTATTTTGAGGTGAGTTACGATGCCGACGGCTGCCGGACAATGACGGATAAAAGGAGTTTACACATTGGACTACAGAGAACTGCCGAGCGATTATTTAGAAAAGATGAAAAAGCTGCTGAAAGAAGAGTTTGAGGATTATCTGACCTGTTTTTCGGAACCGCCCCATTACGGCCTCCGGGTAAACCGGCTCAAATGCACGCCGGAGCAATTTGCGGCGGAATGCGGCTGGAAACTGACACAAATTCCCTGGGCCGGTGATGGATTTTATTATGACCGGGATTTAAAGCTGGCCAGACATCCGTGGTATTTTGCAGGGCTTTATTATCTGCAGGAGCCAAGCGCCATGGCTCCCGCATCACTTCTTCCGGTGGAGCCGGGAGACAAGGTTCTGGACCTCTGCGCCGCACCGGGGGGAAAGAGCACCGAACTGGCGGCAAAGCTCCAGGGCGAGGGACTGCTTTTTTCCAATGACATCAGCAATTCCAGGGCAAAAGCGCTGTTAAAGAATCTGGAGCTTGCCGGGGCAGGCAATATCTGTGTCTCGAGTGAGACGCCTGAAAAACTGGCCCGATATTTTGAAGGATTCTTCGATAAAATCCTGGTCGATGCTCCCTGTTCCGGAGAAGGGATGTTCCGGCGCGACGGCGATATGGTGAAAAGCTACAGCCAAAAAGGCCCGGAGTATTACAACCGTATCCAGTACGAAATCGTTTCGGAAGCCGTCAAAATGCTGCGGCCCGGCGGTATGATGCTCTATTCAACGTGTACGTTTGATGAGGAAGAGAACGAGGGTACGATCCGGCGTCTGCTTAAAGAGCATGATGATTTGCATCTGGTGCCACTGGAAAAACAGGATGGCTTTCAGCCCGGAATCGGACTTTCCGAGTGCGTCAGGCTCTTTCCCCATAAAATAAGGGGAGAGGGACATTTTATCCTTAAAAAGGATGGACGCAGTTGCGGTTCGGAAGAGGACGGAGGCAGAAGCAGGAAAGCGCCGGTGCCTTTGGCCGCCCCGGCTAAGTGGACAAAGGAATGGGAGCCGGTCCGTGAGTTTCTGGCCCTGACACACAGGGAATGGGAGCCCGGCCGTCTGTATCATGTCAATGAGACAATATATTACCTGCCGGAGCCTCTCTCTGGTGCCGGAGCGCCTTATCTTAAGAAAGTGAGATATCTCAGGACAGGCCTTCTGCTGGGGGAACTTAAGAAGGGCAGGTTTGAGCCGTCGCAGGCTCTTGCCATGTATTTGAAGAAAGAAGAATTTACCGACACGTTTGACATGAGTTCGGAGGACGGACGCGTAATACGCTATCTGAAAGGAGAGACGGTTCAGCTTTCCGAGGAGGAGACAACGCAGAGCAGGGGATGGTGTCTTGTCTGCGCGGACGGTCATCCGCTGGGGTTTGCAAGACGTCAGAACGGTATCTTGAAGAACAAATATTATCCCGGATGGAGGTGGCAGTGATGGCGGGAATGATAAGGCTTGACAAGTTTCTGGCCGAGATGAAGAAGGGAACCAGAAGCCAGGTAAAGGAGGCGGTTCGGAAAGGACGGGTCACCGTGGACGGTGCAGTCTGCCGCAGCTCCGATTTCAAATTCGATCCGGAGGTTTCCGGCGTCTGCATGGACGGAGAGCCGGTTTCCTATGCCAGGATGGAATATTTCATGCTGAATAAGCCGCAGGGCGTGGTTTCGGCGACGGAGGACAACCTGCATCCGACTGTGATCTCCCTGATTGGAGATGCAAAGCGAAAGGATCTGTTTCCCGTAGGCAGGCTGGATATTGATACGGAGGGACTTCTTCTCATTACGAACGACGGGAAGCTGGCCCATGAACTGCTTTCTCCGAAAAAGCATGTGGACAAGGTTTACTTTGCGAAGGTTAAGGGAACACTGAGAGAGGATATTGTGCAGGCGTTTGCGGGCGGGATAACGCTGGCAGACCAAACCACTGTACTTCCGGCAGAACTTCTGATAGAATCTTCTTATGAAGAAGCCGGCGAACCGGTCTGTGAGGCAAGGCTCACAATTCATGAGGGGAAATTCCACCAGGTTAAAAGGATGTTTGAGGCAGCCGGAGGTCAGGTTGTCTTTTTAAAACGTCTTTCCATGGGCCCCCTGACACTGGATCCGAAGCTGAAACCGGGTGAGAG
>OKSF01003088.1_pt1 | contig 10255 bp, 12 predicted proteins | sample 1606061 | NCBI WGS metagenome assembly OKSF01 (sample SAMEA3541567, study PRJEB24748) | human gut metagenome | biome: human gut; feature: human-associated habitat; material: faeces | place: China | collected 2012 | reverse complement strand
CTCCGCGACTCGAACGTCTGCGACGTTAATATGCGGAGTAAGACAACCGGATGGTTGTCTTACTCCGCTATGTACTCGTACATAGCGGAGAAAGACCCATCTTCTACTTGTGAATCCACCATTTTCAATCAGGACTGGTACATGAAGGCGTTTTTGGCCAATGCTTCGCTGAGGCCCTCGTGTTTCGCGTGTCCGGGCAAGAGGGGCTGCGGCTCCGATATCACCCTGGGTGACTTCTGGGGATTCCAGGGAATCCATCCCGAGGTTGATTGTTCTAAAGGCGTTTCCGCTGTGATCTGCAACACCAAGAAAGGCGTTGCGGCCTTTGAGGCGGTCGCTGATTTGGTTGAGTGCGGCGATGCGACCATCGAACAGGTTCTCGCTGGCAACCCCAGCTTGGTCAAATCGGTTGTCCCGTATGAGAAACGCGACGAGTTTATGGAAGATCTTGCTTTAGGGATGGATATCGAGGGGTTGATGTCCAAGTACGACTTTAAACCGTCTCTCAAGCAGCGCTTCCGAAGCAAACTCGGAGTGGTCAAGCGCAAGGTATTCAAGGTCGTTCGCAAGGGCGGTTGCTAATGGCACGAGATAGGTATCTGCAGGCGATACGAGGGCTTGCTATTGCGTGTGTGGTTTGTATCCACTGCCTTCCCCAGTGCACTGCTTCGGTGGTGCTGAGACCGTTTCTTAACTGGGCGGTTGCGGGTTTTCTCTTCCTCTCTGGGTTGCTTACGAGCGAGTCTAAAATTTTGAGGGGGGGGGCTCGCCAAACGTCTGCACAAGGTGCTGATACCTTATCTGGTATGGTCCGGCATCTATCTGGTGGTGACGCAGCGGCTGACTGCGGGTGGAATCGTCAAGGGCATTCTGTTCGGGGCGTCATCTGCGCAGATGTACTACCTGCTCGTGTATGCGCAGCTCGTGGTGCTCACACCGCTGCTATACCGAGCTCTTCGGTCGCACTGTTTTTTTGTCTACTGCGTCACTCCGGCCTTTTTATTGGTGCGTGAGGCCGCGGCAATCGTTGGGTTTGCCCTTCCGCAGGTCCAAGTTCTCTTTCCGGCTTGGCTGTTGTTCTACGTGCTGGGGCTTGACTGGGGGAGGGTTGAACGTGCCGCGGCTCGGAAGCGCTCTCTTCTGCCTTGGCTGCTTATCGCCTGTTTATTACTTCAACAAGCAGCGGGCTATGCGTGGCTGGTGTGGGGCGATTTCAACATGGCCACGACGCAGCTTAAGTTGAGCTCGATGGCCACGTCTGTGGTGGTTGTGATGTTAATTGGCCTGGTAGGTCAGCGCCTTCGGTGGCTGCTTGCAAACAGCCACTTCGTAAAACTGGGTGACCTTTCCTTTGGAATCTACCTGTGCCATATGCTGCTGCTTAGCGTGGTGACTAAGGTTCTCGGGTTTGTTGCGACTCCGTTGCTGATAGCAACTGTCGTTAATCTAGCAGTTACGCTTGTGGCTTCCGCTTGTATTGTTGATGCGGGAGCTAAGCTGCTGCCGCGCAAGGTATGCGAAGTACTCGGTTTTGTTTAGCAGCTTGGTTACGCCCCGGTTATTCTGAACTGCCTCCCATTTCTTGACACGAGAAATGGGAGGCAGTTCAGTATGGGCAGGTTTTCGAAATCCAAAGGCACCCACTGATTGCCGATGGCGATGCCCTTGCAAGGGTGGCCGCGCGGCGCGGGCATACTGTGCTCGATGCGAGGTTGAACCAGTGCAACAAAGACCTTCTCGGGGCCGATGACGCAACCGCCGTATTCGATGTGCTGGATGCCTTGGGCATATTGGCCGAAGGGCGCGTGCCCACATTGGAAGACATCATGAAGAGCTACCTTGAAAGCTGTGTCGACGTTCCCGCCGGCGGTTGAGACGCCTCTGCCGAGGGGTAGCTTCGTCCTGCCGCGCTTCACAAAACGTTTCACAAAGTTCTCTTCGCTGGCCTAGTTTTCAACACGTAGCGCTGTAATGGCCCTGCCTGATTTATCCATCTAGCCCCTTGGAACTGCGGAGGAAATCCTGGACCAAAAGAGGACCGGCAGGATCATACGGATTTACAGCGCAGAACAAAAGGCGAAAGCCAACGAGACGTTCGCCGGTTTCGGATGCAGCACGGCCGACACCATAGCAGAGCTCGGCTAACCCAGCCGTGTCACACCCCACAACCGGCGGAAGGAATACCAGCTCGGCGGCGATGAGTTCCTGGAAGGGGAGCATCGCAGGCCGAGGTATTCCGATGAGGAGAAGCGGAATGCGGTCGATCACTACTCGGGGCACGGGAAAAGTCTGGCGCGCACGATAGGGGCCATGGGATACCCGAGCCGCAAGGTGCTCTCCAGCTGGGTTGATGAGCGCACCCTGGTAATCTGCGCTGTGTGCGAGAAGGAGTGATATGGAGGTTACGCAGACGACTCCTTCAACACCCCGCTCGCGCAACGAGCGCAGAAACGTCAACCATCCGGCATAGGACTCCGTGTCAACGGCATCGAGCCCGAGCGATCGTCACCGCCATCTAAGCAGGCGCCGATGGCGGTGACGATCGCGCACGAGGAGGCGTGGCCCGGATCTCTGCATTTAATGCGGATCGCATCGTGCCAGACGTAGGGAAAGGCCGTATCAGAGAGGCCCCTGGTCTGCATGTCCTCAACGATCGCGTCGGACAACTCGCAGATCCTCGACACTTGGCTCGCGCTCATGCGGTCCACCTCGAGGGCAGAGGCGAGCCATATCCTGCGCGCGGTGTGGCGATGCTTACGCCACTGCCTCGAGCCCTCGTCTAGCCGTGCGCAAAACACACCCCGGTAGGCGTTGAGCAACCTGTCGCCCCGCCTGCGCACCAGGATGGGTGGCGTGAGGTCGGGCTCTTCAGCTTGGTGTACACCGTGTTACGCGACACGCCCGTTTTTCAGGCATTCTCGGATATCGAGTCGACCCGCTTCCTCATCTGCCGTATAGAATGAACCGTGGACATGCTGATCACACCTTTCCGACCTCCCTGGTTGATATTTCTAGGCAGCAACCAAGGTAGTCGATTGTGATGGTTGGCGTGCCTGCCTTTGTGCCCTAAATGGTCAAGCCGAAGTGTTCAGTTTTCCGCTACCACAGACAGCAAGGCGCTGAATGCTGGCACGCATGTCGGTGGAATGTCGTGACATGAGCACACGGTCGGGGGTGGTGAACGAGTTCACAACGACATCGCCGCACTTGGCAGCCGAGGCTACCGCGCTATCCGAAGCGCTGCTCACCACTGGCACGATGCCCTTTGCATCCGCCAGGCCGTAACTGGCGATCTCGAGCCAATCCATCGTGGCGGCATTCCTGCATGGGAAGCGCCCGGGCCCCTCATCCCTGAACTTGGCCAGCCACCTGTAAAGGCAGGGCCTGCTTACGTGGTTGAGCCTACACCAGTCCCACACACATACTGGACGAGAGGCAGCGTTCGATGTGATCTGCCCACATGTTCCTGTGTTCTATGTTTGCCCGCGTCATCGCAACCTCCTGTTGAATAAGGCGTTGCGATAATTTTGCCCAAAGCTTATCAGGGTGTTAAGACGCGGCTGTTTTGGTGTTTACACTAAAATCATAAAAGTCATATCATTTCATTAGTTTATTCATCTTTGGATGGAGGAAGAATGCCAACTAACAGCCAGATTCTGATAGACGGATTCATTTCGGACGAATTCTCTAAGCAGGCTGAGTATAGTTCTAAAGGGGACTACTTTGAACTGTTGGCCTCTTCTCGATACATGGCTCCATACGACCTTGACGACGATGAGATAGCGGAAGGGCTCATTGGAGGGTCGCGAGACGGGGGCTGCGATGCGATCTACATCTTTGCCAACAATAATTTCTTGAGTGAGGACGTCCAGATTAAAGACTACATCAATCGTGGATCAAGGGTTGAAATAGTTATTCTTCAGACCAAGGTTTCAAAATCATTCAAAGAAGACGTGTTCTTGAAGTGGAAGGACACCTGTAATGACCTTCTAACATTCGGTATAAATTTAAATGAATTCAATGATAAATATTCCGAACGTGTTATCGATACTTTTAGAAGAATAAGAGAAGCGATTCAAGCAGCAGCGATGGCCGGAAACGAAATCCGAATGAAGTTCGTGTACATCGCGAATGCGGATTCACCATCGGACGGCGTTAAGATTCAGAAAGAGCAGCTTCCGGCCGCCATTGACGAAATCGTCGGCGTAAGCCGATTTAGCTCTTCGTGCGTTTTAGTTGGAGCAGACGAATTGATGCGCATCTGGTCGCCTCCCGCAGAGAGCGGGCTTGTTATGCGTTTTTCGGGGTCCTATGCGTCGGTTCCTCAGAGAACGGACGTCTTTGGCCTGGTGTCTTTGTCGGATTACTACCGCTTCCTCACTGACGACCAGGGGCAGCTCCGTAGCTATCTTTTCGAGGCGAACGTCAGAGATTACGAGGGAAATGTTTCAGTCAACAAAGGAATCAGGGAAACGTTGGAGCATCCTAGCGAAGACGATTTCTGGTGGCTCAACAACGGAGTAACGATACTGGCTTCTGAAGCCTATCAAATAGCAGGAGCAGAAGTGAAAATGGAAGAGCCTCGCATCGTTAATGGACTTCAAACGTCATATGAAATATACAAATTTATGGAGTCTCGTACGGAAGACGCCGAAGATTCCAGAAATGTGATGGTAAAAATCCTTGTGCCCGGAAGCGATGAGACCAGAAACAGAGTGATACTGGCGACGAACAACCAAACTCAGGTGAAAAAGACATCGCTTCGCGCTACTGACCAAATCCATATTCAAATCGAACTCTACATGAAAAGAAATGGGTTGTATTACGAAAGGCGGAAGAACTATTACAAAAACCAGGGGAGGAAGAGGGAGGAGATCGTAACCCTCTCCTTTCTTGCGCAATGCAAGATGTCGATACTTCTCGGCAGACCGGATCAGGCAAGAGCAAGACCGTCGACGCTTTTGTCTGACGAGGCTCAGTATAAGAAAATATTTGGGCAGGATGGCAACCTTGAGGCTTACTACAGAGCCGCTAGCCTTGGAAAACAGGTTTGCTTGAGGTTTCCGCAAATTAAGAGAGACTTAGAAGGGTCCCAAATAAGCGACATACGATTTTACGTGATAATGGGCGTTGCTTCCATCTTGTCCAAAAAAGATAACCTGACGTTCGGTGACATAGAGAAACTCGACCTTGACAAGCTGTCGGATGAAATTATTCAAGAAGTTGCGGACATGGTTTTGGATGTTTATCTGGCCCTTGGCGGAACATCCAAAACCGCTAAGTCCTACGCCATGGCAACCAAAGTCAAGGAAAAGATTTCGCTACAGTTACCTTAAGGTAATCCAAGGCTGCTCTCTAGAATGCTTTCAGCAGAGAGGTCCTTTTTGCAAAGGGCCTCTCTTTTTCCATTCGGTTCCGAACAGTTTGACGCTCACTGATCAGCCCGCATAGTCAGCCGCTTCGCTTTCAGCCCCAACCTTGATGCAAGCGTAGACGACGAGCGTGCACAGCCCCATGCCCATTCCAATCAGGTGCAGCAGGAAGGCCATTCTGCTCGCCTTCCTCTTCGCCTTCATGCGGCTTCTCGGGGGCGGACCCGTCCGGGCGGCACCCATGAGGCAACCGAGGGCATGTACAGGGCACAGGGGCAGTAGACCACTGTATGAATCTCACGTACATAGCACAACGGCAGGCCCGTGCATTGCAGACCGCTGCTGGCTGCAATGCACGGGGCTTTTGCAGGCCAATGGTTTGTAGTTAGTTTGTTGCTCTTTGGCAGCTTTGGCTCATAGCGGCCTTAAAAAAGCCACCATTGTTTTTGCGATTTCCAGCGTGATTCTGCTGTAGACATGTAGGATGCTTCAGTAGTACATAGTCGAGCTCATTGACGAGTTCCGGCATCTCGCTTGTGGGCAAAACCCTCTCGAGCGAGTGGAGCATATTGCTTAAATCGCGCCCGCGCGGCCTTGCACAGCAAAGCCGATCGTCGCGCGCAAATGTTTCGAAAATCGACAAGAATCTCAATGACTTCAAGGAGGCTTTGAGGCTCCATTCTGTCCTCCTGCTTGCCAGACAGCTCCTGAATCGTACGGATGGAATGAGACCGCAACATCTTGTGCCTAGCAATGGCTCTAAAAACCACATTTTTAAAGCACGGTTGTTATAATGTCAGACACTAGAACATCTGTTTGGAAAGGCGGTTATATGACAAATAGCGCAGACTTTGAATCATTCTTGAAGGACATCAATCCCAGCAAGAGCACCATTGATGAAGCGAGTCGACTTCACCGAAATCTCAGGGACCATCTTAAGGCAAGTGAGACCTATGGGGCTATATGCAAGGACACATACCTCTCGGGTTCATACGCCAAGCAGACCTTCATACGACCGAAGAAAGATTCTGACAGCTGCGATATTGACGTCATCGTCGAGACAAACCACTCCATCAACGATTCCCCGTTTTGCGTCTTGCTCGAGCTCGAGGATGCGATACGTGAGCGCGAGTGCTACAAGAACGTCAGAGTGCAAACGCATTCCATCGGCATTGACATGGCAAACTTCCATCTCGATGTTGTCCCTTTGGTCAATGATGAAGACGGCCTTCTCTACATCGGTTCGAAAGACGATAGCGAATGGAGGCAGACGAATCCAAAAGAGCATCTCACTTGGTCGACTGAGGTTAACAAAGAGTTCAACGGGGATTACAAGCCTCTAGTGAAGATAATGAAGTGGTGGAGAAGGGAGAACTGCCCAAGTTTGGTGAAGTTCCCTAAGGGCATCACCCTTGAGAAGATGATCGCCGACAACCTCCCTGAAGCAGGGTTGTCAATCGAGGATTGCGTTATGCAGGTAATGGCAAACCTTGCGGTTGCATACGCTGATGAACTCGACTCGTACCAGGTTCCCTTCATTGAGGATCCAGCCATAGAGGGAAACAACCTTGCCGGAAAGTACTGCTATAACGATTTCGCCCAGTTCGTGTACAAACTCAACGAGCACCTCTCGCATCTTGCGGATGAGGGAACCGGCAACAGTGTCTGGAAGCAAATACTTGGAAACAACTTCCCATCGGGAGGCCCTTCGTGCGGAACCACGTCATCAGCTAAGTCAAAAAAACAACAGTACGCATTGTCTGTTCAGCACAGGCAACCGTTAGGCTTCCCCATGCAGGCTCGTAAGCCAAATGCAACAATTACGGCAACGGTCAAATTGCCTTCAGGAGAAATACGAGTACTCGAAAACGATGGCGCGCCCATACCGAAGGGCTCCACTATCATGTACAGAGTGAACTGTGGGCCGGTAAAAGATGGCAAGGTAAAGTGGCAGGTCACGAATACCGGCGATGAAGCTATGAAGGTTTGCCCTAGGGGTGGTTTCGAGCTCCCAAACATAGAAAAGACTTCCCGTCGCGAGGAGACGGCGTATACGGGAAAACACTATGTTCAATGTTTTGTAATTCGAAGGGGCTATTGCGTCCGTTGGAGCAACCCGTTCTTCATCAATGTTGAGTAGGTGTTAATCGATGGATATCAACAACGTAATCTCTGGCATTCTTTCTGTTGAAGGAACCATATCTCTCGTGCTCGAATTCATCGGATTCCTGTCGGTCATCGCAATGGTTATCGGAGCCTTCACGCGTCTCGGTAAAGCGGCGTGGCGCTTTGGCTTTGCGCTGTACGGCAAGAAGATAATGATTGTTGCGAATGACGAGGACTACCACGATCTCGAAGAGGATCTTTCCGACTCTGGTCTGATCAAGAGGAAGAACATACAACGCGTTTCGGATAAACATATATCCAAGGTAAAGGATGCGCTCCTGCTGATTGTGGTTTACGGATATTTAAACAAAGATGACTTTAGAGAGATTATCAACAGCAAGAGCTCTCGATGCGGCCTTATCGTTCACTGCCCGCCGGAAAAGGGCCGAATCGACGATGATGAGATGGGGCTCCTTAGCAAAACCGCATTTACCGCGCTTTGCAATTTCCGAGGCAGGTTAGTGAACGACGTTCTGCTCATGATGCTATCTACTTCATTCAAAAAGAGCGACCTGGAATAGGCTGATGTTGCAGGGTTTTTGGAACCCCGAAAACTGCACTTTCCGTATCTTTATGCCACGAAACCCCAATATCCTGGCATGAAATTAGACGACTATGACTGTTCGGCCCCCATCAATCTCAAGATTGATGGATATTCTGCCGAAGCTATAGCTTATACCAGCAAACTCGCTTTCGAAGCAGTTTTGCCTTGGTCACTACAGCGTTCAATACGCGGATGACGAAATTTGGACTTTCAGCGTCGGCTCGCTGAGCTGGAAAGGCCATGACTTCCTCGACAGGATTCAGGACGATTCGAGGTGGGGCAAGATTAAGAAGGCGGCCAGGGACAGGGGGCAACCTCTCGTTGCAAAGACCGTTAGGACGATTTCTTTCGCATTCATTACGGCGACGGCTGAAGGTGCTACGAACTCGTCTCTCAAACAATACGGCTTGCAATAGGCTCAGCTCTTGCCCTTGCGCAAGAAGTGGCATGTTAGAGGTTTCTCAAGTCCTTTGAACAATCGCGTAGCACAAGCATTCGGGGCTCCGGAGTATCATCTTCGGAGCCCCTTTGTTTTTCCGAGTTTGGCTCGTTCGGATATCGCGTGTTAGGAGCTAACTTTGTCTAATGAACAGCAGGGCGGTGTTTGCTCAGAGTCAAGCGAATAAAGCTTGCCGATACCGCCGCCGGCTCTGGCGCCATCGTAAAGCTTCCTCCTAGCACTTCGGACGCCATCTGTGCCGCGTGCGCCACGCACCTCAAAGGCCTTGCACAGATCCAGGACTCCGTGCGCGCCATGACCGAGCAATTCACCAAGAACCTCGAAGGCCTCTTTAGCTTTGCCGACCAGCTTAGCTTGCAACTGAGCTCCTGGTTCGGTGTTCTTGACGAGTTACGAGAGTCCATCTGCTCGAACCTAGCCTCCTTGATGAAGCAGTTAGCGGAGATAGGCGCTTCGCTCGACTGAGAGGCCATCCTTGAGGATTCGAGGCGTTGGGGCTCGTATGGCTGGGCAATCACGAACAACCAGTTCACCTACAACTCCCCGCCGCACTGCCCCTCGACGCTGGGGGAAGCCGATGCCGTCTACCTCTCATTCCTCGATGTTGACGCCCTTATTGCTGGCCTTGAGAGCAGTGTTACCAAGAAAGTTGACTTTCTCGAGGCCGTCGCGCTCTTCCGCGAGAGGCACTATAAGCCCTGTGCCATGATGCTTTGCTCGCTTATTGACCGAGAGCTGTTTCGCGTATGCTGTGGGCCTAGGCGAGATGAGAGGGACAATCATAAACAAAGGTCTTGGTCTCGCGAGATGAAAAACTGAACCGTTCGCTTTCGGATGGAAGTAACGGTGAGCTCCCCGCAATGGCCATTTCGTTAATCGACTTTGCCAACATATGCGATGCCGTGGACTACTTCTTTAGGTCGGGAGATGACTTCAACCGCGAGCGAGAGGGCGAGCTTAACCGAAACTTCCTCCAGCACGGTATGATGTACAAGCCGGTCCGACGCAAGACTTGCATCAAGCTCTTCGTGCTGCTGGATGCCGTGAGCTCGTCGTTTCCCGACGCGTTGGGATATGTCTCTGGCTTGGCCAAGAGTTAGACTGTCATTTTCATAAGACTTGGACGCCTCGACTCGCTTACCTATGAGTATCCACCAAGCTCACCGGAGCAATGACGTTTGATACAAGCGGCGCTACTAATTAGCAGCGTCGCTTGTTTTGTTTCCATGCCCGTAGACGGGTTTCGCCAAGTTGGCCACCGAACGCATTCTGACCGACGTGCTCGTGTCCCTCTTTGGGCATAGTCATCAACTGCGACCTTGGCAACGGACCGCACGACCCGGGGATCCCTAAGAGCTACTTCCTGAGCGATCGAATCGGCAAGCATCCGGAGAAGCCGATTAACAAGCGTTCCGCCGCCAACTTATCTCGGCTCCTAGAACTTGAAAAAAGACCCGCCAGTGTGCATGATAAGCAGAGGCCGGGCAGGTTTACTGACTGCACCTTAACATGTCCCTTCGACTTTGTCTCTGAAATTCTAGAACTTGTGGAGGACGTGGCGCTCGCATTCGTAATTTTATCCTTCCTTTCACCGACTGACAAAACGATTTACACCTAATTGTGGACATCGCTTACGCGATTTCTCTTTGCTCCTGCATTGATCTCGCTAAACTAATAGCTGCTGCTACCAGGGCATTTTCTGGTGCACATTCT
>OKSF01003083.1_pt1 | contig 10280 bp, 8 predicted proteins | sample 1606061 | NCBI WGS metagenome assembly OKSF01 (sample SAMEA3541567, study PRJEB24748) | human gut metagenome | biome: human gut; feature: human-associated habitat; material: faeces | place: China | collected 2012 | reverse complement strand
TGGGGCACGGCTGCGTGTGGCAATCAATCAGGTGGAAAATTACGAACAGCTGGAGACACTATTGATGGAGTATTTCGTCTGATGCATAGAAAGCTGTGTCGATGTTCACGGAATTGCTGTTCAGGTTGCTGGGTGGACACGGTGTGGGGCGGGCGGTAACTTCACGGATGAGCGACAGTCCGGTTTGAAGGAGAATATCTTGACAGAATGTGGACAATTCGCTATAATACCTAGGTTATTGTGGATTATTTATGCGCTTTTTTCAAAAAGCTGCATATAAAAAATATAGAATCAGGGGTAAATCAAATGGATAAGAAAAATATCTTGACCTATGAAGGTCTGAAAAAGCTCGAAGACGAACTGCAGAATCTCAAAGTTGTAAAGCGTAAGGAAGTTGCTCAGAAGATCAAAGAAGCCCGTGAGCAGGGTGACTTGTCCGAGAACGCAGAATACGATGCAGCAAAGGACGAGCAGAGAGACATCGAGGCGCGTATCGAGGAGATCGAAAAGATCTTAAAGAACGCCGTTGTTATCGATGAGAAGTTTGAAAAAGGTGTCATCAGCCTTGGATGTCACGTATTATTAGAAGACATCACTCTTGGAAAAGAAGTAACATACCATATCGTAGGTTCTACAGAAGCAGATATCCTTCAGAACAAGATTTCCAATGAAGCACCAATCGGTAGAGCTTTACTTGGAAAGAAGATCGGAGATGTCGTATCCGTAGAAGGAATCAATCAGGTAAACGACTTCAGAGTCATTGATGTACAGAGAAAGTAAGAGGAAGTAAGAAAAGTGGCACAGCAGAATAAAGATACAAACGAACTGATCAAAGTAAGAAGACAGAAACTGGCTGACTTACAGGCAGCTGGGAAGAATCCGTTCGAGATCATGAAATATGATGTAACACATCATTCAAAAGAAATCAAAGATAATTTTGAAGAATTAGAAGGAAAAGAAGTAGCAGTTGCAGGACGTTTAATGTTCAAACGTGTGATGGGTAAAGCATCTTTCTGTAACGTACAGGACCTTCAGGGTGGAATTCAGGCCTATGTAGCAAGAGATGAGATCGGTGTAGAATCTTATCAGGATTTCAAGAAGATGGATATCGGAGATATCGTAGGTATCAAAGGTAAAGTCTTTGCTACAAAGACAGGAGAGAAATCTATCCATGCAGAAGAAGTGATTTTATTATCTAAGAGTTTAAAACCACTTCCAGAGAAATTCCACGGATTAACAGATACAGATACAAGATATCGTCAGAGATATGTTGACCTGATTATGAACGAAGAATCCAAAGAAGTATTCATCAAACGTTCTAAGATCATCAGCAAGATCCGTTCTTACCTAGATGGACAGGGATTCATGGAAGTAGAAACTCCGATGTTAGTATCCAATGCAGGTGGAGCATCAGCAAGACCATTTGAAACACACTACAATGCATTAAGTGAAGATGTAAAATTACGTATTTCCCTAGAGTTATACTTAAAGAGACTGATCGTTGGTGGACTTGAGAAAGTTTACGAGATCGGACGTGTATTCCGTAACGAAGGTGTTGACACACGTCATAACCCAGAGTTTACATTAATGGAATTATATCAGGCATACACAGACTATCACGGAATGATGGATCTGACAGAGAACTTATATCGTTACCTTGCAGAAGAAGTATGCGGTGGAACAAAGATTCAGTATAAAGATTTCGAGATCGATCTTGGAAAACCTTTTGAGAGAATCACAATGGTAGATGCAGTTAAGAAATACTCTGGAGTAGACTTTAAAGAGATCAAGACTTTAGAAGAAGCAAGAGCAGCTGCTGAAGAACACCATGTAGAATACGAAGAACGCCACAAACGTGGAGATATCTTAAACTTATTCTTCGAAGAATTCGTAGAAGACAAACTGATCCAGCCAACATTCGTTATGGATCACCCAGTAGAAATCTCTCCATTAACAAAGAGAAAACCAGAAGATCCAGATTATGTAGAACGTTTTGAGTTCTTTATGAATGGATGGGAAATGGCAAATGCATACTCTGAGTTAAATGATCCGATCGATCAGAGAGAACGTTTCAAAGCACAGGAAGAACTTCTTGCACAGGGTGACGAAGAAGCCAACACAACAGATGAAGACTTCTTAAATGCATTAGAGATCGGTATGCCACCTACAGGTGGTATCGGATTCGGTATCGACAGAATGGTAATGTTATTAACAAATTCTACAGCGATCAGAGACGTATTATTATTCCCGACAATGAAGTCCCTGGATGCTGACAAGAAGTCTGCGAAGTCAGAAAACAGCACTTCCACAGCAGCACCTGAGAAGGAAGAAGTTATCGACTTCTCCAAGGTAAAGGTAGAGCCTTTATTTGAGGAATTTGTTGATTTCGATACTTTCAGCAAGTCAGATTTCAGAGCTGTAAAGGTTAAAGCGTGTGAAGCTGTTAAGAAATCCAAGAAGCTGTTACAGTTCACTCTGGATGATGGAACAGGCACAGATCGTACGATTTTAAGCGGTATTCACGCTTATTACGAGCCGGAAGAGCTGGTTGGAAAGACCTTAATTGCGATCACTAACCTGCCACCGAGAGCCATGATGGGAATTGAATCCTGTGGAATGCTCCTCAGTGCAATCCATGAGGAAGAGGGAGAAGAAAAGCTCCATCTTCTGATGGTTGATAACCACATTCCGGCAGGTGCAAAGCTCTATTAAGATGATGTAAGCAAGAAAAAAACGCATAATTAGTGCAATGAGTGGGCAATTCCAATCGGAGTTGCCCATTTTTAAAACAAACAGAAATATAATCGGGATTTTTAAAGGAGACTTGCTATGGATATGAATCTTTCATTTTCTGTACTTACAGCAAATATTATTAGTATACTGCTAATTGGAACGTTGTATCTCGCTAACAGACAAAAAGCGGAGTACGACAGAGATATGCGACTTCTACAGCAAATGATGGTAACTATAGGGATTGCCAATATTTCTGACTGTTGCGTTTATTATCTTGCTGGCAGTTCTAATATAGTTATCAAAGTTTTGGTCTTTCTGAGCGGATCAGGGCTCTTTTTAGGAAATGTAATGATTGGATATTTGTGGGCTAAATTCATAATGGTACATATGAATATCCCATTTTCTGATATACGCAGAAATATTTACCGAACAATTGGACTTATTTCTATTGTACTGTTAGTAATCAATATTTTTTATCCATTGGTATTTTCGGTGAGTGATGGTAGGTATCAGAGAGGATTCGCATATATTATTTTTCTGCTTTTTGCTGCTTTTTACATTTTGGACAGCTTGTATTTGTATGTTAAGCGTGTTAAAAAAAATGGCAGTTTAAAATTATTTCCAGTACATATATTTCTAATTCCTGTTATATTAGGGGTAGTTATTCAGGCATTTTTCGTTGAAATTGCAATCACCTGGACATCTATTGCAATATCGGTCGCGGGAATAATGACAGCACTAAAAAACGAGATTATTTTTACAGATTGCCTTACAGGATTATATAATCGCGAGTATCTGGAATTTTTACATAAGCGAGCCTGTAATAAAAAGGACTGCTGGGTATCCGGTATTATGATTGATCTGAACGGATTTAAACAGATTAACGATAACTACGGACACGCAGAAGGAGATCTGGCATTGTGTATTGTTGCTGATTTACTTCTGAAATCGTTCTCTGAATATGGTGTAGTAACAAGATATGCTGGTGATGAATTTGTTATAATGCTAAATACAACAGATGATCAGCTCATACAAAAAATAATCAAATCTGCTAAAAAGAATTTTGTGACAGAGAATGAAAAGAACGATAAACCGTATCAGTTATCTGCATCTATGGGATACGCAATAACTAATCTAAGTAACGAAACAATAGATGATTTTATGAATAGAATCGATGAACAGATGTATCAAGATAAAATGAAATACTATGAGCATAATGATCGTAGAAATAGCAAATAAATAATTTCGGTCATTTTACTTGTAAAATTCAAGTTTATAAAATTAAGAAAAAATTTATATTTAGCATTGCATTATCTTCAATATATTGATATTATTAGAATGTAAAACAAAAATACACTAAAGCTAAAGGGATTTGAATTTAATACACTAAAGAAAAATACACTTAAGGTTAAATATACGATAGAAAAATACGCTTAAAGTTAATATACGAAAGAAAATATGCTTAAAGTTAATATGCTAAAGAAAAATAAAACCGAAGCTAATATACTAAAGACAAGGATACCAAGGATAACAATATTAAAGTATACTAAAGATAAAGTGTATAATATCAGATATGATACATATTGTTTTACAAAGTAATTAAATGGGAGAGAAAAAGATGAATGAAAAGTTTGACTGGAAAAAGTATCTGACATTAGACAATATTGAAAGATATGCGCCTGTTGCAGCATTCTTTCCAATAGGAATGTCTATTGTAACAAGCATTGTAGGCGTTGTATTATCAATGTTTTTTGGATGGTTTGCGGTAGGATGTATTATACGCAACATCCTGGTGGGATTGCTAAGAATTATTTTTTGTGCTGGCTCTATCGGTGCAGCAGCAGGTCTTGCTTACAATCAGAAGGTTGGAGCTGAGTCCGCAGTAGATATTAACCTTGCAAAACAGTTAAACGTTGTAATGACACAGTTAGGTGTAAAAGCACAGGATATTGTTATGAATGTTGGTTCTGCAGCAGTAGGATACGGTTTTGAATACGTAGTTTCTACAATGGATCGTATTAAAGGCGCTGCATTATCTCAGAACGATAATATGTTACAGATGCCAATCATCACAACAGTTGCTGATGAATCCTGGAGTGTAAAAGAAGCTATGGCTTCTGAAGAAGATATGCCAGAATGGGGTTCTCTTGAAGAAAGAGGTATCAGCATGGAAGTGCAGACAGCAGCTGCTGTTTTAGCATCTGGTTCTGACGCTGTTATTCTGAAACATCCTCAGTCCGTTGCAACTATTTCAAAAATGATTAAAGAATTAATGTAATCGTAAAACAGGAGGATTAAAACAAATGGGATTAACAGGTATTCAAATCTTTAAAATGACACCAAAGAAAAACTGTAAAGAGTGCGGTTGCCCTACATGTATGGCTTTCGCTATGAAAGTTGCACAGGGCGCTTTGGAAATTTCAAAATGTCCACATATGTCTGATGAAGCTTTAGCTGAATTATCTGAAGCTACTGCTCCGCCAATGAAAACAATCAAAGTCGGTGCGGGCGACAATGAATATACATTAGGCGGCGAAACAGTTTTATTCAGACATGAAAAAACATTCGTAAGCAAAACAAGATATGCAGTAGCTCTTTGCACATGTATGGATGATGCAGCAGTAGATGCAAAGCTTGCTGAACTTCAGAAAGTTGATTACGAACGTATCGGCGAAAGAATGTACGTTGAAGCAATTTACGTAAACTATGAAGAAGGTTCAGACAAAGACCGTTATGTAGAAATGGTTAAAAAAGCAACTGCAACAGGAAGAACTCTGGTTCTTGGATGTACAGATGTTGAAGTTGCAAAAGCAGCATTAGAAGTTTGCAAAGATGGTAAACCGGTATTAAATGGTGCAACAGCAGCAAACTACGAAGCAATGAACGAAGTTGCAACAGCAGCAGGCGTTGTTTTAGGTGTTGCAGGCGCTGACTTAAATGAAATTTACGATACAGTTGCTGCATTAGAAAAAGCAGGAAACAAAAACTTGGTTATCGATGCAACAGGTGCAACTGTAAAAGAAGCTTATGGAAACGCTGTTCAAATTCGTCGTGCAGCATTAAAAGATCAGGATAGAACATTTGGATATCCTACAATTGTAAACTTAGCAAAGGTTGCTCATGGTGACAGACACTTACAGCAGGCTCTGGCTTCCTTATTCACAGTTAAATACGGTTCTATCGTAGTTATGGAAACTCTGGATTATGCAGAAGCATTACCATTGTTCGGTTTAAGACAGAACGTATTTACAGATCCACAGAAGCCAATGAAAGTAGAACCGGGTGTATATCCGTTAAACGGAGCTGATGAAAACTCTATCTGCCTGACAACCGTAGACTTTGCTCTTACATATTTTGTTGTATCCGGTGAATTAGAGCGTTCCGGCGTTCCATGTAACCTGATTATCTCCGATGCAGGCGGACTTTCTGTATTAACTGCATGGGCTGCAGGTAAATTATCTTCCACATCTGTTGCAAAATACATTCAGGAAAATGTAGAAGATAAAGTAAAATCCAGAAAACTGGTTATTCCGGGAAAAGTAGCTGTATTAAAAGGCGATATCGAAGCAAAACTTCCAGGATGGGAAATCATTGTGGGACCAATGGAAGCAGTACAGTTAGTAAAATTCCTGAAGGATTTAACTGCTTAATGTTTGTAAAACAGTAATGGCAGGCTGTTTTTAGGGAAGCGGTCCGCTTCGGCGGACCAAAGCTTCTCAAATCTTTTTTCATTTCTGTAAATTTCCCCATTCTTACATTGAAGCGAATGGAGAATTATAGAATAAATAGATTGAAAATAATAATTTTAAAATTATATATAAAGTAAAAGGAGAAGTATTATGGCTAAATTTGTTACAATTGGTGAAAGAATTCACTGTATTTCCCCAGTAATCCGTAAAGCTATGGCTGAACGTGATCCAGAACCAATTTTAAAACGTGCGAAAGAACAGTTAGACGCAGGTGCAACATACCTGGACGTTAACATCGGACCTGCTGAAAATGACGGTGAAGATTTAATGAAATGGGCTGTTCAGTTATTACAGTCTAATTTCGACAATGTACCTTTAGCATTAGATACAGCAAATAAAAAAGCAATCGAAGCTGGTATTTCTGTATACAACAGAAGCAAAGGTAAACCAATCGTTAACTCCGCAGATGCAGGCGGAAGAATTGAAAACATCGACTTAGCAGCTGCAAACGATGCAATTGTTATCGCTCTTTGTTCAGCAGAAGGTATTGCAGCAGACAATGATGAACGTATGATGCACTGCCAGAACATGCTGGAAAGAGGTATGATGCTTGGTATGGAACCAACAGATTTATGGTTCGACCCATTATTCCTTGTTGTTAAAGGTATGCAGGACAAACAGATGGAAGTATTAGAAGCAATCAAAATGTTCAGCGAAATGGGATTAAACTCAACAGGTGGTCTGTCCAATAACTCCAACGGTATGCCAAAACATATCCGTCCAATTATGGATTCCGCTTTAGTTGCTATGTGTATGATGCAGGGATTAACATCTGCAATTGTAAACCCATGTGACTTAAGACTTATGGAAACAATCAAATCTTGTGATGTATTCAAAAACAATACATTATACGCAGATTCTTATCTGGAACTGTAAGAAAAAGACTTATTGAATAAGATACAAGTACAGGCTGTTGCAAATGATTTGCAACAGCCTGTGTAAAAAAACAGAGAAAGGCAGAATTCGTATGTTTAAAGTGACTTTTAAATTCGGTAGCGGCGAGGATGTCACGACCTTTGCCCAGGAAGGTGAAAACCTGTTAGAAGTAGCACGTGTAACCAATGTGGCGATTGATGCTCCATGTGGCGGAAATGCGTCCTGCGGAAAGTGCAAGGTGAAATTAGTAGAGGGAGAATTACATTCTCCAAAGACACGTCATATTTCTGATGAAGAATATGATGAGGGCTGGCGACTGGCATGTGTAAGTAAAATTACGGGTGATGTTGCGGTAGAAGTACCTGATATTGCATCTGCTTATCGCAGTCGAATGAAAGTTGCGGATTTAAGTTCTAAAAAAGAGATTGCCATTTTTGAAAATGCAAAGAATGATTTAGAAGAAGCAGGACTGACACTGAAAAACAGCATGGGTATTTTAGAGGTCTCTATGGAAGTTCCTTCTTTAGATGATACCATGCCAGATAACGAGCGATTCGTAAGAGCAATTAAAAAAACAACAGGAGCTTCAAAAGTTAGACTGCCATTTCAGGTGCTTACAAAGATAGCAAGAGTATTCAGAGAAAGCAATTTTGAAGTTCGTTGTGTAATTCGTACTTCTGATGAGGGAGATATTTTTGTATATGATGTATATCCAAAGTCAGAAAGTGTAGTAATCGGTGGTCTTGCTATTGATATTGGAACAACTACAGTATCAGCATTATTGATTAATATGCTCACAGGTGAAATTATCGGTAAGGCTTCTGCCGGAAACGGACAAATTCGATATGGTGCAGATGTTATTAATCGTATTATTGAGTCCATGAAACCGGGTGGAAGTGAGAAGCTGCAAAAAGCAGTGATTGATGAGACAATCAATCCATTAATTCAACAGATGTGCAGGGCGAACGGATTTAAGCCAGAGCATATTTATAGAATGTCAATTGCTGCAAATACAACTATGAATCATCTTATGGCGGGAATGGAAGGAGATCCTATTCGTATGGAGCCATATATTCCTACCTATTATAAGACAAACTCTCTGTTTGCATCTGATATTGGAATTGCTATTAATAGAGACGCACATATTATTATAGCACCTAATATTGGAAGTTATGTAGGAGGAGATATTACTGCCGGAGCCCTTGTCAGTATGCTTTGGAATCGTCCGGAATTTTCTCTCTTTATTGATTTAGGTACAAACGGCGAATTAGTATTTGGAAATTCTGATTTTATGATGAGTTGTGCATGTTCCGCAGGCCCGGCTTTTGAAGGCGGAGATATTAGTTGCGGTATGCGTGCAACAGATGGAGCTATTGAGTCATGTACCATTGACAAAGATACTATGGAGCCTTCTTATCATGTGATTGGTGAAGAAGGTGAAAAACCAATTGGTTTATGTGGTTCAGGAATTATTGATGTAATTGCTGAATTATTCAGAACAGGTATTATTAATCCAAAAGGAAAATTCGTGCGCGAAGGAAAGCGTGTACGTCATGATGAATACGGAATGGGCAGTTATGTTCTTGCTTTTGAAGAAGAAGCAGGTTCTGTGAGAGATGTAGAGATTAATGAAGTTGATATCGATAACTTTATTCGAGCAAAGGGAGCAATCTTTTCTGCAATCCGTACTATGCTTGCCTCTCTTGATTTTGATGTTGAAATGATTGATGATGTATATGTTGCAGGTGGTATCGGAAGTGGTATTAATATGCAGAATGCAGTGAGAATAGGTATGTTACCAGATATTCCTATGGAGAAGTTCCACTATATTGGAAATTCTTCTTTATCCGGTGCTTATACTATGTTGCTTTCAACAGAGGCAGAAAGAAAATGTTATGAATTAGCATCAAACATGACATATTTAGAGTTGTCTACAGTTCCTACCTATATGGATGAATTTGTAGCATGCTGTTTTATTCCTCATACAGACACATCTTTATTTCCGTCTAGTATGCAGGACGAATAAAAACAAATATTATCCGAGGTGAAGATATGAATTTTGACTACGCAAAAGACAGTAAAGAGCAGCGTCCCTATGAACATTATTTAGCAGCTTATAAAGATATGGATCCGAAAGAAATCAGTGAAAGAACGGGAATTCCTTATGATGAGGAAAGCCGAAAATTTACGGTATGTTTTATGGGAAGCACTTATCTTGTTTCATTCCCGGATTATGAAATTTCTCATGTGGAAGATGAAATTGGAGTTTATCCTTTGGAAGAAGCTATGAATGCAAAAATATTTATTATTCGATATTTGGCAGAACGTTTTGTAGCTCCTTTTTCTGGTAAATTTCTTACTTATCACGATGTTCCGTGGGGCGAAGTTTATTTTCGTCAGTTCCAAGGAAGGTGTTTAATGCGTTTTGCTTTTTCCTATGGAAATAAACTGGAGCATTTTCAGAAAATTATGGAACATTTAGGAGCGGAAAAATCTACCGAAGGTGATTGCTCTTATAAACTAGAGTTTATGAATAATTTGTTTATAAAATTTATCCTTTGGGAAGGTGATGATGAATTTCCTCCTTCTTCACAGATTTTATTTTCAGATAATTTTGCTGTCAGTTTTGCTGCGGAAGATTTAGCAGTGGCAGGTGATATTGCAATTAATATGATGAAAGCAATAGAAAGAAAGTTATTTTAGAATAAAAAGAGAAGCAGAAAATAGATTTCTAAAGTCTGAAATTAGACATAAATGAAAAATAATATGGCGATGCCATTTTATTCTTTAAATTCTATAATTTTTAAGGAGGTTTTAGCAATGGGATTCAAATCAGATATTGAAATTGCACAGGAGTGCACAATGGAGCCAATTACTAAAATTGCAGAAAAAGCAGGTATTGATGATAAATATCTGGAACAG
>OKSF01003080.1_pt1 | contig 10297 bp, 5 predicted proteins | sample 1606061 | NCBI WGS metagenome assembly OKSF01 (sample SAMEA3541567, study PRJEB24748) | human gut metagenome | biome: human gut; feature: human-associated habitat; material: faeces | place: China | collected 2012 | reverse complement strand
AGTTTTTCAGGCATGCCTTCAAACTGTCCTTTACGAACCTTGGCCAAGTTCTTACGCTCTGGACGAGTCGCTGCATCTTCATAGAGGAAGATAGGAATACCGAGCTCACGGTTGATCCGCTCAGATACGGTCTTCGCAATTTCTACGCATTCCTCACTTGTGATGTCCTTGAACGTTACAAAAGGCAGGACATCAGTTGCGCCCATACGAGGGTGTTCACCTTGGTGTTTGGTCAAGTCAATATTCTCAGAAGCGTATTTAACCAAACGGAAAGCAACTTCCTGAATGTTTTGATCATCACCGACCAGGGTAAAGACGCTGCGGTTGTGGCTGGCATCAGACGAGTAGTCCAGCAGCGTAACACCTGGAATACTTTTTGCTGTGGCTGCTAATCCGTCGATCACAGCTTGATTGCGTCCTTCAGAGAAGTTTGGAATACACTCAACAATTTTTGCCATATGATTACCTCTTTTTATAGGAGAAGTTGGGGAGGAGGAGTCTTTGTATTTTCCTCCCCTTTCTCAGTTTTTATTTTTTGATGTTAAAACAATTTTTGAACGGCTTCTTTGACCAAATCTTCATCTGCCAGATAAGGAATGGTGATGTGGTCTGTTCCTGCATGGAGACGGTTGTACTCGATCGCTGTTTCGATAGCATGATCGTTCCGTGCCCAGTTCCGACGAGCAACCCCGCCCATGGTATCCCAGGCAATGGCAGACTTGATGATTTCATCGATCCGGTGGCTACCGTCTAGGACGAGACCAAATCCACCGTTGATGGCCTTACCGATACCAGTACCACCACCGTTGTGGAGGGCAACGAGACTCATACCGCGAGCAGCGTTACCAGCGTAACATTGAACCGCCATATCACAAGTAACGTTCGAACCATCCTTGATGTTGGAGGTTTCACGGAATGGAGCATCTGTACCAGATACGTCGTGGTGGTCACGTCCGATCATGACCGGTCCGATCTTACCTTGGCGAATGAGTTCATTGAATTTCAAAGCAATGTTGACACGGCCCATACAATCTTGATAGAGGATACGTGCTTGTGTACCAACCACCAGTTGGTTCTTTTCCGCATCGCGGATCCAGTTGTAGTTATCGCGGTCTTGGTAGCGACGAGTTGGATCGATCGCTTCCATGGCTGCGTGGTCAGTTGCAATCAAGTCTTCATGTTTACCGCTGAGGCAGACCCAACGGAATGGACCATAACCATAGTCAAAGAGCATAGGTCCCATGATATCTTCTACATAAGATGGCCAAATGAAGCCGTCCTTGTCATCCAATCCATTCTTAGAAATTTCCTTGATGCCTGAGTCGTAAACAGATTTCATGAAGGCATTACCGTAGTCGAAGAAGTAGGTACCTTTAGCCGTCAAGGCTTTGATCACTGCGAAGTGACGAGCCAAGGTTTCATCAACCAAACGGCGGAAGGTTTCTTTGTCTTCTGCCAGCAAACGTGTCCGTTCTTCAAAACTAATGCCAACTGGGCAATAGCCACCATCATAAACGTTGTGGCAAGAGGTTTGGTCAGACAAGAGATGAACATGGACTTGGTGTTCGTTGACATATTCGAGCAAGTCTACGATATTACCATGGTAGGCAATCGAAGTTGATTCACCAGCTTCCAGTGCTGCTTGAGCCAATTTCACAGCTTCTTCGGCGCTGTCTGTCACTTGGCTAATCCAGCCTTGAGAGTGACGAGTTTCGATCCGAGAGCGGTCCACTTCTGCAACGATGGCAACCGCTTTTGCGATTTCAGCTGCTTTCCCTTGAGCTCCGCTCATTCCACCGAGACCAGATGAAATAAAGAGTTTACCGGTCAAGTCGCCGTCATCAGGTACACCGAGTTTGAGACGACCGGCATTGAGAAGGGTGTTGAAAGTACCGTGAACGATCCCTTGAGGACCGATGTACATCCAGCCACCAGCCGTCATCTGACCGTAGTTGGTTACTCCCATTTCTTCAGCGATTTCCCAGTCGCGCATATTGTCATATTCACCAATCAAGAGACCGTTAGTAATGACGACACGAGGAGCTTCTGGTTTCGATTTGAAGAGGCCTAGAGGGTGACCAGATTCAACCACCAAGGTTTGGTCTTCTGTCATGACTTCCAAGTATTTCTTGATCAAGTTGTATTGCATCCAGTTGGCACAGACAGATCCTGTTTCCCCATAAGTGACCAATTCATATGGATAAAGAGCAATTTCAAAGCTCAAGTTGTTGTCGATCATGACCTGCATAGCCTTAGCAGCTGTGCATTTTCCTTTGTACTCATCGATTGGTTTTCCGTAGATCCGATCTTTTGGACGGAAGCGATAGCCATAGATCCGACCGCGAGTTCTCAGTTCTTCCAGAAATTCTGGGATCAACTCTTGGTGGAATTTTTTAGGAATGTAACGCAAAGCATTTTTAAGGGCAATTTCAGTCTGAGCTTGCGTTAAGCGGAAGCCTCTATCAGGTGCACGACGGATGCCTTCTTGAAAAGTCGCCTTTTCAGGTAGGACATCAAAGTCAAGTTTGACAGACATAGCAGCTGCAATTTCTTTCTCGTCTATAAATGACATAGCAGAACCCTCCTTATAGTTGGACTGTGAATTTATATTTTCTTTATTGTATCGAAGAAACGTCAATAAAGAGTCAAAAAAAAATATAATTTTTAATAAAGCAAAAAAAAATGAGGGAAAAACTTTTTGACTTTTTTTTGACGCTTTTTCTGTAGAATTATAAAATGAATAACAATGGAAATAGAAAGGAATGTTTCATATGTCTGCTGATATCCTATTAACCCACTTTAACCAATTGTTTTGTCCAAATGATCTAGGCCATCCTCTCTATGGAAAAGAGATGGCAGAAGCGCAAATCCTTTCCGATGCTTATATCGCTATTAAGGATGGAAAAATTCTTGCAGTTGGGACAGGTCAACCAGAACCAGAACTGATTGATGACCATACGGAAGTCAAATCCTGTGAAGGAAAAGTTGCGACTCCTGGCCTGATTGACTGCCATACTCACTTGGTCTATGGAGGTAGTCGTGAACATGAATTTGCGAAAAAGTTAGCAGGTGTTTCTTACTTAGACATCCTCGCCCAAGGCGGAGGGATTCTGAGCACGGTTCGGGCGACACGAGAAGCTTCCTTTGACACCCTCTATGACAAGTCCGAACGACTGTTGGATTACATGTTGCGTCATGGGGTGACTACTGTTGAAGCCAAAAGTGGTTACGGTTTGGATTGGGAAACTGAAAAACGTCAGTTGGATGTTGTCGCTGCACTGGATCGGGATCATCAAATAGACTTGGTATCAACCTTTATGGCAGCCCATGCGATTCCCACAGAGTACAAGGGCCGTTCCCAAGAATATTTAGATCTCATTGTGGAACAAATGCTTCCGAAAGTGAAGGAAGAAAAGCTAGCTGAGTTCTGTGATATCTTCTGTGAAAAAGGTGTCTTTACAGCAGATGAATCTCGCTATCTTCTTTCTAAAGCTAAGGAGATGGGATTCAAACTGCGGATTCATGCCGATGAGATCGAGTCCATTGGTGGTGTTGATGTGGCGGCTGAATTGGAATCTACCAGCGCAGAACACTTGATGGTGATTACGGATGAAGGCATTCAAAAATTAGCTGCAGCAAAAGTTATCGGCAATCTATTGCCAGCTACAACCTTCAGCCTCATGGAAGATACCTATGCACCGGCTCGTAAGATGTTGGACGCTGGGATGGCCATCACCCTAACAACGGACAGCAACCCAGGGTCTTGTCCAACAGCCAATCTCCAGTTTGCCATGCATCTGGGTTGCTTCATGATGCGCCTAACTCCAGTAGAAATTCTCAATGCAGTGACCATCAATGCGGCCTATTCAGTTGATCGTGCTAAAACAATCGGCTCTTTCGATGTTGGCAAACAGGCTGACATTACCATCTTTGATGCACCAAATCTAGATTATCTCTTCTATTTCTTTGCGACAAATCTAGTGACAGATGTCTACAAGAAAGGTCAAAAAGTCATTTAAGCGACTCCATTTCATTTGGGACTTTGTTGGTTTGTAAAAATCAGCGAAGTCTTTTTTCAATTGTATCATTCTAGGGAATGGTACCGCTTTAGTGGGAAAATAAAATTTGACGTTCAAAGAATATTTTTCTTACTTTCTGATGTACAAAAAGGGAAATTCTTGATAGAATAGAAGTAATATTGAATATTTTCTTCAATATCATCTGTTTGACGTGAAAACAGATTGTTTAAACTATTAATCAAACGAACAGGTTGTTCAACAGACCTGTCTAGAAATTGTGAGGAGACAAGATGACTGTCGATTATAACAGCAAAGCTTACTTGGATAAAGTAGACGCTTGGTGGCGTGCAGCCAACTACATTTCAGCTGCTCAAATGTACTTGAAAGATAACCCATTGTTGAAGCGCGAAGTCGTTGAAAATGACTTGAAGGCTCACCCAATCGGACACTGGGGAACTGTACCAGGGCAAAACTTTATCTATGCTCACTTGAACCGTGCCATCAACAAATACGACTTGGATATGTTCTACATTGAAGGACCAGGTCACGGTGGACAAGTAATGGTATCGAACTCTTACTTAGATGGTTCTTATACTGAATTGAATCCAAACATCCCACAAAATGAAGAAGGTTTCAAACACTTGTGTAAGATCTTCTCATTCCCAGGAGGAATCGCTTCTCACGCGGCGCCTGAAACACCAGGATCTATCCACGAAGGTGGAGAACTTGGTTATGCCCTTTCTCACGCTGCAGGTGCTGTATTGGATAATCCAGATGTGATTGCTGCCACAGTTATCGGTGACGGTGAAGGAGAAACAGGTCCATTGATGGCTGGTTGGTTGTCAAATACCTTCTTGAACCCAGTCAACGATGGGGCGATCCTTCCAATCTTCTACCTCAATGGTGGGAAGATCCACAACCCAACCATCTTCGAACGCAAAACAGACGAAGAATTGGCCCTCTTCTTTGAAGGTCTTGGTTGGAAACCAATCTTTGCGAATGTCACTGCGATTTCAGAAGACCACGAAGCTGCCCACGCTTTGTTCGCTGAAAAATTGGACGAAGCAATTGAAGAAATCAAGAAAGTCCAAGCAGAAGCTCGTAAAGGTTCTGCTGAAGAAGCAACTCAACCAGTATATCCTGTCTTGATTGCTCGTATTCCTAAGGGTTGGACTGGTCCAAAAGCATGGGAAGGAACACCAATCGAGGGTGGATTCCGTGCGCACCAAGTTCCAATCCCAGTAGATGCTCACCACATGGAGCATGTCGATGCCCTTCTTTCATGGTTGGAATCTTACCGTCCAGCTGAATTGTTCGACGAAACTGGAAAGCTAGTTCCTGAAATTGCTGAAATTGCACCAAAAGGTGACCGTCGCATGGCGATGAACCCAATCACAAATGCTGGTGTGATCAAACCAATGAACACAGCTGATTGGAAGAAACATGCCCTTCAATTCAACACACCAGGTGAAATCATGGCTCAAGACATGATCGAATTTGGTAAGTATGCGGCAGACTTGGTAGATGCGAACCCAGATAACTTCCGTATCTTTGGTCCAGACGAAACCAAATCAAACCGTCTTCAAGAAGTCTTCACTCGTACAAGCCGTCAATGGTTAGGACGTATGAAACCAGACTACGATGAAGCCTTGAGCCCTGCTGGTCGTGTCATTGACTCTCAATTGTCAGAGCACCAAGCAGAAGGAATGCTTGAAGGATATGTCTTGACAGGTCGTCATGGATTCTTTGCTTCTTACGAATCCTTCCTTCGTGTCGTGGATTCTATGATTACTCAACACTTCAAATGGTTGCGTAAGTCTAAGACACATACAACATGGCGTAAAAACTACCCAGCCTTGAACTTGATTGCAACTTCAACTGTCTTCCAACAAGACCACAATGGTTACACTCACCAAGATCCAGGTATCTTGACTCACTTGGCTGAGAAAACTCCTGAATATATCCGTGAGTACTTGCCAGCAGATACCAATAGCTTGCTTGCGGTGATGGATGAAGCTTTCAAGGCAGAAGATATGATCAACTTGATCGTTTCTTCTAAACACCCACGTCCTCAATTCTACTCAGCAGCTGAAGCAGAAGAATTGGTTCGTGAAGGCTACAAGGTGATCAATTGGGCATCAACTGTTTCAGCAGATGAAGAGCCAGATCTTGTTATTGCAGCTGCAGGTACTGAGCCAAACTTAGAAGCTCTTGCAGCTATCACAATCTTGCACAAAGCCTTCCCAGAATTGAAGATCCGCTTTGTCAACGTTGTGGATATCTTGAAGTTGCGTCACCCATCCGTTGATGCGCGTGGACTTTCAGATGAAGAGTTCGACAAAGTCTTCACAACTGATAAACCAGTCATCTTTGCCTTCCATGGTTACGAAGGCATGATCCGTGATATCTTCTTTAACCGTCACAATCATAACCTTCGTGTACATGGTTACCGTGAAAACGGGGATATCACCACACCATTTGATATGCGTGTGATGTCTGAGTTGGATCGCTTCCACTTGGCACAAGATGCAGCTAATGCAGCTCTTGGAGAAGCAGCAAGCGCATTTGCAGCGAAGATGGATGAAACAATCGCCTTCCACCATGACTACATCCGTGAAAACGGAGACGACATTCCAGAAGTTCAAAACTGGAAATGGGAAAACGTGAATAAATAAGAAAAGAGAGTGGGACAGAAATCGGTAATTCGTTAGAATTCGATTTCGTCGTCCCACCTCCGCACAGTTGAGTAGGGCTGTAAAAGCTGATGAAATCAGCGTAGTAGAGCCCACTCAACCACTGCGTCTTGCTCGACAATCCAAAAATAATTGAGAGGCTAGGACTTTTGTCCCAGCCTCTTTTGTGATGAACAGCAAGTAACAAAAGGAAAAAGAATGAAAAAAGATGTTTGGAAAACACATATTTTCTAAAAAATGAAAGAGTTTTCAGAGAAACATTGAAGTAAAGTCGAAAAAATAGTAAAATGGAAGAGCTGATTGCAGCAAATCAATTCTTCTACTTTCTCCTTTTGATTAGAGGAGTAGCGTAAATTAGAAAATGGAGTATTCTATGAAGAAAAAAGTTATCTTGAAAAGCAGTATCCTAGCGGTCGCTGCAGGTCTTAGTGTTTTTGCGATCAATAGCGTTTTTGCAGACGAATTGCCTGTGCAGTTCATGGGCGTCAATGACTTCCACGGTGCCTTGGAACAAACAGGGACAGCTCGTTTAGAAGGCGAAACTGTGAAAAACGCAGGAACAGCCCCACTTTTGGCAACCTATTTGAACGATTCGCAAAAAGACTTTGAAACGGAGAATGCAGGAACGCCTAATGCCAGCATCCGTGTGCAAGCGGGAGATATGGTCGGCGCTAGTCCAGCCAACTCTGCCCTCCTTCAAGATGAACCAACTGTAAAAGTCTTCAATGAAATGAACTTTGAATACGGAACCCTTGGTAATCACGAGTTTGACGAAGGACTTGGTGAATTCAACCGGATCATGAAGGGAGAAGCCCCAACACCTGGTCAATTCAATAAGATCGTCGATGAGTATCCTCATGAAGCTTCCAAACAAGAAGTCGTCATTGCCAACTTGGTTGACAAGGATACCAATAAAATCCCATTTGACTGGAAACCTTATACCATCAAAGAAATCCCAGTCAATGACAAGACTGTTAAGGTCGGATTTATCGGGGTTGTTACGACAGAATTCCCAAATCTTGTCTTGCGCAAAAATCATGAACAATACCGTGTTTTGGATGAAGCAGAATCGATTGCTAAATATGCGCGTGAATTAAATGACCAAGGGGTTCATGCGATTGCTGTCTTGGCCCACGTTGCTGCCACTAGTAAGAATGGTGTAGCAGAAGGTCCGGCTGCAGAAATGATCAAAAAATTAAACCAAATCTATCCTGAAAACTCAGTGGATATCGTCTTTGCAGGCCACAACCACCAATATACAAACGGGATGGTTGGAAATACCTTGATCGTTCAAGGTACGTCTCAAGGGAAAGCCTACTCGGATGTCCGTGGAGTCCTAGATACAGATACAGCTGACTTTGTCAAAGCTCCAACTGCTAAAATTATTGCGGTAGATCCATCGAAAGGCAAAGCAAAAGATGCCAAGGTTCAAGCGATCATCGATGATGCCAATGCGACGGTTAAAAAAGTAACAGAAGCAAAAATCGGTACAGCAGAAAAAGCTGAAAATATTACTCGTGAGTTGAATGCGCAAAAAGAAAGTGCTGTTGGAGATTTGGTCACAGCAGCGCAACTAGATATTGCCAAAAAATCAGGTTATCCAGATGTTGACTTTGCCTTCACCAATAATGGAGGAATCCGTGCAGACCTCGTGGTGAAACCAGACGGAACAGTAACTTGGGGTGCAGCTCAAGCGGTGCAACCATTTGGAAATATCCTCCAAGTAGTAGAAATCACTGGGGACCAAATCTACAAAGCTTTGGATCAACAATATGATGAGAAAGAGCTTTACTTCTTGCAAATGGCAGGGATCAAGTACACTTATACAAAACCAGCGGATGCAACGGAAGAAAATCCATATAAGGTTGTGAAAGCTTACAAGGCAGATGGAACCGAAATTGATCGCAATAAGACCTACAAGGCGATTATCAACGACTTCTTGTATGGTGGCGGAGATGGATTCTCAGTTTTCCGCGACACCAAATTGATCGGGGCTATCAATCCGGATACAGAAGTCTTTATCCAGTACATCCAAGATGTGAATAAGGCAGGGAAGAAGTTGTCTGCTTCTATTTTAGGCAACAAGACATTTGTGGAAAAAGTGGAAGAAGATACACCTACTCCAGAACCTCAACCAACTCCACAACCAACGCCAGTTTCTCCAGTAAGTCCTGAAAATCCAGTCCATCCTGTAGCCCCAGTAACTCCGGCTACCCCAACTCCTCAACCTGAAAGCCCAGTAACTCCAGCTCAACCAGCTACAAGCGAAACAAAAGAAGTGGCAACAAACAAACCAGTCGCTGTCACTTATCATACAGGCGGTCAAGCTGAAGTAGTTGCTACACCAGCAACTGGTCTTCCAAAAACAGGTCAAGATGAATTGGCTTCAACCGTCCTTAGCCTCTTTGGCATGACCTCACTAGCTTTAGCAGGATTTGTAGCCAGCAAAAAACGTGAAGAAAAATAAAAAAGAAGATTCCTCTTTTGATATGTTCCGATGGGGATTAAACAAAATTAAGAGTTATCGGAACCTTCAAACGAAACACCCACGGGTATAGACCTGTGGGTGTTTTGTTCTATTTTGTATTATATGGTGCTTTGTCCTCAGCAACCATTGAAACTGATGCTGATTCAGTTGTGTCATAATGAATTCCTTTACGAAGTCGTTCATAAAGAACTCCGCCTATGGTATCCATTACCTGTTTCATCATATCAGGGTCAGAGAACATTTTTACAAAGAAGGATTCGTTCTACTCATATCTGCTTGCTGCCATTTCCGGGAAGTCTTTAGCGAATAGAAGCATAAATGTTTTAAAGTCATTGTTGTGAGCATAACTTTTCCATTTATCCTGAGTAGCATAATCGTTCTCAATTTGAAGAAGAACTTTATCCATCTCCGTAAAGGTAGTCCCATATTTCTCATTGATTTTATCAATAATAATTGTAAGAGGATCTTTCTTCTTTTCTCTGCGTCCAGCCTCGCCAGTAATTGGTTTGAAGCCTTCTTCTGTAGGATCTAATTCGATACTTCCTTCAAAGTCTTTTTCAAGACGATAATACTCGAGCAATACCTTATCATCTACATTTATGATTTCATTGCCACCTTTTGGTAACTGCAGATCTAAAAACTTCGCATAAACACTAAACCTGTGAATGTCTTTATCAAACAATCTGCATACCTGTGTAACAAAAGCATAGATGCGATTAAATCTTGCAAGTGTAGATTTAAATAAATCCTGCTTTTCTGCCGGAAGAGCTTTGAATCTATCAAGTGCAGGTTGAATCTGGCTTTGCAACTTTCCTAAATCTCCAGCATTTTGGGTTTTACTAGCAAAGAATATTTCTGCGAATTTACCAATTTCCATTTCTTGATACACATGATATTCATCAAGGGTATTCTTTAAATCATATATCACGTTCGGATTTGTTTCCTGTTCAAGAACAGTTTCCTCATAATATGGCTCAAATGATTTTTTGATATCCTCTGCTGAGTTTACGAAATCAAGAACGAAGGTATCCTGTTTACCACGCACCGTACGATTTAAGCGTGAAAGTGTCTGAACCGCCTTTACTCCTGATAATTTC
>OKSF01003077.1_pt1 | contig 10307 bp, 6 predicted proteins | sample 1606061 | NCBI WGS metagenome assembly OKSF01 (sample SAMEA3541567, study PRJEB24748) | human gut metagenome | biome: human gut; feature: human-associated habitat; material: faeces | place: China | collected 2012 | reverse complement strand
GCCACAATCTATTTAACACCGAAATCCCAATATCAAACAAAAGCGGCTACTGTTGTCCGGACTTATGATTTGGCACCGAATAAAGCGTGGACATTGCAGGTAGCCCCTAGCTATAACGATAAAACCGGACAATTGGGAGTCTCTATCAAGATTGATGAAGGAACAAATGATATACCTGTAGATATCGTGATCCCTTCTGAATGGGTTTAGTCATTAAGGTCTAATTAAAAAAGAGAAGAAAAAAATCATGAGATTATTAAATTATATTGCTTTAAGCCTGTTCGCTTTGGTCGGTTTTATCTCTTGCGAGATGAGGGAAGAAATAAAGAGTGGCAAAGAGGGTGTGGATATGGGACTTTTGGAGTTGAGTGTACAAGCTAAATCTCCGGCGGTGACGAAGGCTACATCTGTTAGTACGGACGATTTCCCGGTTTCTATTGTCGGGAAAAGTATAGATGGGGAAGAGGTTGAAAGAAATTATGATGCGGTGGCGGATTTACCGGAATCTATTTTATTGCCGGTAGGTACTTATTCCGTAGTTTCTCATACAAAAGGCGTACTGGAAAAGAAATTGGAAGCTCCTTATTATAAGGGAAGTTCCGAAATGGAAATTAAGAAGGATATCACGAGTAGCGCAAAGGTGACTTGCAAGATGCAGAATAGTAGGATTCAATTGAATTATAGTTCGGAGTTTTTGGCGAAGTTTACAGAATGGACGATCATGTTGGATGATGGCTCCGAGACTGCGTTGTCAGTTCAGGAAACAAGCGCAAATGCCTCTGCGAGTCCTGCTCCTATTTATTGGTATTTTGGTGAGGGAGGAGCGGAAACCGTAACACTGAATATTCGGGCAAAAACCATAGAGGGGAATACGGTCACGATGGCTCCTTATGTATTCAAAAAAGAGGATGCCAAGGAAAAATATGATGATGTTGATAACCCCAATTTCACGGGTGGAGAAGCGCTTATCATCGATCTGAAACCGGGAAATGAGGAAGACCCTACTACGGGAGCGGTTACAGGTATCTCTGTTACGATAAGTGTTATCTTTGAGAATCATAATGAGGCTGTAGATATTCCGGTAGAGGATAAAGAGGAGACGAAACCGGATCCGGATCCTACGCCAGACCCGGGAGAAGAACTTTCTTTAAAGTTACCTAACGATGTTTCGTTTTCAATAGAGGATCAGGAACTACCAGAGGCGATTGCGACAATTAAAGCTGTTAATACTTTAAAAAGTATGACTGTTAAAATTATTGCAGGAAATAATTTGTTGCCTGAAGCATTAGAACTAGCAGGAGCGTTGGGATTGGATTTTATTGAAGGAGTTGATTTAGTCGCTCAATCTACGGCTGTAAATCAATTGTTTGATACGGTTGGTAAATCGGACGTTAAGGCTCCAACTACGGATGCTACTGAATATAATTTTACGATTAGTGCTTTCTTCTCTTTATTGACAGATCCGACAGATGAAGGAAAATCTCATGAGTTCCACATTACTTTGGTTGATGATAAAGATGCTGAGGTATCGGGAATATTTCGTGTAATAATAACAGAGTAAGAAAATGAAAAGTATTTTTTTTATATTGTCATTGTTGTGCCTTGTTTCATTAATGAGTTCTTGTCAAAAAGAAAACGAACTAGCAAGAGATAACATGGGTTATTTACGATTGGAAGTAGGAACTACTACCAGTGTAAGTACGAAAAGTTCTGTTCCTGAAAACTATAATCCCCAACAACTTTATGTTGAGATTAAGGATGAAACAGGGAGTGTAGTAGAAAGTACGGAGAACTATACGGAATGGAAAGGTAAACAATTTAAATTAAAGGCAGGGTGTTATACGATTACTGCTTCGTCTAATGGATTTGATGGTAATGCTTCAGGAGTGAATATTCCTTATTATAAGGGTTCTGCTCAAGTTACGATTCTAGAAGGGAAAGAAATGACAGCTGATATTACATGTAAGTTGGCGAATGTCAAAGTTACTGTGAATTTTGATGAAACTTTCAAAAAAACTTTTGCGAATGCGATTGTTTTGATAGAGTCGAAGGTTACGGGTATCAATAATCACAAATTTACGATGGGAGTACAGAGCCAGCCTGTTTATTTTCCTGAGGGGAATTTGAAAGCCTCAATTACTGTTGTTAATAAAGAAGGGAAATCTTTTTCCCAAAGCCAAGAATTCACGAAGGTGAAGGCTCGTGATCATTATATCTTGAATTACAAAGTGGCGGAATCTGGCTCTGTCGGTGATATTAAAATTGAAATAGATGATACTGAAAAAGAATATACTTATGCCATTACAGTTCCAGTTACTTCAACAACACAATTGCAAGTGGAAGATATAGAGGCTTGGAGTAATTTTGCTTATTTAAAAGGTGAAATTGTATCTGAAGCTGAAAAATTAGAGCCTACTAATATAAAATTTGAATATAGGGAGAAGAATATTCCCGATTGGACTGTTGTGGATGCAATTTTGGATGGCGATAAATATAGAGCTAAAGTAACAGAATTACGATCAGGTACAGAATATGTATATCGATTAATTTATAAAGGTGAATCAGAATATGCTAGTGCCCTATCTTATTTTACAACAGAAACAGCTGTTTCGTTATATAATGGGGATTTGAATGAATGGTATTCGCGTAGTAATAATAACGCTTTGAATACTTCTACTTGGTATGCTGTTTCTGAGAGTTATTATAATGTCAATGGATCTTTTTGGGATTCTAGCAATCCTGGGACAACAACAGGTATGGGAGCATTCGCTAATATAAATCCGACGCAGCCAAATAGTGAAATTGTTTATGAGGGAATGTATTCTGCAAAACTTCAGTCACAATTCAAAGTGAAGTTTGCAGCGGCAAGTTTATATTCGGGTAAATTTAATTCATTAGTAGAAACTAAAGGAGCTAAAATTGATTTTGGTCAACCATTTACAGAGCGACCGACTCAATTGACAGGTTGGTTTCAGTATTCTACGGGGGCGATTAACTATGTAGATAAAAGTCAGCCTGCCAATACGGTTACTGAAGAGGATCAAGACTTATGGTCTGCATACATTGTCTTGACTACAGGCACCTATCAGTTGAATAATACAGATATGGCTGGTACTTCCAAGGATTTCGCTAAGTTGCTGGTGGATGATGCGGATGATTTCGTTGTTGCGTATGGAGCTTTGCCTGATGCTCAATGTATAGCTTCTTCTGTTTGGAAGGAGTTTACGATTGATTTAGTGTATAAGAATCTGGAAAAGAAACCGACTCATATAATTATTGTCTTTTCTTCTAGTAAATACGGTGATTATTTTACAGGAAGTACTTCCAGTTTGCTTTATTTGGATGATTTGGAATTAATCTATGGTGATAATCCACAGGTAAAATAGGAATGCATTAATTGATGAAACATAAATTATTTATAGTGACCTTGCTGGTGGTCATGGGTATAGGCTCTGTGATAGCTCAATCTTCCCGTAGAATTCAGAGAATTGACCGGGAGATCCAGAAGACTGTCTTTATCCCGAAAGGGACTTGGATGGCCGGAGGTACGGTCTCTTATTCTGAGCATAATGAGAGTAACTTAAATTTCCTCGTGTTGAAAGATATCGAAGGGAAGGGGTATGATTTTAGTGTCAGCCCTTATTTCGGTTATTTTTTCCGGGATAATATTTCTATGGGTGCCCGCTTCTCTTACAAACGGAATTATTTGGATCTGGGTAATTTCGATTTGAATTTGGGAGAAGACTTTAAAATCAGCTTGAAGGATCTTTATTATCTGGAGCATAAGTATGAGGCTTCTTGTTTTATACGGACATATATGCCGATCGGGAAAAGTAAGATTTTTGGGTTGTTTAATGAGGCTCGGTTGACTTATGGATATGGAACAGGTAAAAACTCTACCGGATCGGGTACGGAATATGATGGCTCTTATCAAACCGTGCAGAATATGCAGATTGGTTTCGCACCGGGAATGACTGCCTTTATTACGGATTGGTCTGCTGTAGAGGTTTCGGTTGGCGTGATGGGTTTTGACTTTAAGTGGATTGATCAAGAGACAAACCAAGTGGAGGAAGGACGGCAACGGGTTTCTTCGGGTAATTTTAAGATAAATCTATTCTCTATAAATATAGGTATGACGTTTTATCTGTAAATATTAGGAGATGATGATAAAATTAGGTTGTTATATAAGCTTATTCTTCACGTTGGCCAGCTGTGTTATAGAGGATGATATTCCTTATCCTGTAGTAGATGGAGCGATCCTTTCCATGGAGGTAGAGGGGCAACGGGCTGGAGAGGACGGACAAAGTGTCGAGGCTACGATCAATAATACGGATCGTACGGTAACTTTATTTGTGAATGATTCCGTGGATATCTCTAACTTAAAGATTAAGCGCTTGAAAATAACGGATGGAGCGGTGTTAGTGGGTGATTCTACGGCTTGTGTGGATATCAAAAATTTTCCTACCACTGGCTTCGCTTCGTTAGATAGTATCTCTTCTACCGCTAATACACGGGTAGATTTCACGTCACCGGTTTCTTTTACGGTAAGCACGTATCAAGATTATAAATGGAAAGTGTCCGTAAAGCAAATCATCAATCGGGAAATTGATGTGACCAATCAAGTGGGAAACGCAGTCATCGATGCGTACAACCGGAACGTGATTATTTATGTATCTCCGGAACAATCTTTAAGGGATTTACAAGTGAATAAGATGAATCTTGGAGGTGAATATGGTACGGTAGAGCCGGATCCCACCGCTTCTACCGAGAAAGATTATTCAAGTGGTTCCCGACAATTCTTTGTTGGAAACGCATGGGAAGACGTGATGCAGAAATGGACGGTTTATGTGTATCATAAATCAGGGGAATCGTCAGCTTCCTCGGAGGTTTTCGCCATGGTGACCAAGGCTTCGTTAAGTGGAAAGATACAGAGTGGAAAGACCCCGGTCATTGAGTATAAAAAACAAGGTGATGCGTTATGGAATACGTTGGCGGCTTCAGACGTAAAGGTATCCGGTACTTCTTTTACCGCTAGCTTGGCGGGGCTGAAAGCAAATACAACTTATCAATATAGGATATCGATTGATGGAGAATCTGGGGAGGAAAAATCATTTGTGACAGCGGAAGAGATTGCTTTGACAAACGCTAGTTTTGATAATTGGTCGCAAGTCGATAAACTTTATCAACCTTGGAGTGATGGAGAAAATACTTTTTGGGATACAGGAAACAAAGGTGCGACTACGGTTGGTGAAAGTAATTCTACCCCAACTACGGATACGAGCAATGGTTTAGGCAAGGCTGCCTCTTTAGAATCTAAATGGATTGTATTGAAATTTGCTGCTGGGAATATCTTTGCTGGTGCGTATAAGAAGACTGTGGGTACGAATGGAGTCTTGGATTTTGGGCGTCCTTTTACTTCTTTCCCAACAAAATTGCGAATCCATTATAAATATAATAGTATGACGATTGATAAAGTTGGCGATGATGCGTTGACACATTTGAAAGGTGATCCAGACTCTTGTCATATTTATATTGCGTTAACAGATTGGGACACTCCTTTTCGTGTTTATACTGGTAAAAGCGAGACTAAGGTGAAAATAGATGGACAGGAGGTTACTGTTAAACCCCAATTGTTCGATCCCAACGATTCGCATGTGATTGCCTATGGCGAGTTGACCAAGGGAGAATCCGTAACATCGTACACGCAAGAGGATATTGTTTTGAATTATCGTTATACGAACCGTACACCCAAATATATCGTGATAGTGGCCTCGTCTAGCAAATATGGTGACTACTTCACGGGAGGCGTAGGTAGTAAACTATGGTTGGATGAGTGTGAATTGATATATGATTAAGGATATGAAGATAAAAAAGATATATACGATGCTGCTGGCATCAATCGCTTTGACCGCCTGTCAGCAAGAAAACTTGTCGGACCCGGTGAAAGGTGCTTTTAGTATATCTTTGACCGAGGCTACTGCCGAGGTGGAAACGAAGGCGACACCCGCTGATTTGGATAAGCCGGTCGCGGAGAAGTTCAATCTGCTAATAACCAATAAGACAACCGGAAAGGAACTTTATAAGGGTGCTTTCACGGATCAGACAATTCCTGCGTCTGTTGGAACTTATACGGTAAAGGCTACTTGTAGCCCGAACACATCGTATGAAGAGAATCCAGTGCTTGCTTTAGATGCTCCTTACTACGAGGGAACGGAGGAGGCTACCTTGACGGTGGACAAAACGGTTTCGGTAACGATTCCTTGTCAAGTTGCGAATGCGCTGGCATCTATCCGTTTTGGGAATAATAAGGACAAATTCGAGGCTCTGTTCTCGAGCTATAGCGTGGAAGTAAAGGTTGGCAATAGTTCTGTGTCCTTACAAGATACTTTACGAAGTGCTTACTATCGGGCAGGTTCGGATGTGAAGTTTTTTTTTAAAGGCAAGTTGAAAGGAAATGGCCAAGATGTCACCAAGGAGCTGACGCATAGTGAGTTCAGTAAAGCGGAGACATTCGTGGCTGGTGCGCATTGTGTTATTAATTTATCTGTCGAGAAAACTACCTCTGGTGTAATCCTTACGGTAGCTGCCGCCGAGGTGAAGAAGGAGACAATTAACGCGACGATTCCGATGGAGTGGTTACCAGCGCCAAAAATAGTGGCGAAGGGATTTACAGGTAATACGTTGGATGTGTATGAAACATGTAACCCAAAGAATGTAGGGTTGGATTTCAACCTATCTTCAGATTTGCAAGAACTGAAATTTGCGGTGAACTTTGAGGATCAAACTTATAAGAGTTTGAATGGGGATTATATATTATCAACGATGACCGATGAGGATAAGGCGAAATTCGTGGATGCCGGAATCTCATTACCAGTGATCGGGCAGAATAGCCCGTCAATGAATATTACGGAATTTATCGCTAACTTGAGAGCGGATAATGAACAGACAATAAATAATACAATTTCTATTACAGAGATAAAAGCTAATAATCGAACAGTTTCTGGAAAGTATACAGTTTTGACTCATAAACCGGAATTTTCTGTAAATATATTACCGGGTGATATTTGGACAAAAGAGTTTACAGTAGAAGGTTGTATGGTTACGGAAGGGAGAGGAGACGCTACTGCTATCAATACGGATTTGACCTATCAATACAGTGAGGATAATGGGAGAACTTGGATTGAGTTTAATGATAACATAAGGCAAGTGTTTACTTCTACACCAGAGAAGAAAGCTTATCAAGTTCGTGCATTATATAGAGGTGCATTAATATCTTCTCTTGTTAATGTGGAATTGGAATCTCCAGTACAGTTACCAAATTCAGAAATGGAAGATTGGAGCCTTAAAGCTAATGGAACGGTAAATTCAGCCTATGAATTTTTGCCTTATGAGAGTGATGAGAGTGATATTTGGTGGGCAACAAATAATAAGCGTTCTATGGATGGAAAAAAAATATTAACTTGGTCTTATGTCGCATTTAGTCCTTGTGTAAGTTACGTGGAGAACCCCGTACATGGCGGAAACCGTTCTGCTTTAATTTATACGTCAGGGCACGGAGGTGGTTATGCTTCCACTCCCACTGTTATATATCCGGAAAGTGCGTTTGCCGGGAGTTTATTCATAGGAACGTATGATTGGTCTAATTCTAATGAGGTAATTAAAACAGGGCATACTTTCTCTTCCCGTCCTCAAAGATTATCTTTTTGGTATAAATATGTTCCTAAAAATAGTGATCAATTCAAGGTGTATATTGAGTTAAGGAATGGTTCTGATATTATAGCTACAGGAACATATATTCCAATTGCCTATTCTATAGCAGACAGTGAATTTAAGCAAATGGAAATCCAGTTGGAATATAATGATTCAAAGAAATCTGCAACGTCGTTGTATGTACAGTTCCTTTCAACAACTAAGACTTCATTCTCTAAAGGTGATTTTGATAAAGGAAAATCAATTACATTTCCTGTAATGGGAAGCTGGAAAGCCCATATCGGAAGTATGCTTTATATTGATGATATCTCACTGATTTATGATAAATAAGTAGCTTGATGAAACGAATAATATATACTATAATAGTTCTTTTTACTCTCGTTTCTTGTCAGCAAGAGGATTTGGTGCAATCGCAATCTCCCGGTTTCCTTTCTTTAGAAAACGTGACCGTGACAGCTAGCGATGTCAGCTCAATCCAGACGAAAGCGGGGGTTGATGCCCAACTCGGGATAGAAATATGGAAAGATGGCTCTCTTTACAACAATTGCAAATATGAGCCGGGAGAAACTCCTAGCAAGATAGAGTTGCCTGCGGGTTCTTATCTATTGAAGGCATATACCCCCAATTATGCCTCGATGGAAACTCTATTTATTGAAGGAAATTTAGGGGAGGCCGTTTATTATAAGGAACAGGCATTTGTGATAGAGGCGGAGAAGGTGACTTACCCGGCTGTATCCGTGCCGATGATAAACTTCGGTATATGTTTGAAGGATGATCTGCCTAGTAGCTTTAATGATTATACGCTGGATGCAACTATCGGTGATCGTACAATCACGCTTAAACCTGCCGAGATTGGGTATTTTCCCATATCTGCAATAGGTAGTACCTTGACGTTTTCCTTGAATGCTATAAATGCGGATGGAGAATCGCTGGATACGAAGGAAACCGCCTCAAATCTTCAAGCGGGTACGATTTACGAGGTCGTCTACTCGATGGCTACGAAAAGTTTGGATTGCGAAACGTTGAATATGTATTAGTTATAGCGAACAGGATGTTTGGGAGAAAATGGAGATATTACGTTGGGTTGCTGGGGCTATTGCTCGGGCTGAATGCTTGTGTGACGGAAGATCTGCGTAATCCCATTGCTGAAGGACAAGGTTACTTACGTTTGGAACTAGCCTCTGTAACTACAGAGCTTTCGTCTTCTTCGCAGACGAAAGCGTCAACGACATCTATACCTAGCGAAGATATACCAGATGCTTCCGATTTTACGATAGATATCCAAAAAGGGGGAACTAGCGTTGACGGTTTCCCGAAGCTGTATAGCGAAATAAATAGTAGCTCATTAGTTCTGGCTACGGGTGATTATACGGTTTCGGCTTATTCTGGCGAGAATACCTTGATTCAAGCGACTCCTTATTTCTTCGGTTCCACGGATGTTACAGTCCTTCCAAATCAACAGGTAAAAGCTTCTATCGAAGCCTCCTTAGCGAACGCTTTATTGGTTCCTGTCGTGGATGAGAGTCTGCAAAAGCATTATTCCGCATGGGAATTGACGGTAAAAGTCGGAGAAGAATCTATGCGGTTGGCTTCAAAAGAGAATTCAAATAACCATTTATATGTAAAAGCCGGACAGTCGGTAACGGGCCTATTCAATGGTACGAATCTGGTTGGAAAGGGAACTTCGACAGAATGGACGATGATTTCTGAGACAGCCTCCCGCACGCAATATACCATTCAATGTAATCCGGATTTGTCTGTATTCTCAAACATTCAATTGATGGCAACGGCTACTCATATATACGATAATGGCTCTTTGACTGGGACAGAGGTTATATTGAGTCTTGCGGCTAATGGCGCTCCGGTAGAAGCGGTCGCATCATGGGATATAAAGGTCTTATACAATGGAGAAACGATCCGGACGTATTCAAATACCCCCACTAACGCAACCATGAATGTCTCTGACGGCTGGCCATATGTACCGCAAGGCAGTACGCTATCTGCTTCTATCTCCCTGAAGTCCGGAGATATAGTAGATCTCCCATCCGTCTCTATGGCAACCATCCCCTTACCTACGTTTACGGCAACGGTTTCCGGTAGTACTAGTTACTCTGTTTATAAATCCTCCGGTGCTACTGCCGCAAATGAAAGGGATGGATCGAGTATTTTCGATATATCTTCATCAGTGAATATCTCTTCGGATATATTGGATAACACAAACTACTCAAACTTGCTGAAGGTTACTTATACAACGGATGGAGGAGGTAATTCGGGTGAATTGCCATACGGTTCTGTTGGAACATTATCTGGCCTCGCTTGGCAAAAGCATGCTTTGACGGCTACGGTTATTTTTGATGGTGTAACAGATACATCTTCCGTTGATTGCTATGTGACGGGGGTGCCTTTTAGTCAAGATCTTAGGGCAAATAAAGACATCTCTGCTTGGAAAGTGATAGGTGATACTGACTATGATAGTGGTTGTGGCCAGCAAATCTTGTATTTTTATAGTACCAATGGTAAACGATTGTATGCGAGAATGTATTCTCCTGTTTTTAATATGCCTGAAGATATGTCTATTAACTATACGATTGGTAATA
>OKSF01003069.1_pt1 | contig 10320 bp, 7 predicted proteins | sample 1606061 | NCBI WGS metagenome assembly OKSF01 (sample SAMEA3541567, study PRJEB24748) | human gut metagenome | biome: human gut; feature: human-associated habitat; material: faeces | place: China | collected 2012 | reverse complement strand
TATCCGCACCACCGTCGTTTCAAAAAGGAAGCGCCATGGCAGAACACATGACCCCCGTAGTCGCGAAGGTCTTGCCCGAGGAAAAGGCAGCCTTCGCGGCGGCAACTCAGCTCGTAGGCACCACGCCGTCCAACGCTATCCGTATGTTTATCGCCGCGTTTAATCGCTGCGGCACCTTTCCGTTCGACATTTCGCCCAGCGGGGCCTTTGGCACTGCGCCCGATTCTCATCAATAAGTGATCCGTTTTCCTCCGTCCCCATGGGATCAGCTCTCTGCCGAGTTGTGGTAGAACTAGGGAACGGTTTTGAGGAGGTTGGCATGCTCAATGCGATGATTTGGGCGCTTGCCTGTTTTGGCGTTGTCGCTGCCGATATAGCCATGAGCGTGGTTCTGTTTTCAGTTCTCGATGCCGTATCGGTGCTGACGGGCTATCCGATCGACAATCTCGATATCCAATGGTTCCAGGCTGCCGCTCAGACGGCGTCGTTTTTGATGGCGCTGCTGTGGTGGCGTTATTTGTGGCCGCGCTCGTTTATGGCGCGCTGGCAGGGCGAGCGCCCGCTTGGCGGGGGAGCGCGTGGGGCGTGGAAACGCATCGCCTGCGTTATCGTGATCGGCCTTGCCCTGCAGGTGGTCGTTGGCTACGTGACCGACGCTGTGCTGTCGCTGTTACCCGAGGCGGCGGCCGATTACAGCGAACTTGTCGAGGAGACGGGCATGGGCGACACGAGCTATCTGGCCGTCCTGACCACGGTGCTCGGCGCTCCGTTTTGCGAGGAACTGCTGGTTCGCGGTATCATTTTTGAGTTTTCGCTCCGAGCATTTAACCCGCAGTGCCGTCCGCTCTGGAAACGCCGGCGTCGCGCACGGGCGCAAGACGTCGCCATGGTGCCCTGGGCGGCCCCGAATACCTGGGGCGTCGCCGCGGCGATTGTGCTACAGGCGGCGGTCTTTGGCTTTATGCATATGAACTGGGTGCAGGGCTGCTACGCCGGCGCCGCCGGTCTGGTCTTTGGCTGGGTGCTCGTGACCACTGGAAAGCTCCGCTACACGATCCTGCTGCACTTTGCCTTTAACGCCGGGTCGTACCTCATGGGTTTGCTGTGGTTTGTGAACACGCCGTTCGACGTGGCAATTACGGTCGCTATCGCCGGCGTCATCCTCGTTGAGGCAATGCGCTCGCTGCGCCACGCGTGTGGGATGGACGCAGCGAGCGCACCGCTGCCCTAGTTGCGACGCCCGCCGCCGTTGGCACCCTGACGCCCCTGAGCTGCACGGTTGCGACCGGCGGTGTTCTGCGCACGCGACATGCCGCCGTGGCCCTTGCTGCCCTTGGGCCCCTTGCCGGCGGCGCCACCGTGGGCCTTGCCGCCCTTCTTGCCGGTGCCATGGCCACCGCCAGCAGACGTCTCGCCCGGACGCGGGGGCACGGGACGAATCAGGCAATGCTTGGTGTAGCCGATCAAATCGCGGCGGCCGGCCTTTTCCAGCGCCTCGCGCACCAGCTTGTAGTTCTCGGGCTTGCGATACTGGATGAGCGCGCGCTGCATGGCCTTCTCGTGCGGGTCGCGCGCCACATAGATCGGCTGCATGGTGCGCGGGTCCACGCCGGTGTAGTACATGCACGTCGACATGGTGGACGGCGTGGGGTAGAAGTCCTGCACCTGCTCGGGCATGTAGCCCATGTCGCGCACGGCTTCGGCAAGGTCCACGGCTTCCTTCATGGTTGAGCCGGGGTGGCTCGAGATCAGGTACGGCACCACATACTGCTTGAGTCCGTATTCGCGGTTCAAACGTTCAAATTTACGGCAGAACGCATCGTAGACGGCGCGGCTCGGCTTGCCCATCACGGACAGCACTGCATCGCTCACGTGCTCGGGCGCTACGCGCAGCTGGCCCGAGACATGGTGTTCCAGCAGCTCGCGCAAAAACTCGTCCGAGGCATCGGCCATGGTGTAGTCAAAGCGGATGCCACTGCGGACAAAGACCTTCTTGACACCCGGCAGCTGGCGCAGGTCGCGCAACAGCTGCGTGTAGCCGCTCTCGTCGACCACCATGTTCTTGCATACGCTCGGCCACAGGCAGCGTTTGTTCTTGCATACGCCGTGCTTGAGCTGCTTGTCGCAGGCGGGACGGCTAAAGTTTGCCGTCGGTCCGCCCACGTCGTTGATGTAGCCCTTAAACTCGGGGTCGTGCGTGAGCAGCTCGGCCTCGCGCATGATCGAGTCGTGGCTGCGCATCTGCAGCACGCGTCCCTGGTGGAAGGTGAGGGCGCAAAACGAGCACTCGCCAAAACAGCCGCGGTTGGAGCTAATGGAAAACTTGATCTCGGCAAAGGCCGGCACGCCGCCTGCCGCGTCGTAGTCGGGATGCCAATCGCGTGCGTAGGGGAGCTCGGCCACCTCGTCCATCTCGTCGGTGGTGAGCGTCGCCGACGGCGGGTTCTGCACCACATAGACGCCATTGGGGTAGGGCTCTACCAGGCGGTGTCCGGTGATGGGATCCATGTTCTGCTGCTGCACATTAAAGCTGCGCGCGTAGTTGAGCTTGTCGGCGGTAAGGTCGTCCCAGCTGGGCAGCAGGTCGTAGTCGTAGACCTCGTCGAGTGAGCCCGTGCGGTAGACGGTGCCGTTGATATAGGTGATCTGATCGACGGGCAGTCCCGCGTCGAGCGCGTCGGCGATCTCGACAATCGCGTGCTCGCCCATGCCGTAGATGAGGATGTCGGCGCCCGAGTCGAGCAGTACCGAGCGCTTGAGTTTGTCCTGCCAGTAGTCGTAGTGGGCCAGGCGGCGCAGGCTCGCCTCGATGCCGCCGATGATGATGGGGGCGTCCTTGAACGTCTGGCGGATGAGGTTGCCGTAGACCGTGACAGCTCGGTTGGGACGGTGCCCCTCCTCGCCACCGGGGGTATAGGCGTCGGTGTGGCGGCGGTGCTTGGTCACCGAATAGTGGTTGACCATGGAGTCCATGTTGCCGGCACTGACGAGAAAGCCCAGGCGCGGCTCGCCGAGCACCGTGATGCTGGCGGGATCGGTCCAGTCGGGTTGGCAGATGATGCCCACCTTGTAGCCGTGCGCGTCGAGGACGCGGCTGATGATGGCCATGCCAAAGCTGGGATGGTCCACGTAGGCGTCGCCGCAGATGTAGACAAAGTCGCACTGGTCCCAGCCGCGTGCATCCATGTCGGCGCGGCTGACAGGGAGGAACTTATCGCGGCCCGGGCGCCAGGGGCGTGCGGGCGTCGCTTGGGGATGCTTGGTGCGGGCGACCGTGGCCTGCGCCTTGCCGCCGCGCTTTTGCTGCTGGCCCTGTTTGCCCTGCTGACTGCGCTGGTTGTTCTGAGCGTGCTGAGGCTTTTTTGCCACGATCCCTCCCGGTGTTTGTATGCTGCACGTAATTGTAACCAGTCTTTTTGGGGCGGGGCTGAAAAGACTGGTGGAGTACATGAGCTGGCGGATCGGCGCGTCGATGCGGGTGTCGGCGCCGCGCCCGCCGTTTGTTTCCAGACTGTGTATCCGCGCGTTAGGGAACTCGTCTCGCGCGCACGCCATGTTGTCAATGGGTTACAGTATGAACGGCGGCTATGTTTCCGCCAACGCACGAGAGAGTCGTCAACAAGGAGGATGCACGACGATGCAGCGTGCCAAGCAGATATCGGAGTCTATTGAGCTGGGCATCATCTTGGCGCTCGCCGGTGGCTTTATGGACGTTTATTCGTACATTGGGCGCGACCATGTTTTCGCAAACGCTCAGACGGGCAACATCCTGCTCGTGGGCGTGAGCATTTCGGAAGGCAACTGGGCGCTCGCGGGACGCTATTTCTTCCCCGTGGTGTCGTTTGCCGTGGGCATTATGCTTGCCGACCTGGTTCACGAGCGGTTTGGCAGTGTGATTCACTGGCGCCAGGTGACGGTGTTTTTTGAAGCCGTCATCTTACTGGGCGTGAGCTTTATTCCCGGTGGCGATTTCAACCTGCTCGCCAACTGCCTCACTTCGTTTGCCTGCGGTATGCAAGTCGAGAGCTTCCGCAAGATCCACGGTCACGGTATCGCCACGACCATGTGCATCGGCAACTTGCGCAACGCGCTGCAAAACGTGGACGATTACATCATCACCCACAAGCGCGGCTTTTTGGAAAACGGCCTGCTGTACTTTGGCGTGATCTTTACCTTTGTGTTTGGCGCCGTGTTGGGCAACTGGTGTATTGAGCGCATGGGCCTGCACGCCATTGCGGTGGCGAGCGTGCTGCTGTTCGTGGCGTTTGCCATCATGTTTATCGACCGTGAGCGCGACTTGCACAGGAAATGGGCCCGCATCATAGCTGACTGGCAGACCACGAGTCTTAAGCGCTAAGGTGCATGTTCGTAACAACATTCAGGAGCCAGAAAAACTATCTAGCTCCTGAATGTTGTTACGAACTGCTTTTTGCGATTTATTCGAGATGCTCTTCAATCCGAGCCCTCAGAAGGGCAATGGCTGTGGGTATTCCAATTGCGGCGGCTAATTCGGCTTTATCCAAAACCTGTATGCTAAAGCACGATTGTTTATCACATTGAAGGACGATAACTGAAGATAGCTTCACTTCCCGTTGACTGAATATATCGTAATCTCCAGATAGGAAGTTACCTTTTATTGTGTAATTCGGTATGTTCGTTACGCACTTCATCTCAAGTCTGTTTAGGCCATAATCGAACACCGCAACTTCCTTGTGTTCGATGATGAGCGCAACCCTGGGCATGTTACTAAAACCACCGTCGACGACAGTAAAGAGTTTTTCATTTGCATCGTCATAAACGGTATATTTAAGACTCAATAGCTGTCCTAGTGGACCCGTGAACCCATGTCTTTTGATATCGAGGTTGTCTCCAGCTGGGTTGATGAGAGCTAGAGCATGCGGATAAGGGTTACCTTCAATTGAGATTCGATATTCGTTTGTAGCCGTCTTGCTCGATTTAGGACCAGTAGCCAACACGTGTCATCGCCTCGATCGAATTGGAACCGACTTCTGCTTCGTGCGGAGAATTACGCTGTACGTTGCAGTGCAAGCAGCTGCAATAACAACATGGGCAATTTCTAACAAAATGAATGACGCTATTTGCTGCATGCATGTTATTTACTATAAAGTATCCTTTTATAAACGTATTGTCAAACATATATTGCTAAAACAGAAACAATTTTAGACTGTGTTGGTCGTATTCTTTGGGCGATTGCTCCTATAATCTAGCCTTCGCTGCTGTTGGGAGGGAAGGACTAGGGCTCCGTTATTATGTTGAAACGCTTTAACACTTTTGATGTTCTCGCGTGTTTTTTGTTTCAAAAGCGTTAGGATGGGACTCATAGCGTGGGGCGTAATGGGTGCCCCGCACACGATGGGAGGCTATCAATGGCTAATCGTTTCGTTCTCAATACCATTTCTTATCATGGTTCTGGCGCCATCAAGGAGATCCCCGGCGAGCTCCAGCGTCGCGGCTACAAGAAGATCTTCGTCTGCTCCGACCCCGATCTGGTCAAGTTTGGCGTTACCGCTAAGGTGACCGACGAGCTCGACGCCGCCGGCATCGCTTGGAGCCTCTACTCCGAGATCAAGCCCAACCCCACTATCCAGAACGTCAAGGACGGCGTCGAGGCCTTCAAGGCCGCCGAGGCTGACGCTATCGTGACCATCGGTGGCGGCTCCTCTATGGACACCGCCAAGGCCATCGGCATCATCATCAACAACCCCGAGTTCGCCGATGTCCGCAGCCTCGAGGGCGTTGCTCCGACCAAGAACCACGCCGTGTTCACCATCGCCGTGCCGACGACCGCCGGTACCGCTGCCGAGGTGACCATCAACTACGTCATCACCGACCCCGAGAAGGTCCGCAAGTTCGTGTGCGTCGACACCAACGACGCCCCCGAGGTCGCCGTCGTCGACCCCGACATGATGGCTTCCATGCCTGCCGGCCTCACCGCTTCCACTGGCATGGACGCTCTGACCCACGCCATCGAGGGCTACACCACCAAGGGCGCTTGGGAGCTCTCCGACATGTTCCACTTTGAGGCCATTAAGCTGATCAGCGAGAACCTGCGCGACTCCGTCGCCGAGGCCAAGTCCGGCCAGCCCGGCTCCGGCCGTGAGGGCATGGCTCTTGGCCAGTATGTCGCCGGCATGGGCTTCTCCAACGTTGGCCTGGGCATCGACCACGCCATGGCTCACACCCTGTCCGCTCACTACGACACCCCGCACGGCGTCGCCTGCGCCATGCTGCTGCCGATCGCCATGGAGTTCAACAAGCCGGTTTGCACCGAGCGCCTGGCCAAGGTCGCCGTCGCCATGGGCGTTGACACCACGGGCATGAGCACCGACGAGGCCGCCGACGCCGCCATCGCCGCCGTCAAGCAGCTTTCCGCCGACGTGAACATCCCGCACGTCTGCGAGGCCATGAAGGCCGACGAGATCGAGGTCCTGGCCAAGGACGCCATGGCCGACGCGTGCTTCCCGGGTAACCCGCGCGAGGCGACGCTCGACGACGTCATCGAGCTCTTCAAGAAGATCTGCCCGGCTGCCTAACTTGGTTCGGCGGGCCTCTGCCCGTTAGCCCCACAATCGTCCTCGGACATGTCGGAAGCCCCCGCTGCGCACTACGTGCGGCGGGGCCTCCTTCTGTCCTGCGGAAAGATTCTGGGGCTAACGGGCGGGGCCCGCCGGCTCGTTGTCGTGGCGGGCGCTGTTCGGAAGAGCTCGATGGGTCATCTCGCTGGGTAAATATTTGTGCGTGATGGTATCGTTGTTGGGGCTTTTACTGATTACGGGATGTTGACTTTGGAGTTGTGGATGGTGTCTCAAATGGATTCTACGCTTGGTTTTATTACTGACCAGCTTAAGACGCTGACTTCTATTGCTTCGCCTACGGGTTTTACTCGTGCGGCGACTGATTATCTGATGGAGACCCTGCGCGATATGGGCTTTGGCCCCGAGCGCTCCAATAAGGGCAACGTGTTGGTTGAGCTTGGCGGCGAGGGTGAGCCGCTCGTATTGGCGAGTCATGTCGATACCCTGGGCGCCATGGTGCGCTCCATTAAGGACAATGGCCGCCTGCGTCCCACGACGCTTGGTGGGCACCAGTGGTCTACGGCCGATGGCGAGAACTGCACCGTCTACACGCGTGACGGCAATGTGTACACGGGCGTGGTCCTCAATACCGAGCCTTCGGCGCACGTGGCCGACGAGCCGGTCAAGACCATCGAGAAGAACATGGAGATCCTGCTCGATGAGAATGTCGACAGCAAGGATGACGTGCTTGAGCTGGGCATTCAGACGGGCGACATCATCGCTATGGATCCGCGTACCACGGTGACGGAGAGCGGCTACATTAAGAGCCGCTTTCTGGATGACAAACTGTCGGCGTCGATTCTGCTGGGTCTGGCCCGCGCCGTTGCTGACGGCGAGGTGTCGCTTTCGCGCAAGGTGTCGCTGCTCTTTACCGTGTACGAGGAGGTGGGCCACGGCGGTGCTTTCGTGCCGGCCGACACGCGCGAGATGATCAGCGTTGACATGGGCTGCGTGGGCGACGACCTGGGCTGCACCGAGCGCATGGTGTCGATTTGCGCCAAGGATTCGGGCGGTCCGTACAACTACGACCTGGTGACCACGCTGTCAAATATCGCGCGCGAGCTGGAGCTCGATTACGCCATCGATGTGTACCCGCACTACGGCTCCGACGTCGAGGCCACGCTCTCGGCCGGCTACGACATTCGCCATGGCCTGATCGGCCCCGGCGTGTACGCGAGCCACAACTACGAGCGCAGCCACATCGACGGTGTGCGTAACACCTTTGAGCTGGTCCGCGCCTACGTACAGCGCTAAGGAAGCAGTTTGCGACTCGGCTGACCAATCGATAAGGCCCGATCTCTCGGGCCTTTTTTCGCTTTAGGTCGTTTAGTATTATGATGTAAGTAATCTATTAACTAAACGCGTAAATTACTTAACGAGGTGATGCGGCATATGAATACATCTGAGTACTTATCTATGGGTGATGCCGCCCGCCTGTTGGGCGTTACGAAAGCCCGCATATCGCAACTTGCCGCATCGGGGACGCTTGTGTGCGATATTGTGGGCGACCGGAAGATGGTCGAGTACAATTCTGCGACCGCCTACCAAAAGGTCCGCAAGCGAGGACGCCGTCCTGCGGCCGATGTGGGACGCAAGTTTACGCTGATGTCGGCCGACCATGAGGTCGCGCATGTCTCATTTGATCCGACGCGTGAGTTTCCCTTCGAAATCGCCGAGGTCCTCGATGCGCAACGAATGCCGTTTGGCACATGCTCGAGCTCTTCTCCTACGGCGAATAAGCGGGAGCTCAACGCGTGGTGGGGGCATCGGTCGGTGCCCGATGTTCGCCCCGGGCTTATCTCGCGCTACCGCGAGCTGGGAATTGTCAACGGCGTTGAGGCACCGGTTCAGTGCCTGGGCCTCTCGCTTTCGGATTGCTATTGGCTGCGGCCGGCAGAATGCGACGGGCTCGAATGGCGAAACCTCAATTACTTCGAGAATGAATTTGAGCGATCGGCGCCCGAGGGGCGTTCGGGTTGGCTGGAGGGCATCGGTCTTAAAAATCCCGACAACACATCCGAGGGCGAGCTCCCTAAATCGTGGATGATTCGCAACGGTGTTCGCGTTCTGGTCAAGGGGTGCGGCATGGACGACCAACGGCCCTTTAACGAGGCAGTTGCAACGGCTCTGCATCGTCGCTTGCTTTCCAAGGGGGAGTTTGTTCCTTACACGGTTGAGCGCATGTTCGATGGCCCTGTGTGTCTGTGCGACGACTTTCTTGACGGCCGCGAGGAATATGTTCCGGCTGTTTACGTTAAGGGCGCATTTGGTAGCCAGCGGGGAAACTCGACATACGATCGATACTGTTGCTACCTCGGCAAGCATGGTGTCGATGAGGCCGCTGTGAGAAGGTCTATGTCGCAGATGATTGTCTGCGATGCCCTTTTGGCCAACAGCGACCGCCATTGGCGAAACTTCGGCATCATCCGCAATGTCGACACCCTGGAGATAAAACCTGCTCCGCTGTTCGATAGCGGCAACTGCCTGTGGTACAACGTACCAACTGCCGTGCTAGCAGCTGGGGAGTTTGGGTTTTCCGCTAAGCCGTTTGGGCCCGACCCTTCCGTCCAGCTGGCGCTTGCGGATTTGCTCGATTGGTTCGATTCATCGCGGCTCAACGGATTTGTTGATGAAGCGATCGAGATTCTTTCGCAGAGCGAGTGGGCGACGGCGGAGGGTCGACTCGAGGCCATTCACCGCGGCCTTGAGCGTCGCGTAATCGAGGTTGGTGCCGCTGTTGAGGTACTTCGACACGTGCAGCGATAAACCCGCGGCTACTTAAGCGCGCCGGTCACGGTGCCGCCGCCCAGGACGATGTCGCCCCGATAGACGACGACGGCCTGTCCGGGGGCGATGGCGCGCTGCGGCTCGTCAAAGGTCAGCAACATTTGCCCGTCTTCGCCGCGCGTAAGGGTCGCTGCCTGGTCTTTCTGTCGGTAGCGGTACTTGGCGCCCACGCGAATGCCGCCGGCATCGAGCTCGGCCTCCATGCACTCTGCCGGCGCGCTCCAGATCCACTCATTGGCAGTTAGCGCCGCCGCGGTTAGGTCCTCGGCTTCGCCCAGATGCACAATGTTGTTGGCGGCGTCGACGCCCGTTACGTACACGGGATGCGCCATCGCGACGCCCAGGCCCTTGCGCTGGCCGATGGTATAGCGCAACGCGCCGTTGTGGCGTCCGACCACGCTGCCGTCGCGCCATACGATATCGCCCGGTGTAGCGGGATGTCCGCACCGACGCTCGATATAGCCCGCATAGTCGCCATCCGCGATAAAGCAGATGTCCTCGCTTTCGGCCTTCTTGGCGTTGGCAAAGCCCTGCTCGGCGGCAATGCGGCGCACGTCGCGCTCCTTGTCCAGGCCTGCCAGCGGAAAGATCGTGTGCGCCAGGCGCTCCTGCGTAAGCGAATATAAAAAGTAGCTTTGGTCCTTTTTAGGGTCCTCGCCGCGATGCAGCTGCCAGGTTCCGTCGGACGCCTGGCTCGTTTTGGCGTAGTGACCTGTGGCGATGTAATCGCAGCCCATATTGAGTGCCGCATCGAGCAGCGCGCCAAACTTAATATGGCGGTTGCAGATGATGCACGGGTTAGGCGTCAGCCCCTCTTGGTAGGCGTTCACAAAGCGTTCGGTCACGTTGCGGTCGAAGGTTTGCTGCAAGTCGAGCACGTGATGGGGTATCCCCAGGCGCTCGGCGACGGCCTTTGCATCGGCGATGTCGCGGTCGA
>OKSF01003059.1_pt1 | contig 10364 bp, 10 predicted proteins | sample 1606061 | NCBI WGS metagenome assembly OKSF01 (sample SAMEA3541567, study PRJEB24748) | human gut metagenome | biome: human gut; feature: human-associated habitat; material: faeces | place: China | collected 2012 | reverse complement strand
GCGCGCTTCCTTGGGGTGGAAGAGGTCGCGAGTTCAAATCTCGCCGTTCCGACCATATAAAAACCTTTGGACTTTTGTTCAAAGGTTTTTTTTGTTGTGCAAAAAGAAAACCTTAGACCGGATCTCTCCCGTGCCGGCACATCGTGCCTCTAAGAAGGGATTCTGGTCTAAGGCTATTTTATGCTTTCATTAATCTACAGGCTGTTCTGTCTGTTTGCGGCTTTTAAAGAAAGGCAACGCGACTTCCGGGAATAAGGTGTAACTTAAGATATCTTCAGGACTTGCATCGGGGAACCCTTCCTTTGCTAAAGCTTCTTTTGCTTTCCCCAATTCCGGTTCCAAATCGTCTGCCGGGCGATGATCAATTACCGGTTCATCACCAATACACATTTTACGGAATTCCTCCGTAATGGTACCGGGTACACGACCATATTTTCCGCGTACAATATCGCGTACTTCGTTCGTTATCATCTTATACCGGCCAAAGAGCACGTTCAAGGCCGCAGCTGACCCTGTAATCTGGCTGGTCGGCGTAACCAGTGGCGGATAGCCTAAATCGCGGCGTACATTTGGCATTTCAGCCAAAACTTCATCGAAGCGGTCTTCTGCCCCTTGGTTTTTGAGCTGATTGTATAAATTCGTCAGCATGCCGCCGGGAATCTGATATTTCCGTACAGCCGGATTGATCTGATTCGGCATGGTGAGCTTGAACTCTTCTGCCAGTTCCTTGCGGACCTTTTTAAAATGTTCCGTCAGCGGCCACAGGCGTTCCGTATCGATACCGGTGTCATAAATGCTGCCTTGCAGGGCCATAACCATCGTTTCCGTAGCAGGCTGGCTCGTAATTTCGCCAAAGGGCGACAAGGCCGTGTCGATAATATCAACACCGGCTTCAACGGCCTTCATGTAGGTCATTTCGCCAAAGCCGCAGGTACAGTGTGTGTGCAGTTCAATAGGAACGCTCAAATGCTTCTTCAGCATGCGTACGAGATTATATGCGTCATACGGTGCCAAAAGGCCGGACATATCCTTAATGCAAACGGAGTCGACACCCATAGATTCCAATTCACTGGCTACCTTTGTAAAGGATTCCAGCGTATGAATCGGGCTGATCGTGTAAACCAGCGTACCCTGAACGTGTACACTCTTCGTATCCTTAGCAGCTTTAATAGCAGCTTCCATATTGCGCGGATCGTTGAGTGCATCAAAGACGCGAATAATATCGATCCCGTTATCGACGGCCCGATTGACAAATTCATAGACCACGTCATCTGCATAGTGGCGATAGCCTAAAATATTCTGGCCGCGGAATAACATCTGCAGCGGTGTCTTTTTGACATATTTTTTAATCGTCCGCAGCCGTTCCCACGGATCTTCGTCTAGAAAACGCATACACGTATCAAACGTCGCGCCGCCCCAGCATTCCAGGGCATTATAGCCGATTTCATCCATTGCTTCCAGAACCGGAAGCATCTGCCGCAGGCGCATGCGCGTCGCCGCTATAGACTGATGTCCATCGCGGAGAACCGTTTCGGTAATTTTTACCTGTGCCATTTTATATCCTCCATCTGGTGTTGTTCGTTGCTTATCGTACCTGGCAAGAGGTACTAAAACACATATATTATATCACATTTATGCGTATTTAGACAGAGAGGAGGAACATACGCCAGGCTTGGCCGCCTCAGGTATGTTCCCCCTTATTCCCTCTTCTATGTATTCTTTTTTATATTACTGGCGGGCTCCAGCTTTGTCAGCAGCCAGAATAGCATCGTATACTTCGTCTGCCGTAATGTCGGCACGAACGTTTTTCGTGAATTCTTTCGGCGATGCAGCAATTTTGGCAGCCCGGCGCAGATCTGCTTCAACGAAATCCTTGAAGCCTAATTCAGCCAGTGTTGTCGGCAGGCCAACGGTCTGCATGAACCGGAGTACTGTATCCCATTCTTCCTGTGGTGCTTTTTCCAGGATAAGCTGTACTAAAAGGCCAAAGGCAACCTTTTCACCGTGCGAAGTACCATTAGCATGGATCTGAGGAATAGCGCCTAAGCCATCGTTGACAGCATGAGCAGCAGCCAGGCCACCGCAAATAGCGCCAAAACCGCTGAGGAAAATGCTGGCTTCTACTACGTTTTCCAGATCTTCGTTCACTTCTTTGTTTTCTACAGCCGCCAAGGCCTTTACGGAATGACCGAGGAGCAGGTCATAGCAAAGCTTGGCCATCGTCAAAGAGGTATGGGAGCAGTTGCCACGGGCCATGGTACGGGCACCTGTACGCCAGCAGGCACGGGCTTCGAAATACGTAGCCAGGGCATCGCCAATACCGGAAACGAGGTAGCTCTTGGGAGCCTGGGCAATAATACCTGTATCGACGAGGACGACGTCCGGATTGCGGAGCATGTTGATAACCTTAACGACAACACCTTCCTCGTTGTATACGACAGAAAGGCCTGCACAAGGAGCGTCGTTCGAAGCAATCGTCGGCAGAATAACGCAAGGAATACCACCCATGAGAGTAGCTACTGCTTTTGCCGTATCAATGGCAGTACCACCGCCAGCGCCGATAATGACGTCACAACCTGCTTCTGTACCATGTGCTACAGCCGTATCAATGGCTTCCATCGTGCACTGATTGTAGAATTCGGAATATACCACTTCTTTTTCTACGCTTGCCAATGCGGCTTCTACACGGTCTCCAATGCGGCTCTTATTATGTTCAGAGCAAATGAGCAGGAATTTATTGCCTAATTTCTTGACAAATTTACCTAAATTATCTAATTCTCCTGCACCTTGAATATACTGACCCACATCTCTGAGTACTACTGCCATTTCTAAATCCTCCTTGAGTTCTGCACAACATATAAGTTTCTTTGTAAAATATTAACACACGTATGACCTGATTTTACCACATCCCCGCTGGAAAAGGAAGAATTTTATACGGCTTTACGCATCAATTTGTATATTCGTATCATTTTTTCCACTATCTTTTGACAGTGTTTGTCATCTATATTACAATGAGAGTATCAAAAAAAGAAAGGGGGATTGTAATATGGCATTAACAACCCAAGCAATAGAAGATGTTCTTGATCGAGAAATCCGTCCTATTCTGGCCGCCCATAACGGCAACGTCGTTTTGCAGCGTTTAGAAGAGGGAAACGTATATATCCGCCTGACCGGTATGTGCAGCGGCTGTCCTTCGGCGACGATTACGACAGAAGAAATCGTTGCCGAACGATTAAAGGCTGCCTTCCCGGAAATTGAAGATGTCATCCTCGACACCAGTGTGAGCGATGACCTTATTGCCCAAGCCAAGGCAATCCTTAGCCAGCGGCACCACTAGGAGGTACTATGGTTATTGGAATCAAATACTGTGGCGGCTGTAACAGCACGTACGACCGTGCAGCTGAAGTACAGCGCCTGATGGCAGACTTTCCAGAGCACACCTATATCTACGCCCAGCAGGGTACGACAACAGCCGATTACTGGCTCATCGTCTGCGGCTGTCCTGTCGTCTGTGCCAATACAGACGGTCTTGTAGCCCGCAAAGACATGATCGTCCTGCAGGCTGCCGACGATTTTAAAGCACTCCGAACGACCCTTGCTGCTGCCAAAGCAGACCCTATGTAGTATAAAAGACCGGTTCCCAACGGTAGTACCTACCGCCGGGAGCCGGTCTTTTGCAGTTTTATAAATAGCCAAGGTGCATACTGATTTCTTTTGCCTTAGCCTTTACTTTACGCTTAAGAAAACGAATATAGGAAATCGTCGCCTTGCTTGCCAAAAAACTGACGCTAATCGCTGCTACCACTTCTTTTTCCCTGTTATATACAGGTGCCGCCAAACAGCAGCCGCCAAGAATGTTGCCCTGGTTATCAGAGGCATAGCCGTAGCGGCGTACATGACGCAGCTCACGGTAAAGGCGTGTTTTATCCGTAAGAGTGTACGGCGTATACTGCTCCAGGTCTACATCATCAAGAAGTGCATGCAGTGTTTCATCAGGCACAGCAGCCAGCATGACCAGGCCACAGCCTGTTGCGTGGGCACCCAGTTTAAAGCCTAAATTGAGGACTGAACTGACGGCTTTTGCCGGTGCCTGTTTGCCAATAAAAACGGCAAAGCGCCCATCGCGGATGACTGCGTGCGTTGTTTCCCCGGTCGCCTTCTGCAGGTCCTGTATGCCCCGCGTCAATTCGACGGAAAAACTGGTTGTACTGATACATTGCGCTGCTAGTGAGAGCAATGCGACGGCCGGATAATAGACCTTCCGCTCCGTGTCAAACTGCAGATAGCGTTTTTGGACGAGTTCCTGCAGTAAGTACGATAAGGAGCTTTTAGGAATACCCGACGCCTTTTGAATCATCGTAAACGTAGGCGCTTTTTCTGCCTGTACAACGATTTCCAATACATCCAACGCCCGGGCAGCAGAGCGGACAATAGGACTGTTGCCTGATTTTACCATAGATATCCTTCTTTCCTGAAGCACGACTACCTATTGTACACGTTTCGTATATGGAACCGCCCGTAGGGCTGCCCCACCAGAGAGGCGCCATACGGGCGGAGTCTTGTAACAGACGAAAAGATAAATTAGTTACCAAAATCAAAGATCTTGGATGGGTTGAGAATCAGGTTCGGGTCCAAGGCCTTCTTGATTGCTTCCATCATGCCTAATTCAACCGGGTCTGTAAATTTCTTCATTTCTGCGATCTTACGCAGGCCAATGCCGTGTTCACCGGAGAGGCAGCCGCCTAAGCTGTATACGAAGGTGTACAGCGTATCATGGTACTGAGGAATGATTTCATTCCATTTTTCCAGAGGCATATCCATCTTCATGGCGTTAACGTGAATATTGCCATCACCGATATGGGCAACAACGTTCGTCGTAATGCCATATTTTTCCTTGATTTCCGGCAATTTAGCTACGAGATCAGGAATCTTATCGATAGGAACTACGATATCTTCAGCCAGGAATACGCGGCTGTCGTTACGGGCAGCTTCGCCATTGCAGTAGCGGGCATTCCAAATACGTTCGTCAGCTACGAGCGTTTCTGCAGCATGATTGTTCTGGCAAATTTCGTCAGCCGTAGCTACGCGGTTGTCCAGGTCATCCTGATCATAGGAATCAACCGTTACGATAATGTAGTTGCCATCTTCCTTCGAATACGGCAGTTCGAGACCGAGGAAACGTTCGGCACTCTGGATCGCTTCCGTGTTGAGGAATTCAATAGCCGTGGGCTGTACACCTGCTTTTTGCAGCTGGTTTGGTACGGCCAGGGCGTCGTTGACATTTTTGAAAATGCCGACCAAATCGAAGTGGAACGGAGCAATGGGGCGCAATTTGAGGCAGACTTTGGTGACGATACCCAGCGTACCTTCACAGCCGCAGATCAATTTTTCCAGCGCATAGCCGGTCGTATTTTTCTGTAACCGTTTGCCAACGCGGGTAATTTCACCGGTCGGGGTAACGATTTCCAGCCAATACACCTGATCGCGTGTCGTACCGTATTTAACAACACGGCTGCCGCCGGCGTTCGTAGAAATGTTGCCGCCGATTTCGCTGGATGCTTTGGAGCTCGGGTCACCGGCATAGTATAAACCGGCTGCTTTGGCAGCGGCCTGTACTTCTGTCGTAATAGTACCGGCTTCAGCAATCATATACAGGGCATCTGCATTGACTTCCAAGACTTTGTTCATCTTTTCCAGGCACAATACGATACCGTTGTAAACAGGAATAGCACCGCAGGCCAGGCTGCTGCCGCCGCCACGGGGCGTTACAGGAACCTTGTATTTGTTAGCCAGCTTCATGACGCCTGCTACTTGTTCCGTCGATTCCGGGAACACGACTACTTCCGGTGTATGGAAATAAATCGGGTTCGTTTCTTCATCTGTCTTGAAGGTATCCAGTTTTTCCGGATCCACTGTCATGTTGTGCTTGCCCAAAAGTGCCAGCAGTTCATCCAATAATTCTTTTGAAACTTTGTTATAACGACTCATAAATACTGCCTCCTACGATTAAGTATGTTTTACTCTTATAGTATACATGTCTTTTCGTATTATTGCTATACTACTATGCAATATTTTATTCCATACCAATCTTTTTATTATAGTTGATCAAGGCCGGTAATACACCCAGAGCGACAGCCAGGCCTACGAAGAGCATCAGAGCCCAGTAGTAGCTGCCCGTTGCACCTACGATCAAACCAACGACGATCGGCACAATGGCCCCGCCCAGGTTACCAAACATATTCATAGCACCGCCAACGGCACCACTGTGCTTACGGTCAGAGCACAGTGCCGGCAGAGACCAGTAGAGGCAGCCGCACCATTTTTCAAAGAACATGGCGATGGATAAGAACGCTACGGCAATATACACATTCGTAGCTGCCGAAAGGAGATACATTGGAATGGCAATGCAGATGCCCAGGATCGGGAACAGACGACGCATGATCTTATTGCTGTCGGCTGCGTTTTGGCGCCATTTATCGGTTAAGGTTCCGCCGACGATTTCGCCTAATACACCGATCATGTAAATGACGAAGATGGCTCCGCCTAAGCCTTTAATATCCAGGCCGTGTGTTGCATGGAGGTATAAGGCCCCCCAGGTCATAAGGCCGTACCAGAACGAGTCATAGGCACCAAAGCCGAGGCACAGGCTCCAGAAGCTGCGCGACGTCAGGTATTTGCCAAGGGTCGTACCGGAAGAAGCCGTTCCGTCCTCTGCTTGTGCAGCTGTCATGGATTCGGCATCTTCTTCTTCAAAGGCTTTCCGTAAATATTCCCGTTCTGCTTCGTTGCAGCGCGGGCTGTTTTCCGGCGTATGAGCCATAAGCGGCTTGCAGGCAATAACGACGAGGATCGTCAAAACGCCGGCTGCCATGAGGGCACCGCGCCAGCCATCGAGAAAGGCCACGAATAACGCACAGAGCGGAGCACCAATGGCATTGCCTACGGCAGAACCGGAATCGAGCAGGGCTGACCCTTTGCCACGTTCATTCTTCGTCAGCCATACAGACTGCAGCTTGCTGCTGGCCGGATAGATTGGCGCTTCCGACGCACCTAACAAGGCGCGGACAATCATGAAACCCGTACTGCCATTGAGGAAGCCCGTAATGATCTGAAAAATCCCCCAGAGCAGGCCTGATCCGAGAATCGTTTTCCCTGGTCCCAGGCGGTCAGCAATCCAGCCAGCCGGAATCTGCATGAGCGTATAGCCCCAGAAAAAAGCACTCAGAATAACGCCGACCATGGCAGGTCCAAATTGCAAATCCGCTTCGATGGCAGGCATACAAATCGAAATAACCGCCCGGTCTACATAGTTAACCGTACATAATGCCAGCAGTGAGCCAAAAACCATCCAGCGGACTTTCGTCGGCTTACTACCATACAAATCGTGTGTCATAGTGCACACCCCCTATTTAAATTAGCCTGCAGGCTTACACGGCCACGTACACACGCCCCCTTTCCCCGTTTTCTGCAAGCGTGAAACCCCATATCACTACGTTAACTCTACGTTCATTATAGACACCGGCCCCTATTCTGTCAACGAATATTTTACTTATTTATTCCCATTCTCTGCATAAAAAAAGCAGGCCTCTTACGAGGCCTGCCAAAGGTACTGATTATTCTTCGATGTGTGCAATTGCTTTTGTCAGGTTTTTCTTCATTTCCAAGTTGCCCTGACGGGAAATCATGATGCGCTGTGCCTGCGGAGAACCTGCACCGTGCATGGATTCTGTACGGTAGCCAACAGCAGCTGTGCCGAGGCAGAGGTTTTCAATGAGGCGTAATACTTTCAAGCGGTTTTCTGTCGAAACGGCAGAGATGCCTTTCAGGTATTTATCAACATACGGCCCAATCTTGGAGTCGCGCAGGTCGATTTCAGACGGTGCTGTTACTACGAGACCGCCGGCAATATCTTCAGCCAGACGAACGATTTCATAGGGGAAACGCGTAACGTTCTGTTTGCAGACGTTAGCCAGCAGCATGTCGATGAGGTAGTTACCGGCTTTCGTCTTGGTGCCCAAAGCGGAGCAAGCAATGCCGCAGCCAAAGAGGGTTTCATTGAGGTGCTGCATTTCAATGATCTTATCTTTGATGTGGGATGCGGAAGAGCAGCCGTTGTAATCAGCAGCCAGAGCAGCTGCGCCGATCAATACGTCGCCTACGCCAACTTTGCAGCCGCCGTAAGACTGACGATGGTAACCGGCAAAACGTTCTACCATCATGCCGGCAAATTCAACTTCGCCGTTCAGGAAGATCTGGTCATTCGGGATGAATACGTTATCAAAAATAACCAGGGCTTCTGTGCCGCCGAATTCCGGATTGCCCGTATCCATCGGTGCACCTTCCAGTTTACGCGTATCGCAAGACTGACGGCCAACGATCATGAAGATGCCTTCAGCATCGGTAGGACAGCAGAAGGAAATAGCGTAATCTTTATCAGCTTCACGCATGGAAATCGTCGGCATGACGATAACTTCGTGGGAGTTGATGAAGCCCGTCTGATGTGCTTTGGCACCACGAACAACGACGCCATCAGGACGACGTTCTACAACGTGCAGGTACATATCCGGATCATCCTGTGCATGCGGTGCTTTGCTGCGGTCACCCTTCGGGTCCGTCATAGCGCCGTCGACAGTGAAGTCGTTCTGCTGTACGCGCGTTAAGAACTTCTTGAAGTTTTCATGATAATGCGTACCATATTTCTGGTCGATTTCATAGGTTGTGGAGAATACGGCGTTCGAAGCATCCATACCTACACAACGCTGGAAGCAGGCCGCCGTCTTCTGGCCGAGGAGACGCTGCATTTTAACTTTGTTCATCAGATCCTGTGTGCTCTGATGGATGTGAGTGAAACGGTTGATTTTTTCACCGGTAAGAGAGGACGTAGCCGTCATGAGATCTTCATATTCCGGTTTCTGAGCCAGATCATAGGTCATACGTACAGAGTTCAGAGACGGACGAAGAATCGGATCATCAACGACGTTTTCAACTTTCTTACCGAACATATATACCTGCAGGTTTAATTTACGCATGCTTTCGATATACTGTTCGCCAGTCATAAGTGCCATAATAGTAACCTCCTGTGGTCAACATGGTACGGGCGGACACAGAACCTGTGCCCGCTGCACCAACAACTGATTTAGAATTTGAGAATCATAGCCTTGCCGTCCGTTACAACGACGCCATCCTGATTCGTAACAACTGTACTATAAATGAGACGATGTTTTTCCGGAACCTTTTCAATCAGTTCGGCTGTACAGGTGATGGTATCTCCGATATGTACAGGAGCCTTAAACTTGAGTTCCTGCGAGCAATAAATTGGCGTGCCACCGTGAGCGGCCTTCGTCATCGTTGTAGAAATAATACCAGCACTGAGCATACCATGGGCAATACGGCCTTTAAACATGGTCTTCGATGCTTCTACTTCATTAACATGCATGGGGTTGAAGTCCCCTGTTACGCCGGCAAAGGCATAGACGTCACATTCACCGATGGTCTTGCCGAACGTGGTCTTGTCGCCAACTTTCATTTCATCATACGTTAATACATCACTCATCGTTTTTTACCTCTCTTTTTATGCTGCGTTTACTTTAAAAGTTGTCCAGAAATGATCTGTCTCTGAATCTGGTTAGAACCTTCATAAATCTGTGTGATCTTCGCATCACGCATGAGGCGTTCTACAGGGTATTCGCGAGTGTAGCCATAGCCGCCGAGAATCTGGACTGCATCCGTAGCGATGGACATAGCAGCATCTGTAGCATACATTTTAGCCATGCAGGATTCTTTCGTGCAAGGAAGTCCTTTTTCTTTGAGGGCAGCAGCGCGATATACCAGGAGACGGGCAGCATCGAGTTTCGTAGCCATGTCAGCGAGCATGAAAGCGATAGACTGGAATTTGCCAATCGTCTTGCCGAACTGTTCACGTTCTTTCGAATACTTGATAGCAGCTTCTAAGGCAGCGCCGGCAATACCGAGGCCCTGAGCAGCTACGCCGATACGGCCGCCGTCGAGACCCTGCATTGCAATTGTGAAGCCTTTGCCTTCTTCACCGAGAAGATTTTCAACCGGAACTTTAACGTCCTGGAAAATCAGTTCCCGCGTTGCCGATGCGTGGATACCCATTTTATGTTCTTCTTTACCGAAGCTGAAACCTTCCATTCCCTTTTCAAGAATGAATGCGGAAATTCCTTTGGTTCCTTTGGATTTATCTGTCATAGCGAATACAACATAGATATCAGCTTCGCCACCATTGGTGATGAAGATCTTGGAACCGTTCAGGATGTAATGATCACCCTGTTTTACAGCGACGCTCTGCTGCCTTCTGCCTCAGAACCGTTGGCAAAGGTTACCCCATATTGGGCTGCAGA
>OKSF01003057.1_pt1 | contig 10371 bp, 8 predicted proteins | sample 1606061 | NCBI WGS metagenome assembly OKSF01 (sample SAMEA3541567, study PRJEB24748) | human gut metagenome | biome: human gut; feature: human-associated habitat; material: faeces | place: China | collected 2012 | reverse complement strand
TTGCACACGCCCCTGTGCTGACGCACAGGGCTTTGAGAACATTGGACCATGCAAAACCGCAATAGATGCGGTTTTATTGAGGCCGCTTCGCGGTGTTATGGTATACTATGACCATAGGCAAAAACAGTGTGGTGATATAGGATGTATAAGGTGATGATCGTGGACGACGAGGATATCATCGTCAGCGGCCTGGTAAAGGTGATGCCCTGGGCGAAGTATGGCTGCGAAGTGGCGGCTACCGCGTCCGACGGGCTTGCGGCGCAGGCCGTGCTGCGGGAGACCAATACGATTGCGACTCGGTTCGTCAAAGCCCACAAGGCGTCCGACCTCGCCGATGCGAAGGCATGGAGCCGTCTGGACGCGCGGATTTCGGACAACGCGAGGATACTCGACGAGCCCGCCGCCCGGCTGTCCATCAGGGATGCTGGATCGTTGAAGGACCGCGCGGGCAAGGCCAATAAGGACACGAACACGCTGGTGTCGGCGGCGAGGAGGGCCCTCGCCATCAAACAGGAGGCCGACGCGCGCGAATCGCTCGCGAAGGCGGTCGGCGAGGCCACCAAGCTCCGGGACGGCGCGAAGCGCGACGACGACACCGGCACGGCCATCGACGATCTGACGACGATCCTCGAACGGGCCGCCGAGCCCGGCAAGGACGTCACCGTCAAGGAGCTCGAGGATCTGGTCTCCCGGGTCGAGCAGGCGAGGAAGACCCTCGAACAGGCCATCGCCACGCAGGCGGAGCATGCGAAGGCCAAGCGCGCGGCCGAGGAGAAAGCGGCACGGGAACGCCAGGAGAGGGAACGGCAGTCCGAACAGCAGACCGTCCCCGACTCGACGCCGCCACAGCAGCAACAGCAATGGATACCCCAATACCAGTCGGGACAGTCGGGACAGTCGGGACAGTCGGGGCAATCGGGCGGAACCGGCTCCCAGCCCGGCAACGGCTGGAGCGTGCCGGCCCCCAGCGACGGCAACGGCCTGCCCGGCAACGATCCGGGACTATAGCCCATCATCCATTCGAAAGGAGCACCATCATGACGGACGAGACACCACGTAAAGGCGAGCACAGGGAACGTCAGGGCCTTCTCGGCCGAGCGAGAGACCGGTTCGAGCGGATGGAGCCGAAACGGCAGGCGCTGCTGCTCGCCGTCGCGGCCGTAATCGCATTGGCGGCCACGATCGCGCTCAACCCGTTCCAGTCCACGACATCCGATCAACCAGAACCTCAATCCGCCCAACAGGCGACGGACGGCGGCAAGGATACGAAAAACCAGTCCCGGACGGACCCGTCTTCGGAACCATCGGGATTCACCGGTTCCACGGAGGACATCGCCAACAAGGTCCGGTCGATCCTCAACTCCCCGGACGGCGGCAACATCGACACGTTCGGCCAGACGCTCATTCGCCACGGCGACAAGGACCTGGGCAACGCGACCGACCTGTTCGACGCGATCGGCCGGCAGGAGAAGGAATCCACTGTCCGTGCATTGGCCGACGAATGGTATGCCGAGGCGTTGCCGAAGGCCGCCGGATACCGGCTCGACGATCTCAAATCCAGTCTGCCCAAAGCGGAACATGCCGTGGACAGGCTCCCCGGCCCCACGCCGGACGACTGCACGGGCCTGGCCAAGGCCGCGAAACAGGCGCGAGCGTTGGTTGACGCCGGATCCGACGACTACGACAAGCTCACCTCCGCGCAGCAGACCCTCACCAAATCGATCAGCGCATGCACCGCCAACATGACCGTCGACCAGATCGACCGCCTGTTCCCTCAGGACGGACCATCGGTCACCATACCCGACACCGGAAAGGAAGCACAATGACAGCGGACACCACGCGGCGGGAGCACAGCGGTTCCGGCATCCGTCTCGGCATCGGCTCCTGCCCCGGCATAGCGAAGATCCTGCCGGCCGGCATCCGAGGCATCACATTGCCCGACGGCACACGCGTGCGCATGCTGCGCTGCGTGACCCGGGAGGGCGGCGCCGACATCCCCGTCGCCCTGATCCCCGCCACCGGGGCGGTCCACAACCGCATGCTCGAGGCCGCCGGCGGCCAGATCGTCGAGTTCGCCGGCAGGCCACGTCTCTACCGGCCCGAGAAGGGCGGCCCCATCCTCGCGTTCACCGTCACCGACCTGCGCATCCGCGACACCGATGAGGCCCGCATGCTGCGTGCCGGCCGGACTCACGGCTGAGACCGCCACTCTGCTTCGAGCCGGCGCGGGAACGTCATAAGAACACGCTCACGAACTCGGTCGGCGTGATGATGGAAGGGCTGCCTATCCTCACGCCGGCCGAGTCCATGGTCACGTCCCGACGCCAACTCAATCGTCCTTACCGCGTTGGCGGAACGGAATATGATGGCGGACAGCATCACATTGGTGTCCATCATCACCCTCGTTGATCAGTTCCACCTCGCCGCACGTTCCGCCCGAATGCTCCCGATGAGGTCGTCGAGCGCACCCATCCGGCAGCATCTGCAATCCGCGATCCAACAGACTCAAGAAAACCGTCCATTGTTCCGTCTGTTCCCGTTGGAGATGGACACGACAGCATATCGAATCATGCATCATTCCAGACCTTGACGCCGCCCCGGTGAATCTCATTGCGCCTTACCACCATCAGCCTCATACCGGAGAATCACCCCATGTCAACGGCATGCCGTCAGTTATTGTCCAATGGATTTCAAACGCCGCGCTCGGGCTCAGGATTCCCCCGACTCTCCCGTTTCCTTTTTCCCTGATCAGTTTTTCGAGTCTAGGTCCGGCCCACACTCAGGCAGACTGCCGGCTCCCGGGAAACCCATCCGAGACGAACACGGCCACTCGTTTCCGTCTCATCGTCAGTTCCAGACCGAATCTCCTTCTCCATGGAGCCCTCTCCGGTTCCGGTCGCGTGCGGTTCTGTAAAATGCCTGCCTATGGCGAAGACGGTGATAAGGGTCATGTTCGATGATGCGACGGCTGCGGAAGGGTTTCTCGAGCGTTGCCGCGGCGAGGGACTGGACGCCGTGGTCGAGGACGCGCGGCCGATCGGCACGGTGAAGCGCAATGGGCCCGGTCTGGCGTCATGGCTGAAAGCCCATCCGGGCTGGCATGTGGTGGCGGAGTCGGCGAACCGACGTGCGGCGTGGGCCGCGGCCTGGAAGATACGGCATGGGGAGCGTCGCGGCTTCGAGGACGGGTTGTGGGACGCCCAGGCGCAGAACCGTGATGGCAGGTGGGTGGTGATTGCCCGCCGCGCCTCGAAACGCCGCAGTATCCCCGGCGAGGGCATGGACCCGTTGTTCTAGAACGATGTCGGGCCGCTTGTCGTGGACTGCCAGTGGAGATTCCCCGTTTCCACCTGTTCCATGGGTGATGGCCACGGAAGCATGCCGGTCCCTATTCCCGTTTCGGCACCCATGACCACCGTTTTGTGGGTGCTGTCATCGCCGGCGGACTCCGCCAGTGAGCGGACTTCGCGGATACGGGCGGAAAGCATGGTCGCGATGGCCGTGATTCGCGTTTCAGGTACGAGTCCCGTGACTGACAGGCGGTGTCCCACCTGTTCCTCCCACCCATCGAGCTTGCCAAGGTCATATCTGGTCCAGTCGGATATGAGGCGCAGCTGTCGGCGGGCTGTCGGCGTCTTATAAGTCGCGTAGAACGGTTTGGCCTTGTAGTCGCGGTTGTCTATGGCGAGCTCTCCGCACCACAGAGAGGCTCCGGTGTCGAACAACGGCGCGGGCCGGACCCGCAGTGTCTCCACGTCGCGGATGAGACCGAAGTTATTGTAATGGCGGTCGATGTTTCGCATGAGGTAGTCCACGAGTAGCCAATCGTCGGTCGCATGCACCACCGCCGCCCCTTCGCAGCCGAACAGTTGCGCCGCCCTGATCCACTGGTCCCTGGCGCTCAGGCGATTATCCCTCTTCACCGATTCGAGAATCTGCCATGCGGATACGAGTTCCTCGGTGTCCGTCAGCATTTCGGGACAGGTGGATACTGGCCTGTTGTCGTATTCGCCGAGATTATATCTGACTGCTGGTATGCCGAGCCTGGAGCAAAGGTCCGATGCGATGAGTTCGTTGACCGGTTCCTGTCCGGTACGTCCGGCTTTGATCAGTATCCTGGTGCCGTCGCCCGCAATGGTCCATCGTTTCGGAAGGTCGCCGCCGGTGGATGCGTCGGGTGCGTTGAGGCTGAACCTGTGGGAGGAGGAACGGGCAGTCAGGAGGGTTCGTCCAAGTTCCTCGTCAAACGGGTTGGTGAAGAAGTTCACGGTATCCCATTCGAGGTCGGATGATTCGGGCTTGACCCAATACTGGTCGGAAAGGCTGAGTCCATGCGAGCGGTTGAGGAGTTCTACCGCCGATCTTATTCCCATCGAGTCAAGTATGCCGCGTATCCCATCCCGAGTGGGTGGGATGGCCCTTCTTCTCCACCAAGCATCGATGCTTTTCGCGTAGATCGCGGGTTTGCCGTGGGAGATGAGCTCGAGAGGCAACCTTGAACAATCCAGTATACGGCCGCTGCCGACGGCCTTCCCCGATGAAGGATCGTAGTCGAAGGCCAGCACCGGATGTCGGCGACACATGATTATCCGTCGTTCCACGTCCGTTTCCCTCCTTGCTCCGGTGTCAGTCACTCCATCGTATCCCGTTTCCCCATCGTCACCATCGTAGTATGCGTGCCGCCGTGTCCAGGCTCCGGAAGAGGGGCTGGTGGCCGGCGAGGTTTCGCAGGAGCGTTTCGAGCTCGGGGATGGGCAGGTATCGGCTCGCGATGGTCCAGACGGTCGCGACGGCGATGAGGGTGAGTATGGCGGTGACGGTGATCCACAGGATCTGCCTGATGAGTCCGCCGCCGGTGGTGGCGCGGCCGGTGACGCCGGCGAGCACCGTGAGCGTGACGGCGAGGACGATCAGGGTGCCGGTGTCCCATGAGTCCAGGGTCCGGGTCATTGCGTCGGCCCATCGGGCGAGTTGTTCGATGATGGTTCCTGCCGTGTCTTCCATTGCGGGTTCCTTTCCTCCATGGCTGCGGGGTTCGGCGTCTCCACGCGGGGCGTCGGGTTTTCCGGCCGATTACGGTTGGCCTTCCGGGTTTTGCCGGGGTTGACGACGCCGCTTCCTTGTCCGGTGATGCGTGCGTCGAGGTTGCACCAGTGCTGTTCCTGCCGGCCGGACCGGCCCGGCGGCCTTTGCCCGATGGGCTGGTCGGGGTCGTCGATGTGCCACATGTCCCGGTAGATGGCCACGTCGCGCAGCAGGTTGTGGTCGCCGTGTTTCCGCGCCGTTTCCATGACGGTCCTCGACCAGGGCTGTTCGCCCGTGGCGGCCTGTCGGGCGAGGGCGTCGGCCCGTTGGGTGATGAGGAGTTCGTTCTGGCGCACCAGGTCGAGGGCGGCGGTGTTTCTGGATGCCTTGATGGGCGGGATGATGCCGGCGGTCCAGTCGTCGCGCACCGCGCCGTTGAGCCGGTCGAGCAGGCCGCTGCTGAGCCGGCCGGCCATGACGGCGGCGGGGTCCTGCCGGTTTCCGTGCTCGTCCTTGGGGCTGATGTCGCGGCTGACGATGGCCATGGCCCGCTTGGGGTCGGTCATCCAGGCGCGGGACCATAGCGCGCGCAGCCATTCCCAGTTCGGGGACCTCGTGATCATGCTCACGATGCCCGGGTTGTGGCATTGGCGGAGTTTGGCCTCGAGGTGGGGGCCGGCGATGAGGCCGGCTGCGTAGTCGTGTTCGCGCAGGAGTCGTGTCAGGCTGTATCTCTCCTCGTGTTCGTCGATGCGGGTTTCGGTGGCGGTGCGCGTGTCGGGGCGCGTCAGGAGCGTGGAGAGCATGCGTTGGCGGGCGATGGCTTCGGGGTCGGTGTCCGATCCGGATAGCATGGCTTCCGTCTGCCGGGTCTTCTCGTCCTTGCATGCGTAGAGGAGGTGGTTCTCCTCGCGGCCTCGTGTGGCGGCCACGTATTGCAGGTTGCATGGGACGCGCGCGTCGGAGGGGAACATGGCGGCGCACCGGTCGACGGTCATGCCCTGGCTTTTGTGGATGGTGGTCGCGTATCCGGCCTCGCAGTTCGTTTTCGCCCAGTCCCGGGGTATGGTCCATTGCCTTCCGTCCGCGTCGCGGCATGCGATCGCGTCCGTGTCGATGCGGGTGACGGTGAACGCCATGCCGTTCTCGATGCGGTGTCCGTCGGGGCCACGTACCTGGTGGTCGTTGGCGCGGGACACGATCCGGTCCCCGGCTCCTATCTTCAGGCCGTCGGACAGCGTGGCGAGGCGGGACGGGTCCCCGTCGGACAGGCCGAGCACGCGCCGTTCGAGGATGGTGCGCTGGTTCATGGCGCGCACCTGTTCGCTGGTGCCGGCGACGAGGAGTGTGGTCTTGCCTGTCTTCTGCCATTGCAGGGTCATCCGGTACGCCTCCTCCTCGCATTCCCGGTCCTCGCCCCAGTGGAGACGGTGGTGGGCCGCGTATTCGGCGACGAGCCGGCGGCATGCCTCGACGCTGTCCGGTTTCGCGCGGTCGCCGCCGGCGCGCAGGCGCAGCGTGGCTTTGCCTTCGTCTGCCCATCTGGCCCGTCCGCCGTCGGGGTCGTTCGCCCAGAGCCCGGGGTCGCTGCGGAAGCGCCACAGGCTGGTGAGGGTCGCGCACCGGTGTTCCCGTTCGGCCCAGGCGAGCAGTCCGCCCGGTGCGGCGGGCGCGTCGAGCTGCATGGGGTCGCCGGTCAGTACGAGCCTGGCTCCGGCCCGTTCGCACAGTTCGGCGATGGCGTCCAGTTCCGGGGTGCCGACCATGCCCGCCTCGTCTACGATGACGAGCTGTCCGGGGTGGATGAGGCCGGCCTGTTCCCGGGCGTCGGATTCGCTGATGGCGCGGCGTATCCGGTCGCGTTCGGCGGGGGTGCGCGCCGCGGCGAGCCGGCACCGGTATTCGCGTCGCAGGTCGTCGGTCTGCGCCCGGTGCCGTTCGGATACGTTGTCGAGGAGCTTGGCGATGGTGATCGCGTTGGTGCCGATGCTGTCGGCGAGCTCGTCCCTGGCCCGGACGGACAGGGTCAGGCCGAGCACGGATCCCCTCCCGTGCCGGGTCTCCCATGCTCGGGCGACGGCGCGCATGGTGGTCGTCTTTCCGGTGCCGGCGGGGCCGATGAGCGCGCTGGCCGCGTGCGGGTTCTCGAGCAGGTATGCGGCGGCCTTCGCCTGGTCGTCGCTCAGCCGGTTTCCGCCGGCCCGCATGGACTGGATGAGCCGGGTGCCCTCCCCGGGTCCCCAGGCGAGAGGGTCGGTCCGGCCGAACGTGGCCATGACGCGTTTTTCCATGTCGAGGATCGTCTGGCTGGTGTATCGGTCGAGTGTGGGGTCGTCGAACGTGCTGCGTCCGGCGCGGCTGACGAGCGCGGGGTCGTCGCCGGCCTGTCCTGCACGGTAGCGGGTCGGGGTTATTTTCACGCAGCGGCGGATGGCGAGTTCGGCGACCTGGTTGGCGGTGTCGGCGCGGGCCGTGGGGTCGAGCCGGATGTCGGCGAGGAGGCGTTCGGCTTCGGCCCGGATGTTGCTGAGCGTCCATGTGGCGCGGGTGCGTTCGGTGTGTGCCATGGCAGCGTCGGCGAGCCGTTCGAGTTCCGTCCGGCCGGGTGTCTGGTGGTCGGCGAGCTGTCCGGCGAGGCGGATGCCCGCGGCCCGGGAGGCGGTCTGTCCCAGTTCTATGGTCCTGTCCCGGTGCGAGTCGACCGCCTGCCACATGGCGTCGATGCTGGTGCCGGGGGCTTCGGCCCGCAGTTTGCCGTGCCATCGTCGGGTCAGTTCTGCCAGTCCGGGTCGGGCGTCGGTCTTGGGCTTGCGGGTTTCCAGCCAGACCTGTTTGTGGAGTTCGGCGCGTCGTTTCCATCCGATCGTATGGCCGGTGCGGCGTTCCTCCTCGTCGATGATGGCGGCGAGCCGGGTTTCGATCTCCCTGTCGCGTCCGCTGAACGCGTCGATGAGCTCCTCGGGCACTCCCTGGACCTCGCCGGCCACGGCCCTGGTGCCGCGTCCGCGGGCGCGGGCCGGTTCGTGCCAGGCCCAGCCGAGTCGTTGGGTGAGCAGGTCCTTGACGAGGTTGGCGTTGTATTCGCTCAGTTCGACGGTGGCCCCGTAGACGGCGCGGCCGTCGAGCGCGGTCCATTGGCCGTCCGTGGTGCGGCGCACCCGGTTGGAGATGACCAGGTGCGTGTGCGGGTGGGGGTCGCCGTCCCTGGAGTCCCAGTGGTCGAAGGCGAAACCGGCGACCCCGTCGCAGGCCGTGCTGGCGACGCCGCCGGCCCCGGCCCGGGTGGCCGCGTATTCGGCTTCGAAGTAGCCGATGGTCATGTCGGCCGCCTGGTGGAGGCATTCGTCGATGGCGCGGCGCGTGTCCTGGTCGGCGAACGCCCAGAGGATGCTCACGCTTTTGGGCACGGTCTGGGTCAGATCGTATCCGGCGATGGGCGGCTGCCCGTCGTTGTCGGCCCGTATGCCGGCCTGGTCGAGGCTGCGGCCGGTTTCGGGGTTTCGGCGTTCGTTGATGAGCATGCGCACGGTCTCGGCGCCGGCCTGCCGTCCGGTCTCGCCGCCGAGCAGCCGGCTGGCCGATCCGATCCACCGGCCGGGCGGGTTGCCTTCGGCGTTGTAGTAGGCGGCTGGGTCGGGGCCTGTGAGCGGTCCGGGCGTGGCCTCGTCGGGGATGCCTCCGTCGGCCTGGAGCGCCTCGCGCGTGCGGTCGAGGTAGTAGTCGGCGCTGCTGAGTTTGGTCATGCTGATGGCCATGCGTGCTCCTCTCCTTTTCCTGCGGCGCCGCGGGCCGGTCCGTGGCGGCGCAGGAGTCGTTCCGCGTCCCCGTCCTCGCCGGTCCGGTCGCATGCGTCGATGATGCGGCCGATCTGGCCGTCGGGTCCCGCCTGCGTGACGGACCGGGGGTCGTGGACGGCGGCGAGCGTGAGCATGCGCATGAGCAGGATGTGGGTGCGGGCGCGCGTCTCGATGCCATGTCGCCGTATGGTTTCGGTGTCCAGTTCGATGGCGTGCGCCCTCGTCAGCAGGTCGTCGGCGTTCATTCTGAGCCTTTCGATGGTTCCGGCGTTGGCGGCGGAGCGCAGCGTGCGCCGATCGCGCGCCGTCTTGTAGTCATGTGCCTTGCGGCATGCGTCGCCGCAGTATTCGCCTCGCGTGCCGGTATCGAGCCGTGCGCCGCATTCGTGGCATGATCGCCGTGGGCGGGCACTTGTCCCGGTGCGGGTGAGCCGGTTCCACCTGTTGCGGCACCGGTCGGAGCAGAAGTCGGGCACGGGTCCCTGGGCGGGCTTGTACACGGGTTCGCCGCACATGCGGCAGTGGCCGGCCGGCACCCGTCCCGGTTCCGCCTTGCGCGCCTGGCGCCGGCATCGGGCCGAGCAGTACCCGTCCGCCCATACCAGGGTCTCGGGGTGCGGGCACCGGGCCCATTTGCATCGGCCGGGTCTGGGCCATTCGCTTGTGGCCCCTGTGGTCCCTGGGCGGTCGCTCATGGCCTGGCCCCTTCGTCGAGGGACCACCATCCGTGGTCCGCGCCGTTGCGTCCTCGATGGTCCTCGGCCCATATGCCCTCGATGATCCGGTCCATGTCGACGGCCCGCGGGCCCGCGCCGTCGTCGTGGTCCAGGTCGGCGCGCCATTCGTCGTCCACCCCGGGCCCGGGTTCGGGCCACATGCCCTCGAGCGTGTGGTCTTCGCCCGTGTCGGTCATGGCCGGGTCCATGGTCCATGGGCGTGGACCCCTCCAGCCGGTCAGGCCCGCGATCCGGTCCATGCCCTTGCGGCCGATGGACCGAGCCAGGTCCACGGTCCACCGGTCCTCGTATGCCATGAGCGTTTCCGGTTCGAGCCGCATGAGCGCCGCCATGCATCTGACCGACCAGTAGCACAGTTCGACCGTCCCGTGGTCGGCTGGGCCGACGGCCTCGTTGCGCCATGCCACCCGCCGGCGCAGTTCGGCGGCCGCCTCGGCGACGTCGTTCCTGGATGCCATCAGGAGCGACTCCTGCGACATGCGGCGTCCGCGTTCCCGTTCCTTCCTCAGCTCCTCCCGGCGCCGGTTCCGGCATGCCCGGTGGATCGACAGCGGCTTCCCGCGGCGCGGGTCCCGCTCCTCCATCGCGAGCCCGCACACCGGGCATGCGGGCGGCTCCTGGATCATGTTCCCATCGTTCATGGCGCCCCCACCCGGCCCGTGTTTCCCGTCCCGTCGATAACGCCGAACCCCGATATCGGACGCCCGGACGGCAAACACCATCAAAAACGTTGCCGTTCCGCCGATAGGCGGCCGCCGCGAGGCGGTGGGTGCAAGAAGTCCATCTCCTTCGGAGATTGCATCGGGATGTGC
>OKSF01003056.1_pt1 | contig 10372 bp, 9 predicted proteins | sample 1606061 | NCBI WGS metagenome assembly OKSF01 (sample SAMEA3541567, study PRJEB24748) | human gut metagenome | biome: human gut; feature: human-associated habitat; material: faeces | place: China | collected 2012 | reverse complement strand
AGCCATGCTTGCGGACATTGAAGCCGGAAAAGTCGGGACAGTTATCGTAAAGGATTATTGTGCGATAATAGGACTAAATCAGAAAGACCTTGAAAACCAAGGCATTCTGGCTTAGTCCCTTCTTTTTTTGACCGAAAACAAAGGACTTTCACAATAATCAAGCAAGCCGGAGTGTGCCGCTGCACACTTCCGGCAGAAGGAGGATATAGTGGGTGCTATCAAAGTCTTCTTGAAGGAGGTTCTGCTTCCAATCGCGCTTGCGTTCTGCCTCGCGTCATTTCTCAAGCCGATCTATATGCCTGACGGCGTATGTGACTACTTCCTTATGTGGATCTGCGTCGGCTTGCCATTTGGCATCCGGAGGATGTGCCTCTGGCTCGTTCCCAGCGGCTACGGTATTTCCGGCTCAGTCGGCATCTTCGCATTGAACTTAATCATAGGCGGTCTTATCGGAGGACTTGCCTTTTTCATCGGGCTGCTGCTCGGTGTCATTCATACCATCCGAGAAATCATCTGAACTACATCGTAAACGAAGAGGGTTTGTTTCTTCTCCAATTTGGAGTAAGAAGCAAACCCTCTTTTTTTGTTGCCCAAAAGCCGGAATATTTGCTGGCGATGCGGCGAAGGAAAGGAGTTTTTAAGCATGAAACGCATGACAGCCGGTGATCTGCAAGCACTGGAATTGCTGATGCAGACCATACCCGGCTTTGAGCATTTTGACAGCGGCGCGGATGGCATTCTCCCTGAGTGCCGAAGCTGCCGCTTTCACCGTCCTCACTGGAAATATCAGTCCTGCGTGTTTGCAGAGTGTCCCTACTGCTGCAATCCCGTTTCTACACTCAAAAATCAAAGTGGCACATCTGATGCCGGAAAGGAAACCTGTCATGGATAACAAAATCGAAGTCTTCAAGAATGAACAGTTCGGTGAGGTGAGGACGATCCTCGACGGAGAAACACTTCTGTTCTGCGGCTCAGATGTTGCAAGAGCATTGGGATATGCCAGACCCGGCAAGGCAATTATTGACCATTGCAAGGGTGTCCTAAAACGGGACACCCTTACCGCCAACTGGGACTGGTTTGGAAATAAGATACGGAAAGCCGGAAGGCCTGTAAAGGTCTTAAACCTCTTTGCCTACACGGGAGGTGCCACGCTGGCCGCCGCGAAAGCAGGAGCCGCTGTCACGCATGTTGACGCCTCCAAGGGCATGGTAAACTGGGCAAAAGAAAACGCCCGCTCATCCGGCCTCGGGGATGCCCCGATTCGCTGGATTGTGGACGACTGCGTCAAATTTGCAGAGAGGGAAATACGCCGCGGCAACCATTACGACGGTATCATCATGGATCCCCCCTCCTACGGAAGAGGACCAAAAGGCGAAATATGGAAGATCGAAGAAGCGATTCACCCCTTTGTCAAACTGTGCGCACAGCTTTTATCGGAGGAACCGCTTTTTTACCTTATTAACTCTTATACTACGGGACTGGCTCCCTCCGTGCTGACTTATATGCTGTCCACAGAGCTGCTGCCAAAATATAAGGGGAGCGTACGCTCAGACGAGTTAGGCCTGCCTGTTACGGAAAGCGGGCTGGTGCTGCCCTGCGGCGCTTCCGGCCGATGGGAATCCGGCGAACGCTAAGCACTAAGCATTTACTAAGCATTTTTTAACGGCCGCCGCTCAGGAGCTTCCAGAGCGGCGGTATTTTTCTTTTAAGGAATTCTGAGGTTCCCCAGGAAAGAAGAACCGCAGCGGCGGCGACTGCAAAATACAGGATCAGCGCCACCCCCGCCGTATGGGGCAGAACAAGGGAAGCCGCCTTGTTAATCGTCCTGACAATGAGAAAATGGAACGCATACAGGAAGAAGCTCTCCTTCATCCAGGGAGCCGGAGCCGGAAGCCGGCCTGAGGGCAGGGCAATCCAGATCGTAACCGGAGCCAGCAGTCCGTAAAGCACTGCCGTCAGAAAATTGGCGTAACGGTGTGTCGTCCTGAACATCAGGATGCAGAGCAGGACACAGGCCAGAACCACGGCCCACTTAAGCAGCCGCGATACAGCTTTATCCCCGTCTCTTTTTTCCGCCAGCCGCCTTCCATGGAGAGCCAGATAGGCCCCCGATGAGAAATAAAGCAGCGCGTCCAGATTCAAAACGGGTATCACCGTGGCTTTGCCGAGAAAATACAATAAAACGGCGATTGCCGCTCCCCCGGCCCACAGATTCGACATCACCGCATATACGGCCGGTGCGAGCGCTATCAGAAGTATAAGCTGCTGCATATACCAAAGTACAGGGTTATAAGTATAATTAATAATAGCATCCGCCAAATTTTCCAGAGAAAAAACAACCATTCCCTTCCCTGCCACGGAAGACAGGACGGGAATCCTGGACACGACGATAAACAGGAAATAGTAAAGTGTGTTCCACACGATGTATGGTATCAGCACGCTCCTGACCCTGCGCGTCATCTTATCCGGAATTTCGCCCCATGACACATCCCGGAAGAACAGATAGGATGAAATGATAAAAAATCCCGGCACGGCAATGGAAGGCACAGCAAGAGAAACCAGAGCCTGCACCTGCTTTACGCTTTCTGCAAACACTCCGGTTCCCTCTCCATTTATGAATAAGTCTGCGTTATAGCTGTGAATCATTACAACCAGGCAGCTCAGGATAAAAGTCATCCATGTAATCTTATTTCGAAATTCCGCCTCCGATAATCGCTTCATATACCTGTTCTCTCATTTTATTCTTAATTATTCCCGGAAAGATTCAGCGCTGCCGAAACATCCAGCATGCCTCCGGTTGACGTTTTGCCTGACAAGCTGTCCAGACGGCGGACCGAATTAAGGATTCTGCCCTTAATTTCCGTCACCGCAAGACCGGAATCATAAGAATACAGCATAGCGGCCGCACCGGTCACCATCGGCGCCGCCATGGAGGTGCCGCTCATATAGCTGTATTTATTTCCGGAAACCGTACTCAGGATATAGCTGCCGGGCGCCGCCAGATCCACGCTCTTCGCACCGAAATTGGAGGAAGGATCTATCTGTCCGTCGAACCTTAAATTGGCTACCGAAATCACGTTATCCAAATCAAAGCTGGCAGGATAAACAGGGAGGCTGTCTATATTATATCCCCTGCCGGAACTGTCGCCGTTTCCCGCCGCTACGATAAACAGCATGCCGGAATTCTTCATCGTCTGATATAATTCCTCACTGTATTTATTGGTTCCAAAGCTCAGATTACAGATCACGGCCCCATTGTCCTGCGCATAGCGGATTGCCTTTGCCACATTATCCGCCGTGCCGATACCGGCAGGTGTTCCCAATGCCTTGACACTCATCACTTTGACATAGGACGGGTCACAGATTCCTATTATTCCGCTCCCATTTCTCGACGCGGCGATTGTCCCGGCAGAGTGGGTTCCATGATCATCATCCGGACCGGTAAACACCTGGTTATTATTCGAATAGAAATTCCATCCGTAAACATCATCCACATATCCGTTTCCGTCATTGTCGATTCCGTCACCCGGAATCTCATCTTCATTCATCCAGACAGCATCTGCCAAATCAGGATGGCTGTAATCAATTCCCGTATCAATTACGGCTACGATTACCTGGCGTTTTCCTTCTTTCGCATCGTATTTCTTCCAGGCAGGTATAATATTAATATCAATCCCGGCTACCGCCAGAGTTGTCCCTTCACTCTCCCTGGCAGGCCCCGGCCTGTTCTGTCCGGCATTCTGGCCTCCAAGCCATCCCTGAAAAGTGCTCTCCAGTGGAGTTTTCGTACTCGGAACCAGCTTGAACACTCCGCTGTTAAGCAAAGCCCACTGATAATCCCCATACGTATCGGAATACGGCAGCGACTGATAGCCCGGACCCAGCGAATAAATATTCACACCGGTTTTCCGATGCTCCTTACCGTGCGCCGATGCCTCCACAATGACGCTTTGGGCGCTTCCTCCATAAAATGCAGTCAGTACCGGAGCAACCAGGGCCGCACTCAGCATCAAAGCCGCTATTCTGTTATTAAGTAACCGTTTTTGTCTGTTTTTCATTGTCACTCCTGAATTTTTGCATCATGGCCGATACTTCTGAGCCCGATAAATACAACAACACATCTCGGCGGAACCATAAACTGTTTCTGGTTTTTTAGAACCGGTTCCTCTCCGTGTCTGTATATACCATTATTCTCATTGTCATCCGTATTAAAGGCCAGATGCCACATCATGCCCTTCGGAAGTTTGGGAAGGGCAAATTCATGTGGTTCCCAATGCATATTGTATGCCGTGTAAAAGTAATCATCGGGCGCGCCGCCCGTTTTTTCCCCATATTCCCCACAATACATGATTCCAAGCTGGCGGCGGAAATTCTCAAATTCCGGACACCAGGTTTTCACTCCGTGATATGATACATCCGGATGACCGCAGACCAGGTAATCCGTATTCTTCGGCTCCGTTCCCATATGAAAAACAGAATGCTCTTTTCTAAAAGCAATGACGTACTTGACGAACTCAAAAATATCCCGGTTCGTCTCAAGCAAATTCCAATTAATCCAGGAGATCTCATTATCCTGGCAATAGGAATTATTATTCCCGTTTTTCGTGCTGCCAAACTCATCCCCCGCCTGAAGCAGGGGTGTTCCCTGACTTAGAAACAGCAGTAAAAAGGCGTTTCTCAACTGTTTTCTGCGCATCTGCACTATTTTCTTTTTTCGTGTCGGACCTTCCACGCCGCAGTTCCAGGTATGATTATAATCCGTTCCGTCACGGTTATTTTCTCCATTGGCTTCGTTATGTTTCATCTCATAGGACACCATGTCCATCATGGTAAATCCATTCGTATTCGCCATATAATTTATAACGCCGAAGCCGGCGGGATTTCTTCGGTTTCTGAAGATCAATTTATTAATCTGATCCTCGTCCCCCTTCAGCACACTGCGCATATCAACCAGAAAGCCGTCATTGTACTCTCCCAGATGGCGCACCCTGCCATTCTCCGCATTCTCCCACGATGTTGCAAAAAGTTTTGTCTCGGACAGCCATGGATCACGCACCAGCAGCCCGGCCGGTGCATATCCGGATAGATGCACTCCATCCACATGGTACTGCATAACCCAGAAGCGGACCGCCTCCAAAATCAGAGACGGGTTTTCTTTCCCGGTAAAATACAGTTCGACAATCAGCTCCAGCCCGTTTTGGTGAAGCTCCTTGACCAGGCTGCAAAATTCCGCTGCCGGTCTCTTATGCCCTCCCGACGAATACGACGCTTTGGGGGCAAAGTAAAAACCTTCCCCGTATCCCCAGTAATTCAGCCGTCCCGTAGGCTCCTGGCTGCGGTAAGGATTGCCGTCCGACTGATCGGGCATCATTACTTCACAAAACTCATTTGGAGGAAGCAGTTCAACTGTCGTAATGCCCAGCTCTTTCATATAGGGAATTTTTTCCGTGATTGCCTTAAACGTTCCCCTGTCGGAAGTGTGTGAGGATGCATGCTTTGTAAAACCGCGGGGATGCAGCCTGTAGATCACCATCTCCCCGAAAGCGTATTTTAACGGTCTGTCGTCTTCCCAGTCAAAGTCCTCCAGGACAAAGCAGCTTCTTACCGGTCTTTTGACGGAAGATAAATCCCCCCATTGTTCGCGTCCCCGGAATTCTCTCCCATAAATATCGGGCTGTTCCCCGCTCTCCGTCTCCAGGCAGTATTCCAGTCCCGAAAATCCATCGCCGCAAAGTTCCATGGACCATACATCTCCCACCTTCTCCTCCGGAGAAAACGGTATTTTCTCTATTATTTTCCCATCCCTGTAAACCACCAGGCTGCAGCTTTCGCCGGGAGCCACGGTGCAGATATGGATTCCTTTCTCTGTCTTTGTAATGCCTAAAGGAAAATTTCTGTGGCCGTTCTGTATTTTTTCCATTTCGCCTGTCTTCACTTGTCCATCTCCCATCCGGCAGTCATCTTGCCGAAGTTATTGGTTACAGCTCCCACGCCGTTAAACCCGGGCTGTAACAATTATTGTGCCCCAATCTGTTCAGCCAGCTCATTTAAGTACATCCAGCGTTCCATCTTTTCTTCCAGCTGTGCTTCTTTTTCCTCTTTCTCCTGCATCAGCCGGTTCAGACGGCTGTAATCACTGGCAGCCTGGAGAATCCCGCCCTCCAGCTCAGCCACCTCTTCCTCCAGAGCGGCGATTGTCTCCTCAATCGTCTCCCATTCCCGCTGCTCTTTATACGTGAATTTCAGCTTCGTCTCCCGCGGCTGCCCTTCCTTCCAGTTTTTGCGGTTAGGCTGGCTCTGGTCTTCCGCCCCCGCTTTGGCGGCGGTACTCTCCTCCTGCCCCTGCCCTCTCTCTTCGAGAGCAGCCTGATAATCAGTGTAACCGCCTTCATACTGTTTTACGGCGCCATCGCCCTCAAATGCAAAAATCCGGCGCACCACCCTGTCGAGAAAATACCGGTCATGGGATACCGCAATGACGATCCCCTGAAAATGATCCAGGTAATCTTCCAGAATCGTAAGCGTCCTGATGTCCAGATCATTGGTCGGCTCATCCAAAAGCAGAACGTTGGGCGCCCCCATCAGTATATGAAGCAGGCAGAGTCTTCTTTTTTCCCCTCCCGAAAGTTTACCGATTAATGTATACTGCATACTGGAAGGAAAGAGAAACTGCTCCAGCATCTGGGAAGCCGATACCATTCCGTCCGGCGTCTTCACATACTCTGCTACATTTTTGATATAGTCGATCACCTTAAGGCTGTCGTCTATCTCTTCATTTTCCTGAGAAAAATATCCCATCCTGACGGTCTGTCCTATAACCGTCTCCCCCGAATCAGGCTGCACCAGGCCGGCAATCATCTTCATCAGTGTGGATTTCCCGCTTCCGTTCGGCCCGATAATGCCGATTCTGTCATTCTTCAGAAAAATATATGTGAAATCACGGAGCAGGACTTTATCTCCGTAACTCTTATTTAAATGCGAGACTTCCACCGTAGTTCTTCCAAGACGGCTTGTAAGAGAATTCATCTCCACATCCCCGTCTTCCTCCGGTCCTTTACGTGCGCTCAGTTCTTCAAAGCGCTGAATACGGCCTTTCTGTTTCGTCGATCTGGCCCTGGCTCCGCGGCGGATCCATTCCAGCTCGGTTCTCAGGATGCTCCGGCGTTTGCGCTCGGAGGCCTGTTCCATCGCCATACGTTCTTCCTTCAGTTCCAGATAGCCGCCGTACCCTGCCTGATAGCTGTATAGTTTTCCCTTATCCAGCTCCACGATACGGTTTGACACAGAGTCCAGAAAATACCGGTCATGGGTAATCATAAGGAGAGCGCCTCTGAATTTTTTGAGGTAGTCCTCCAGCCAGTCGGCCATGCTGCTGTCAAGATGGTTGGTAGGCTCATCCAGCACCAGGAGATCGGCCGCAGATAAGAGAACGCTGGCCAGTGCAACCCTCTTTTTCTGACCGCCGGACAGCGTGGATATCACAGCGTCGTACTCCGGCACCCCCAGCCGGGTCAGCATGTTTTTGGCCTGTCCTTCCAGATCCCAGACGTGTTCATGGCCTTCATTCTCTTTTATTACACACTCCAGTACGGTAAGCTGAGGTTCAAATACGGGATTCTGGGGCAGATATCTGATATACAGGTTTCTTCCCCGGACCACGGTTCCCAGATCCGGTTCTTCCAGCCCTGCTGCAATCTTAAGGAGGGTGGATTTCCCCGTACCGTTGATTCCAATCAGGCCGATTTTATCCCCCTCATTAATAGAAAATGATGTGTCATCGAAAAGAAGACGCTCCGTATACGATTTGGTCAAATGTTCTATAGTAAGTAAATTCATAATCATCTGCTTCCTGTCCGTTTAATTTTCCGTAGTTCTCCGTGTTTATTGTTCGCGCAACTGCGCTTTTCAGCAGGGCTTTGAATCCTAACCCCCGCGTGCTGCGTCCGCGCTCCCGCCGGGAAACGGTAAATCCTACCGTATCACCAGCTCCACAGGACAATGATCCGAACCCATGATTTCGGTGTGAATCATGGCGCTCTCCAGTCTGTCTTCCAGGGCTTTTGACACACAGAAATAATCAATGCGCCATCCTGCATTCTTTTCGCGGGCCTTGAACCGGTATGACCACCAGGAGTATATTCCTTCCTGATCCGGATAAAAATGTCTGTACGTATCAATAAATCCGGACTCCAGAAGCTGCGTGAATTTCCCCCGCTCCTCGTCGGTAAATCCGGCATTCTTCCTGTTGCTCTTTGGATTCTTTAAATCAATTTCCCGGTGGGCCACATTCAGATCCCCGCAGAAAATCACAGGTTTATGCTCCTCCAGTTTTTTCAGATAGGAGAGAAAATCATCCTCCCACTGCATCCGGTAAGGCAGTCTTGCCAGCCCGTCCTGAGAGTTTGGCGTGTAGCATGTGATAACATAATAATCCGGAAATTCAGCCGTGATGACACGCCCCTCGTGATCATGGGCTTCAATTCCCAGACCATAGGTCACGGACAGCGGTTCTTCTTTTGTAAAAAGCGCAGTCCCTGAATATCCTTTCTTCTCGGCATAGCTCCAGTACTGGTAATATCCATCCAGCTCCAAATCAATCTGGCCTCCCTGCAGCTTGCTCTCCTGAATGCAGAAAATATCGGCATCCAGCTCTTTAAAAATATCTAAAAAACCTTTTCCCACGCAGGCGCGCAGGCCGTTTACGTTCCAGGAAATTAATTTTTTCATTGCATGTCTCTCCTCTATCGTTAATTTGCATGAAGCTGCCGTGCTGCCGTTCACAGGCTGTATTCCGCGGGGTGTTCCCGTCCGCAGACCTGTAAAAACAGCGTACAATCTGTTTTCAGTATATCATTTTGGCCGGGAATATGGAAGGGGAAAAAGAAAGACCAGGCCGGATAATCGCAGCCGGCCTGATCTTTCCTGAATGAAATAATTTGATTTTTATCTTTACAAATCTACGCTGATTTTCTGTTTCTCAATCTTATGGCGCTCTACATATCCGGTCAGGATCATCGTGAGCGCTCCGTCTCCGGTCACGTTGCAGGCTGTTCCAAAGCTGTCCTGAAGCGCAAAGATGGTGAGCATCAGGGCGGTTCCCGTAGCGTCGAATCCAAGGACTCCCGTAATCAGACCCAGAGAGGCCATAACCGTTCCTCCCGGAACCCCCGGCGCTCCTACCGCAAAAACCCCAAGCAGTACGCAGAATAAAATCATGGTTGAAAGTTCCGGCAGAGTGCCGTAAAGTACCTTTGAAACCGTCATGACGAAGAATACTTCGGTAAGCACCGATCCGCACAGATGAATATTGGCAAACAGCGGAATGCCGAAATCTACCATATCGTCCCTGAGAGTGGGTTCCGATTTTCTCGCGCACTCCAGTGCCACTGCCAGAGTGGCGGCTGAAGACATCGTGCCGACGGCCGTAATATAGGCCGGCCCGTAATTTTTCACAACATTCACCGGATTTTTACCTGAATATGCGCCGCCCAGACAATAGAGGAGCGTCATCCAGAGATAGTGCCCGGCCATAACAATAATGATTACCTTGACAAAGACAGGGAACTGCTTCGTAATGGAGCCCTCGTATGCCAGGGAACAGAATGTGAATGCAATATAAATCGGCAGTATCGGAATAATGATTTTCTTAACGACATCAAGCACAATTTTCTGGAATTCATCCAGCAGCTTCGTAACGGTAACTGCCTTCGTCCATGTGGCGGCCAGGCCAATCATTACTGAGAATACCAGGGCGCTCATAACTCCCATAACAGGCGGAATGGAGAGCTGGAATACAACTTCCGGCAATTCTTTCAGGCCTTCCACAGCCGGATTGATAGACATGCCGGGAATCAGCGCATAACCTGCCGCCATTGAGAACAGAGCGGCTCCCAGTGATGATGTGTATGCCAGTACAAGGGCAATTCCAAGCATTCTGGAGGCATTCTTCCCCAGTTTCGTAATCGATGGAGCAATAAATCCGATAATTATCAGCGGTACACAGAAGGAAATCACCTGACCCATAATATAGTTCAGAGTCACAACAACATGCATCAGCCCTTCATTCGCCACCAGTCCTGCCAGAATACCGATGACGACACCTAACAGCAGTCTGACAGGCAGACTTTTAAAAACTTTATTCATAAATCCTTCCTTTCCTTGCCGCCATAAGCGACAATCTCCCCCTTTTCCGGCGTTCTCCGCACCGGTTGTTTAGAACATTGTATTTCCATTATATCAATATTTATGCCGAATGCAATTAATTTGTTATTATTACCACCGCGTTACTGTTCAGGTAGGTCTTTGTTACTAAAGCATATGGAGATTTAACGGAGGTTAGGAGGACGCGTCCGGAACGGACCATGTCCGGTGT
>OKSF01003031.1_pt1 | contig 10460 bp, 7 predicted proteins | sample 1606061 | NCBI WGS metagenome assembly OKSF01 (sample SAMEA3541567, study PRJEB24748) | human gut metagenome | biome: human gut; feature: human-associated habitat; material: faeces | place: China | collected 2012 | reverse complement strand
TCACCGGCAAATACGCCGTAAAGCCGGAAGAGGTGCTTTCCACCGATATTCATGAACGCCACCTGAATGACCGTCCCAAGGACGAGAAAAAGTTAGGAGAGTAACAATGGAAAAGAGCTATTCGGAAAGCTATGCAGCCGCAGGTGTGGACATCACCGCCGGCTATCGTTCGGTCGAACTCATGAAGCAGTATGTGGCCCGCACCATGAACGAGCACTGCATCGGTGGTCTGGGCGGCTTCGGCGGCCTGTTTGAGCTGGACTGCACCGGCTACAAGCACCCCGTCCTCATCTCTGGCACCGACGGCGTCGGCACCAAGCTGAAGATCGCCATGATCATGGACAAGCACGACACCATCGGCATCGACTGCGTGGCTATGTGCGTCAACGACGTCATCTGCGCCGGTGCAAAACCGCTGGTCTTCCTCGACTACATCGCCTGCGGCCGCAATATCCCCGAGAAGATCGCCGAGATCGTCAAGGGCGTGTCCGAGGGCTGCGTCCAGGCCGACTGCTCTCTGGTGGGCGGCGAGACCGCTGAGCACCCGGGCATGATGCCGGAGGACGAGTACGATCTGGCCGGCTTCACCGTGGGTGTTGTGGACAAGGAAAAGATCCTCAATAACGAGACCATGAAGCCCGGCGATGTCATCATCGCCCTGCCCTCCACCGGCGTCCATTCCAACGGCTTCTCGCTGGTGCGCAAAATTTTTGACATCGACGGCGACCCCGCCGTCCTGAAGACGGCCCCCGCAGAGCTGGGCGGCAAGACCCTCGGCGAGGCCCTGCTGGCCCCCACCAAAATCTACGTCAAGCCTGTGCTGAAAGTGCTGGAAGAAGTGGATGTCAAGGGCATCTCTCACATCACCGGCGGCGGCTTCTACGAGAATATCCCCCGCAGCCTGAAGAAGGGCTGCTGCGCCCGCATCAAGAAGGAGGACGTCCGCACCCCGGCCCTCTTCCACCTGATGCAGAAGACCGGCAGCATCTCTGAGCACGATATGTTCAACACCTTCAACATGGGCGTCGGCATGGTGCTGACCGTCCCCGCCCAGCAGGCCGACAAGGCACTGGAGATCCTCCATGCCAACGGCGAGCCGGAGGCTTACCGTCTGGGCGTCATCGCAGAAGGTGAGGGTGTCGAGCTGTGCTGAACATTGCAGTGTTAGTGTCCGGCGGCGGCACCAATTTGCAGGCGCTGCTGGACAGCGAGGCCCGGGGCGAGAACCCCAACGGCAAGATCAGGCTTGTCGTGGCCTCCAAACCCGGCGTCTACGCGCTGGAACGCGCCGCCAATGCGGGCGTCGAGGGTGTGGTGGTCCGCCGGAAGGATTACGCTTCCAGTGAGGATTTTGACGCCGCACTGCTGAAAACGCTGAAAGAACATAATATTGACCTTGTGGTCCTGGCGGGCTTTTTGTCCGTGTTAGGCCCCAGCGTCATCGAGGCCTATCCCCGCCGCATCCTGAATATCCACCCCGCCCTCATCCCATCCTTCTGCGGGCCGGGAATGTACGGCCTGCGCCCCCACGAGGCCGCGCTGGCCCGGGGCTGCAAGGTGACGGGCGCTACCGTCCACTTCGTCAATGAGGAGTGCGACGGCGGGCCTATCCTGCTGCAGAAGGCCGTGGACATCCTGCCCGGCGACACCCCCGAGGTGCTGCAGAAGCGTGTGATGGAGCAGGCTGAATGGAAGCTGCTGCCGAAGGCTGTGGCAATGGTTTGCAGCGGAGAGATAAAGTAAAGGACAGCAGGGCGTTGTTTCAGCCTCTCCCTTTGGGAGAGGTGGCACGGCGTCAGCCGTGACGGAGAGGGCAGGGACGCTGCCCGACGTAAACGGGCTTGCCCTCTCAGGCGCTCCCCTAAAGGGGGAGCCAAAAGCGCTCTTGATAAAGGAGAATAACAATGGAGAAGATCAACCTGAACGAATATCTGGCCGCGAACGAGTACCCCGGCCGCGGCATCGCGGTGGCAAAGGCCCCGGATGGCCGTCAGATGTTCATCGGCTATTTCATCATGGGCCGCAGCGAGAACAGCCGCAACCGCGTCTTCGACCCGGTGCCGGAGCGCGGCGGCATCTGCACCATGGCTGCCGACCCGGCCAAGCTCGAGGACCCCAGCCTCATCATCTATAACCCCGTGCTGACCCTCGGCAAGACCCATATCGTCACCAACGGTGACCAGACCGACACCATCTTTGACGAGATGAGCCGGGGCAAGAGCTTCGCCGACGCCCTGCGCACCCGCACCTTTGAGCCGGACGAGCCCAACTACACCCCCCGCATCTCCGCTGTGGTGTACGCAGACGGCAGCTACCAGATGAGCATCCTCAAGTCTGCCGACGGCAACGGTGAGAGCGTCCAGCGCTATTTCTTCGACTACCCCCAGCCCGTGGCCGGTGAGGGCCACTTCATCAGCACCTACAAGCACAACGGCAGCCCCATCCCCAGCTTTGAGGGGGAGCCGCTCCGCTTCGCCTGCCCCCGCACCATCGGCGACTTCGCCCACGGTCTGTGGCAGAACCTGAACCCCGACAACAAGGTCAGCCTCTTCGCCCGGGTCATCGACCTGGAGACCGGCGAGAGCGGCGACATGATCTTCAACAAATACGACGCTGTGTGCAGCGACCTCGACGACCCCGAGGAGCCGGAGCTGCTGCCCGAAGAGCTGGAACTGCTCAAAAAGCTCGACGCTGAGGAAGAATAACCCAAGACACAAGGAGGATGCACCAATGAATGAACTCGCACTGAAGTACGGCTGCAACCCCAACCAGAAGCCCAGCCGCATCTATATGGAGGATGGCTCTGACCTGCCCGTCACCGTCCTGAACGGCAAGCCCGGCTACATCAATTTTCTGGATGCCCTGAACTCCATCCAGCTGGTGAAGGAGCTGAAGGAGGCCTGCGGCCTGCCCGCTGCCGCCTCCTTCAAGCACGTCTCCCCGGCGGGCGCCGCTCTCGGCCTGCCTCTGAGCGATGTGGAGCGGAAGATGTACCACATCGCCCCGGACATGGAGCTTTCGCCGCTGGCCTGCGCTTATGCCCGCGCCCGCGGTGCGGACCGGATGTCCTCCTTCGGCGACTGGATCGCCCTCTCCGACGTCTGCGATGTGCCGACTGCAAAGCTCATCCAGCACGAAGTGTCTGACGGCATCATCGCCCCGGGCTATGAGCCGGAGGCACTGACCATCCTCGCCGGAAAGAAGAAGGGCAATTACAACGTGGTCGCCATCGACCCGGCCTACAAGCCGAACCCCGTGGAGCACAAGCAGGTCTACGGCATCACCTTCGAGCAGGGCCGCAATGAGCTGGCCATCAACGCCGACACCATGCTGACCAACTGGGTCACTGAGAACAAGACTGTGACCGAGGAGCAGAAGCGCGACCTCATCATTGCCCTCATCACCCTGAAATACACCCAGTCCAACAGCGTCTGCTACACCGCAGGCGGGCAGACCATCGGCGTGGGCGCCGGCCAGCAGAGCCGCATCCACTGCACCCGTCTGGCAGGCCAGAAGGCCGACAACTGGCAGCTGCGCCATATGCCGAAGGTGCTGGAGCTGCCCTTCCGTGACGATGTGGCAAAGCCCAACCGCGACAACGCCATTGATGTTTACATCGGCGACACCCCCGAGGACGTCATCGGTGACGACGTCTGGGCCGAGACCTTCACCCGTCAGCCCGAGCCGCTGACCGCTGAGGAAAAGAAAGAGTACCTGAGCCATGTCACCGGCGTCTGCCTCGGTTCGGATGCGTTCTTCCCCTTCGGCGACAACATCGAGCGCGCACGCCGTTCCGGCGTGACGGCCATCGTCCAGCCCGGCGGCTCCATCCGCGACCAGCAGGTCATCGACACCTGCAACAAGTACGGCATCGCAATGGCATTCTGCGGCATCCGGCTGTTCCATCACTAAAAAGCCTCTCCCTTTGGGAGAGGTGTCACCGGAGGTGACGGAGAGGGCAAGGACACTGAGAAAAATCCGCAGGCGCAGCGATAATGTCGCTCTGACAAAGAGTCTGCCTATCGCTGTGCGGCGGCATTGTCGTACCGGGCTTGCCCTCTCAGGCGCTTGCGCGCCAGCTCTCCCAAAGGGAGAGCCATTGGCAGGCCGGGCAGACAAAGCTGGACGAGCGAAGCTCTCGATGCCACAAAATGCCGGGCCTTGCTATAGAGGTCAGAAGCAGCTGGTCTGAGCAGCGGAGCACTACAGTTTCTGATACAAAAAACTCTCTCAGCCTTTATGAGCCTTGCCGACACGCCAGAGGCTCCCCCTTTGGGGGAGCTGGCAAAGCCGGAAGGCTTTGACTGAGAGGGCTACAGAGAAGGTATAACTATGAAAAAGAAAATTCTGGTCGTTGGCGGCGGCGGACGCGAGCACGCCATCATCAAGGCATTGAAGAAGAGCCCCGACTGCGGCGAAGTCTGGTGTGCGCCCGGCAACGGCGGCATCGGCTATGACGCCCACTGCGTCAACATCAAGGCCACCGACGTGGAAACGATGGTCGGCTTTGCGGAGACGGAAAAGTTCGACTACGTCGTGGTGGCTCAGGACGACCCGCTGGCACTGGGCATGGTGGATGCGCTGGCGGCAGCCGGCATCCCGGCTTTCGGCCCGGACAAGGCCGCTGCCCGCATCGAGGCGTCCAAGGTCTTTTCGAAAGACCTCATGAAGAAGTACGGCATCCCCACCGCAAAGTATGAGACCTTCGACGACCCCGCCAAGGTCATGGAGTATATCAAGGCTGAGGGCAAATACCCCGTGGTCATCAAGGCCGACGGCCTTGCGCTGGGCAAGGGCGTGCTCATCTGCGAGAACGAAGAGCAGGCCGCCGAGGGCGTCAAGGAGATCATGCTGGACAAAAAGTTCGGCGCTTCCGGCAACCATGTCGTGGTGGAAGAGTTCCTCACCGGCCCCGAGGTCAGTGTGCTGAGCTTCACCGACGGCAAGGTGGTCAAGCCCATGGTCTCCTCCATGGACCACAAGCGCGCCAACGACCACGACACCGGCCTGAACACCGGCGGCATGGGTACCGTCGCGCCGAACCCCTATTACACCCCGGCCATCGCCGCCGAGTGCATGGAGAAAATTTTCCTGCCCACCATCAAGGCCATGAACGCTGAGGGCTGCCCCTTCAAGGGCTGCCTCTACTTCGGCCTGATGCTCACCCCGGACGGCCCGAAGGTCATCGAGTACAACTGCCGCTTCGGCGACCCTGAGACTCAGGTGGTGCTGCCCCTGCTGGAAAGCGACCTGCTCAAGGTCATGACCGCCTGCACCGAAGGAACGCTGGCCGACACCGAGGTCAGGTTCTCCGACGGCGCTGCCGCCTGCGTCATCCTCGCTTCCGGCGGCTACCCGGTGGCCTACGAGAAGGGCAAGCCCATCACCGGTCTGGTGGACGGCCAGCTGCCCGATGAGCCGGACGTCACGGTCTACCACTCCGGCACGGCCATCACCGAGGACGGCCATCTCGTCACCAACGGCGGCCGTGTGCTGGGTGTGACGGCCACCGCACCCGGCCTGCCCCGCGCCGTCTCCATCGCCTACGAGGCGGCGGAGCACATCCACTTCGACAAGCTGCACAAGCGCACCGACATCGGGATGCGGGCGCTGAAAGCGCTGGCAGAGAAGCAGTAAATGCAGCTCTGAAGGCTCTCCCTTTGGGAGAGCTGTCACCGAAGGTGACTGAGAGGGCAAGGATGCTGACAAAGATGCGCAGGCACGGCGATAGCATCGCGCTGACGAAGGGCCTGCTTATCGCTGTGCGGCGGCTTTGCCGCACCGGGCCTGCCCTCTCCGTCATTGCTTCGCAATGCCATCTCTCCCAAGGGGAGAGGCTTTGGCAGGCCGGGAAGCTCTGAGCTGACTGCTGAAAGCATATATGCCGCAAAATACAGTGCGCTGTTGCCAAGAAAAGCGGCTTCTGAACAATAATACTTGTTAAGATGTCGTGGATCTGGACAGCGGAGCACTTCTGTTTCTGGTAAAATAAAACTCCTCTCAGGCTGTGCGGCCTGACCGACACGCCAGTGGCTCCCCCTTTGGGGGAGCTGTCACCGAAGGTGACTGAGAGGGCTGACAACAAGGGGGATTTTCCAATGGTATATCGTATCTATGTTGAAAAGAAACCCGGCTTCGACGGCGAGGCCCAGAGCCTGCGCAATGAGCTCGTCTCTCTGCTGGGCATCAAGGAACTGAACGGCCTGCGTCTGCTCAACCGCTACGACGTGGAGGGCATCGACGAGGCGCTGTTCGAGCAGTGCGTCCCCACCGTGTTCAGTGAGCCGCCGGTGGATAACACCTACGCCGAGCTGCCCGTCTCCGACGGCGTGTCTTTCGCCGTGGAGTATCTGCCCGGCCAGTTCGACCAGCGCGCCGACTCTGCCGCCGAGTGCATCCAGCTCATCAGCCAGGGCGACCGCCCGCTGGTGCGCTCTGCCCGCGTCTACCTGCTGGAAGGCACCCTGACCGATGAGCAGGTGGCTGAGATCAAGAAATACGTCATCAACCCGGTGGAGGCCCGCGAGGCTTCGCTGGACACCAAGGCTACCCTGAAGATGGAGTATCCCGTCCCCACCGAAGTGGAGGTGCTGGACGGCTTCAACGAGCTGGATGAGGCGGGCCTGAAGAAGTTCATCGACGAGAAGGGCCTCGCCATGGACCTGGGCGACATCAAGTTCTGCCAGGAGTATTTCCGCTCGGAGAAGCGCGACCCGACCATCACCGAGATCAAGATGATCGACACCTACTGGTCGGACCACTGCCGCCACACCACCTTCGGAACCATTCTGGACGACGTCCGGATCGACGATGCCGTGGTGCAGGAGGCCTTCGACCGCTACATGGCAATGCGCGCCGACCTTGGCCGGGAGAACAAGCCCCGCTGCATGATGGACCTGGCCACCATCGGTGCCAAGGAACTGAAAAAGCAGGGCATCCTGAAGAACCTCGACGAGTCTGAGGAGATCAACGCCTGCACCGTGAAGATCAAGTGCGACGTCAACGGCAAGGACGAGGACTGGCTGTTCCTCTTCAAGAACGAGACCCACAACCACCCGACGGAGATCGAGCCCTTCGGCGGCGCTGCCACCTGCATCGGCGGTGCGATCCGTGACCCGCTGTCCGGCCGCAGCTACGTCTATCAGGCCATGCGCGTCACCGGCGCAGGCGATCCCCTCAAGCCCGTCAGTGAGACCCTGCCCGGCAAGCTGCCCCAGCGCAGGCTGGTGACCACCGCTGCCGCCGGTTATTCCTCCTACGGCAATCAGATCGGCCTCGCCACCGGTCAGGTGGATGAAATTTATCACCCCGGCTATGTGGCAAAGCGCATGGAGATCGGCGCTGTTGTGGGCGCAACGCCCGCTTCCCACGTCCGCCGCGAATGCCCCGCTCCCGGCGACGTCATCGTCCTGCTGGGCGGCCGCACCGGCCGCGACGGCATCGGCGGCGCCACCGGCTCCTCCAAGAGCCACAACAAGGCCAGCCTGGACACCATGGCCAGCGAGGTGCAGAAGGGCAACGCCCCGGAGGAGCGCAAGCTCCAGCGTCTCTTCCGCGACCCCGCCGTCACCCGCCTCATCAAGCGGTGCAACGACTTCGGCGCCGGCGGCGTGAGCGTGGCTATCGGCGAGCTGGCTGACGGCCTGTCCATCGACCTGGACGCGGTGCGCAAGAAGTACGACGGCCTGGACGGCACCGAGCTGGCCATCTCCGAGTCCCAGGAGCGCATGGCCGTGGTGGTGGCCCCGGCGGACGTGGACGCCCTGCTGGCCGCCGCCGCCAGGGAGAACCTGGAGGCCTACCCGGTGGCCTCGGTCACGGCGGAGCCCCGCATGGTCATGACCTGGCGGGGCCAGACCGTGGCCAGCCTGTCCCGGGCCTTCCTCAACACCAACGGCGCGGCCAAGCACGCCCGGGTGTCCGTGCCCCAGGCGGACGCCGCCCCGGAGAGGGCGACCTTCTCCACCCTGCGGGAGATGGCCGCCAGCCTGAAGTGCGCCTCCCGCCGCGGCCTCACCGAGCGGTTTGACGGCTCCATCGGCGCGGGCAGCGTGCTCATGCCCTTCGGCGGCAGGACCCAGCGCACCCCGGCCCAGGTCATGGCCGCCCTCTTCCCCGTGGAGCCGGAGCAGGAGACCGGCCAGGCCAGCGTCATGGCCTGGGGCTGCGACCCCGAGGCCCTGTCCGCCGACCCCTACCAGGGGGCAAAGGACGCGGTCTACGCCTCCGTAGCCAAGCTGGTGGCCGCCGGCGCGGACTACCGGAAGGCCTATCTGACCCTCCAGGAGTTCTTTGAGAAGCTGCGGGACGAGCCCGCCCGCTGGGGCAAGCCCTTCGCCGCCCTGCTGGGGGCCCTGGACGCCCAGTTGGAGCTGGGCTGCGCCGCCATCGGCGGCAAGGACTCCATGTCGGGCACCTTCCACGATCTGGACGTGCCCCCCACGCTGATCTCCTTCGCCATCGCGCCCATCCAGGCGGGTGAGGTGCTCTCCCCCGAGTTCAAGGAGGCGGGGCACCCGGTGTACCTGTTCGTAGGCGACGCCCTGGCCGAGCACCCTATGGCGGCCTGGGACAAGCTCCGTGAACTGCACAAGGCCGGGAAAGTGAAGTCCGCGTGGGCGGTGGAGCACGGCTTTGCCGAGGCGGTCATGAACATGTCCTTCGGCAACAAGATCGGCTTTGCCATGGGTTCCGATGTGGACACGAACTGGTACACTCCCTGGCCCCGCTCCATTGTGGCGGAGCTGACCGAGGAGCTCGACTTCCCCCTGGCGATCAGGCTGGGCACCACCACCGCCGAGCCGGTGATCACCATCGGCGGCGACTCCGCCCCCATTGACGAGCTGCTCGCCCTCAACGAGGGGGTGCTGGAGGACGTGTACCCCACCCGGGCGGGGGAGTCCGCCCCGGCGCGCACCCTCTCCTGGGACAAGCGCTCCCCGGCGGTGTGCAAGTCCAAAACCGCCCGGCCCAGGGTGGCCATCCCCGTGTTCCCCGGCACCAACTGCGAGTACGACTCCGCCCGGGCCTGCCTGCGGGCGGGGCTGGAGCCGGAGATCGTGGTGGTGCGCAACCTGACCGCCTCCGCCCTGGAGGAGTCGGCCCTGGCCCTGGAAAAGGCCATCCGCGCGGCCCAGATCCTGTTCCTGCCCGGCGGCTTCTCCGGCGGCGACGAGCCCGACGGCTCGGCCAAGTTCATCTGCTCCTTCCTGCGCAACGGCCGGCTCACCGACGCGGTTCACGACCTGCTCAAGCGCCGGGACGGCCTGATGCTGGGCATCTGCAACGGCTTCCAGGCCCTCATCAAGCTGGGCCTGGTGCCCTACGGCGAGATCCGGGCCATGGACGAGGGCTGCCCCACCCTGACCTTCAACACCATCGGCCGCCACCAGAGCCGGTACGTCACCACCCGGGTGGCCTCTGTCCAGTCCCCCTGGATGCTCCAGTCCCATGTGGGCGACCTCCACGCCATCCCCATCTCCCACGGCGAGGGCCGCTTCACAGCCCCCCAGGCGGAGCTGGAGCGGCTGATCGCCAACGGCCAGATCGCCACCCAGTACGTGGACGCCTCCGGCGCGGCCTCCATGGACATCGACGCCAACCCCAACGGCTCCCTGGAGGCCATCGAGGGCATCTTCTCCCCCGACGGCCGGGTGTTCGGCAAGATGGGCCACTCGGAGCGCCGGGGCCCCTATGTAGGCGTCAACATCCCCGGCGACAAGCACCAGCCCCTCTTCGAGAGCGGCGCGGCCTACTTCCGTTGATGCAAAAATCCCCGGCGCGGTGTCAAGCGCGCTGCGCATGAAAACGCGCCTACCTCATTTTGAATGAGGCGGGCGCGTTTTTCCGCTCTGACGGCAGCCTCATGGGCTTTCCCTGCCGCCGCCCTTTTACGCAATCGAGTGATACGGTTTCACTTTTTCCGAGATCAGACTGCAAAAATCGCCGGTACATTCCGCTTTTAAGTCCATTTTCTGCAACAGCAGGACACGGCCGCCAAAGACGAAAAGAAAACTATCCGCCGTTTCGACGGCGCATTCAAACTCTCGATATGGCACAAATTCCGCCTTGCCGCCGCCCGCCGGAACGGTCATCCCCTCCTCTGAGAAGGACACCGAAGCGGCTTGCTCCGCGGAACTCTTGTCTTTGCCCTCCAACAATATCTTTGCCGCTCTATCAAACGGATTCTTCTTGCGCGCGCGGCTCTGCCACAGGCCAATGATACCCGCACCCATGGCAGCCGCGCCGACAAGCAGCGGCACGAACAGCTCTCGCGGCTCCATCAGACCGGGAACAGCCAGAAAAATGCCGGCCGCCAGACATAACGCACTCATTCCCCTTGTGCGTAGCCTGCTCCTTTTCCGCCCCCGCGCCATAGAGCGGAATCGGTCGGTATGCTTCCATAGCCCGGGAAATCGTTCCCGCGAAACCATTTCCGTCCTTTTTTCGAGCGCCCTGCT
>OKSF01003030.1_pt1 | contig 10466 bp, 8 predicted proteins | sample 1606061 | NCBI WGS metagenome assembly OKSF01 (sample SAMEA3541567, study PRJEB24748) | human gut metagenome | biome: human gut; feature: human-associated habitat; material: faeces | place: China | collected 2012 | reverse complement strand
AGTATTGCTTGTGTTCTAGCTTTAGGCATAGCTTTAACAGGAGCTAGTCTTCCCAGTGATTATTCCACAGTACCAGCAGTTCAGGCCTATGGCGACTACAATTATGTCAATGGATATACGATAGACCCCAGTTCTGTCTGGTATGATCGGGACAATCAGATATTTGGGGCTGGCGTTACCGATTCTGATGGCAATTACTTTACTGCAACCTATAGACTAGTTCGAGTTTCCTCTGATGAAGAGGATGTCTATGAAAGCAAAAACAATGGTCCCTGGGTACAAATTGGCGTCATCAATCATGAAGCCAGCTATCAAATTGGTAATCAAAAAACTGGCGGCCCCTTATTTAGAAGAATCGCAGATATGGCCGCTCGAACTGCAGGCTATCAAAAAATGTTCTAACATTAAAAAGGAGGGAAAAAGTTGATTGGAAAAGGGCTGCACCCGGGATTACTCCCGGGCACAGCCCTTTTTGTGGATTGAGAGAGTATTATTGAATGTTTATGGTATGGTCAGGTTGTACCTGCTGAGCATCCTTAGGAAGGACGATGGTCAGGACACCATTATCGAAGGAAGCGTGGATATTATCTTCCTGGATGCCCGTCACAGGGAACTGACGGCAGAAGGACGAACTGCTGCGTTCGCGGCAGATGTAGTTCTTCTGGTCATCCTGGGTATTGTTTTCTGCCTGCTGCGTCGTCGACAAGGTGAGTACGTTGTTGTCGTAGCTCAGGTGAATGTCTTCCTTATTCACACCCGGCAGGTCGGCTGTCATGACATATTCGCTGCCCCGGTCTTCAATATCGACTTTCGGCATCGAGAACTGCTGCTGCGGCCACATAAAGTGATTGAAGAAATTATCAAAAACATCAGGAACACTGAATTCGTTGTTATCAATAATCGGGAATAAGCTCTTCATCATAAGTCATGCCTTCTTTACTTATCATGCATATGTCAATACTATATTATTCTTGCTTCGTTTCACACTAGTTTGCAGTTTGTAGTTTTTATTTTTTAGTAAAAGCAAGTTACGTTCCTTCCGCTACAACCTACAAACTCAACACTACAAACTATCACTTAATCGCAATGCGATGGGATTCGATTTCTTTCTGCGGATCGACTTTCGGCAGGGTTACGGTCAGGACACCGTCTTTATAGGCGGCTTCGATGCCGTCTTTCTGGATGTTGCGGACCGTGAACTGACGGCAGTACGTGCAGTTCGTACGTTCCTGACGGATGTAGTGTTTCTGCGGTGCAGCCGCTTTCGCTTCGCCGCCTTTTGCATCTTTAGCGTCCTTGCTGTCTTTCGCCTGGCTGCTGTCTTCCGTCTTCGTTTCATGTTTTGCCATGAGCGTCAGGACGTCATCTTTATAGGTAACGCTGATATCTTCTTTCTTCATGCCCGGCAGATCAGCTGTCAATACATAGGCTTTATCCGTGTCTTCGATGTCGACACGCGGTACACTGTAGCTGCCTTTCACAGGGCTTTCAAAATCATTGAAGAAATTATCAAAGAAATCATCCGGGAATACCAAATCATTACTCGTTACAACTGGAAATAAACCTTTTAACATAATCATTACCCTCTTCCAACAATTCCTTCACTGTTGCTATGAACGATCACTTTTAACTTTCTTTGCTCTTTGAGCTTTTTGCTCTTTTGACTTTTCTCTGTAGCCTCTTCCTGACTACATCTATACTATATACCTGTTTAGCACTCTCGTCAAGAGAGTGCTAATAATTTCTTTCATTTTTCTTTGATGTATAATAAAGATATCTTCACCAGAAAGGATGATCAATTATGATGAAAAAATATTCTCCGCTCCCTTTTTCTATTCCGGCGCAAATTCAACCGGAATATGCGAAATGGTACCATTTCATGATGGATAAAATCGAGTTCGCCCTGAAAAGCAGCCCTATCCACACCAAAGCCCACGCCAGCCGTGTCCTGCTCTTCGCCCTGCTCATCGCCCAGAAACGCAATCTGCCGCCTGTCGATTGGGACATTCTGGGCCTCGCGTCGTCTTTTCACGACACGAGACGCCATGACGATCACCAGGATGTAGGCCACGGAGTCCGGGGCGCTGCCTATTATCACGCTTACTGTAAAGGCCACGGCCTGCACTTTCACCGCTTAGCAGCCAAGATCATGAAATACCACGACCATCCCGATACACAGGGCGACAAACTCATCGGGGAACGATTTGGCCAGCACGGAATCCTGCTCTACCACATTTTCAAAGATGCCGATGCCTTAGACCGTTTTCGCTTAGGCCCCGGCGGCTTCGACCCCCATTACCTGAGGACACCGGAAAGCAAAGAACTGTACGATTACGCCAAAGACATCTGGGACCAGGTGACGAAGGCCGCACACGAATAGCTGAAAGATTTGTAAACAGCATCATTTGAGTATCACTGACCAGTATCCTTTGCGATGTGTTCCCATGCGTTTTAGGCATCCTTTTTCCTGCAGCTTCTTTGTATGATATTTTATAGTACCCAGGGACAGCGACGTGGCCATCGCAATTTCCGATTGCGTGCTGTCTGGTTTCTTTTGGATATATGCTAAAATAGCTTCTTCCTTATCATTTAATGTTACAGGCAGATTCGTTCCAGTTTGGTCAGTGTTTTTAGTTTGGTTAGCAGTTTGGTCAGTAGTTTGGTCAGTTTTTCGATACAAGTTAACACGCAAATCACCGTTATACTTGGGCTTTCTTTTTGGGTTCGAATGATATTTTTAAAACCATGTCCATACCGTCTGCCAGGCGCTGTAAAATTTTTAAAGAAGGATTGGCTGCCATTTTCAATTCGACTAATTTCTGTTTGAGCAATACCTGTTTTTTCAGCCAATTCCCGTTGTGTGAGATGGTGCGCGATTCTTGTATCCACAATAGCTCGGATAATATTCATTGCAGGTTCAACTTCTTCATAAGCAGCAAAAGCAGGATTTTTCATCTGTTCCGCTTTAAATTTTTTAATGGAACTTAATTTTTTCAATTTCTTCCATGTCATGATAGATTTCAGAATCAATGGATTTCACATGGTTTTTATAATCTTCCCAAGTTCTCATTGCTACCACTCCTCATATTTATAAATTGATGATATTATGATTCTTCAAGAATTTTTTTATCTGATCTTTGATAGATTTCTTCTTCCGGATAGAAAGCTCTTTCTGCATATCTTTAAACCGCGACTCCTTCACTGGATCCTGCGGAAGGACCTTGACTCGGAACGTTACAGCACGATCCCAATCATAGGCTTTTGGTATAATCCGGAAAGTAGCATCGCCTACGGACTGAGCTAAATATTCGTGACGTGAAATAGGCTGCAAGAATTTATTGCCACCAAGAATGCGTTCATAAGGACCGCGGCCAATTCGCTGCAACTGTAACTTCTGCCCAATTTGCAACTCAATAGGCTTCATCGAAGGATAGCCTTCCCCATCCATATAAAATTCTACCTTCTCATCATCAGAAATTGCGTATTGAAGACGTATGGTATCGGCATCGATTTCAGACACTAATTCTTCAGGGCAATCAAAACGGGAAAAACCATCCTCTTTCGACCATGTATAAACGCTGTCCAGGTGACCTGAATTAACAATAATACGACTGCCTTCAATCCGGACATCGCCTCTTGGAATAGCATCATCAGCAAGAATTGTATGGACCTGATTGTGTACGTACGCTAATACCCGATAGGCCAAAAAATGACCACTTCCAAAAATGCCACAAATAATTATTTCATGATGGCGATGATGTGTAAAATGACCTTCAATAACATAATTCCAGTCTGCATGCATTTGAAAAGTATATAAACAAATCCATTGATGCTCTTTGGGGAGATATTTGACAATTAAAAAATCATCTTTTACACTGCGATTATGTATCCTCAAAACATAATCATAGCTTTTGGAATCTGTAAAATGGACAGGAATGGCTTTCTTACAGTTGGGAAACGTGCGTTCCAGTGCTTCATAGGCCTCTTTTGACATTTTTACTTTCAGATTTTTTCGAGGCTCATTGATACCCTTAATCATCTTTTCAATCCGGCCAACAGACCTCAAAATCGCATCGAGGCTGATATCCGGCACTTTGCCGTCCGGATTTAAATAGCCATGCAGATAAGACACGGACTGATGGGCGAGATTCAATCTTTCACAAACGACCCAGCACACCGTTTCTGCCTCAAATTCCTGCGTTTCCTTGGAAAGATCCGTCCGGACCGGGAGATATTCGATTTTTTCATAATTCAAGTGCCCGCAAAAGTAATGGCCAAGCTCATGGATAATGGTCGCAAACTTTTCTGCCGGCGACTGATTCTTATTGACGGTAATGCAATAATGGCTGATGATATCGACATGACTTTTTGAGGTATGCGAAAGTTGTACAACGTTGGCGGCATTCCATTGCAACTGACCGCCATAATACGTGCCGTAGTTTTCTTCCCGATAACGAATACCTTCCTTAAGCAGCGAACCAATAAGTTTTTGAAACGCTGCATCCTCAATAGGCGTATCAGAATGAAATGGATAAAGAATATATTTGGAAATAATCTCCTGCGGCATCTTCTGCCCTTCCGTATCGTCTAATTCATAAACAAAGGAAATAGGCCCAAAACGGCGCAGGATAACTAAAGGGCGGGCTCCTGGCTTAGGTCGGCGATGATACTTATTTTGCCAGGTATCGAGAGACGCTACAAATCTGCTGCCTGGCTTTTGTACTTCGACAATCATCGCATTATAAGGCGCTAAATAGGGAAATTTCCGCAACTCCCCCATATATTCCAGAAAGTCTCGCTGGGTGTTAAAATGCAGTACACTTTCATACAGCTGATCAATTTCAGCAATTTCTTTCTTTTTCTGTTCGTCTTCATCCATTGTTTTCACCACTTAAGCAAACAGTACTTCTTCCGATACTGTTCGCTTTGTACTATGATGCATATTCCTTCTGCAAATTTCTTACCATTTTAATGTATAAATTCTTGCACGCAGCATAATTGCCTTTCTCAATCATTACTAAACATGGTTCGAGATAATCATGCCAAATCTGTTGATAGATTTCATCACGATTATCTTTCATGTTAATCGATTCAACAATCTTTGGAGCGACGTCGTAATACTCTGCAATCAAAACCGGCCCATCAACTTGCGCTGCTAACCAATTATCTCGAAAGCGCCTAAAACTTGTTAGTTCATAGCAATCATCCGATTTATTCAGCGAATCACAAACAGCCGTCGTGATAAAACAGCCTGAATTTTTCTTTTGAGGTGGATTCTGTATTCTGTCTAATGCAATTCGTATATCTTTTTGTAGCTCTAAATCATTTTTCCCTTGCTCAACAGCTTTTTGATACCACTCCACAGCCTTCAGGTAATTTTTCTCGACTCCACAACCGTTATAATAGCATTCCCCTAAATTGTATTGAGCCCGCGCATATCCCTGATCAGCAGATTTTTGGAACCATAATGCGGCTTTCGGCCAGTTTTGTTCAACTCCATCTCCGTGACTGTAACTAAAACCTAAGTTATATTGTGCCCATGCATTTCCTTGGTTAGCAGCTTTTCGGAACCATTCCACGGCTTTCTTACTATCTCGTTCAATGCCTTTACCAATATCATAACAGATGCCTAACTGAGTTTGAGCATCTGTATGTCCATTATTCGCGGCCTTTTGGTACCACTCCACCGCTTTTTGATAATTAGGTTCAATTTCTTTTCCATAACCATAGCAAAGACCCAAATTATATTGTGCCCATGTATTTCCTTGGTTGGCGGATTTCTGATACCATTCTACAGCTTTTCGATCATCCTGTTCGACGCCCCATCCCTTACTATAGCAATTTCCTAAATTATATTGTGCCCACGCATATCTCTGATTAGCAGCCTTCAAATACCACTTCACGGCTTTCTGATCATCTGCTTCGACTCCATCTCCATAACAGTAGCAATCTCCTAATTCATTTTGTGCTTCTGCATCGCATTGATCAGCAGCCTTTTGATACCAATTCACAGCTTTCTGATAATCTTGTTGAACGCCTTTTCCATAATAGTAACATTCACCCAAATGAGTTTGAGCTTTTGCCAGCCCTTGCTCAGCGGCTTTTCGGTACCAGTTCGCAGCTTTCTGGTAATTCTGTTTCACGCCTTCTCCATAATAATAACATTCGCCTAAATGATTTTGTGCCTCCATATATTCCTGATCAGCAGATTTTTGAAACCATTCTACAGCTTTCTGGTAATCTAACTCTACTCCATCTCCGTCATAATAGCATTCGCCTAAATTACATTGCGCCCATGCATTTCCCTGACTAGCAGCTTTTTGATACCATTCTACAGCTTTCGTCCAGTCTTGTTTGACTCCTTGTCCGGTATAATAGCAAATCCCTAAATGAGTTTGGGCATCTGCATCTCCATTATTTGCAGCCTTCTGATACCATTCCGCAGCTTGCCGATAGTCTTGTTCAACACCACTCCCAATATAATAACAAATACCTAAATAATATTGTGCTGACGCATTACCTTGATCAGCAGCTTTTCGATACCATTCCAAAGCTTTTAGGGAATCTTTTTTAACTCCTAGGCCATCATTATAACAAATTCCTAAATGATATTGTGCATCTACATTGCCCTGTTTAGCAGCTTTCCGATACCATTTCGCAGCTTGTCGGTAGTCTTGTTCAACTTTATCACCATAAAAATAGCGATTACCCAAATCATTTTGTGCCCACGCTTCTCCTTTAGCAGCACCTAATCTTAAGCAATCATTTTCTTGTATTTCTTCTAGCCTTTCGGCTTTCTCCATCGCCTGCGTACTTCCCCAACTGGCAACCATTTTATACCAATCAGTAATTCCGCAATAATTTGCTTGTACAATCTCACCTATATCCTTTCGCCACAAAACATATTTTTCAACGCCTTCTACTGTATATAGTTTTAAGAAAAGCCTACAAGGAATCTGTGAATCACAGATTTTTTTGGCCATATCACGATTGCAATCAATGATAATTGTCATATCTTCTGGCAAAAGGTTTCCCAAAATTTTTTCTGCATATTTGAAGGGATTGATGACGACTGGTAATTTTCCCGTTTTTAAGTCATACTTGTTGCTCATCGGTATCCCTATACCAAAAGGTAGTAACGGCATATTACTGATTCTTTTATTATACTGAGCATGAGTTTCGTAAAAGAATTTCTCCCAATAGATAGGATGTACTGCAATCAAATCACTGTCATTTTTCAAATATACTTTACTATAATCACAACAAACTTTATCTTTATATACTTTAAGTTTAGCAACTAATTCACTGTCGACAATCTGCGTTTCCGTCACACCAATTGTATAGAATGCACTAATAGGGGAAAATTGAATATCTGGATTATGATCGATATGATGAACGAGAAAGTTAACATCGGTATAGCTATCTTTCCGATGCGCATCAAGAATTCCACAACCGATATGGATTGGATCCATATCAGCAATACGCTGTTTATACTCTTCTGTCGTTTCAAAGGCGCCGCGTTTCAAAACGTCTTGTTCTTGTAGTTCTATATTTGAAGCTTTAAATTTCCCGACCAAGCTTAATGGATCAACATTGAAATTATCTTCCAGTGTAGAATTTTGATTTTTTATGGATAAATTTCCTGTATTCACTAAAATATTGTGTATAATCTCCATATCCCCAGAAGAAAATTGTTCCAGTATATATTTTTTCCCTTTTTTCTGGCCATACCATACAGTCAATATCAACACATCATCTAAGCATTGACGGATATTGTTTTTATTATACTCAGTATCTTCATGGATTTTCTGATTAATTAGACGACGAACCGCATGAAATCTTTGGCTGATTTTTAAATTTAAGATATTTCGCCCTTCTAACTCATTAATCCCCTGGAAAGATTCTGGCTTTGTGCGCCTAAATCACGAACCATATATTCCAGTGCTTGGCGAATTTTTAACATTACTACATCATACTCTTCTTCCTGTTCTGCTTGGGAGCATTGTGCATATAATACCGGAAAATCATCCTTCAAAAAATTAAATCTTGATTCCGTCATGCGTTTTTCCTCCTGAATTTGTTATCGAAATCAACAGCAAGGTATCGTGATAATCCGGATTATCACGATACATCCGGTAAAAGTTTTGTATTATGTACAAATTATATCACAGTCTCGTCTACAACAAAAAATGCAGCAGATAAATCCATTGACCTTTACAAAAAACACCCCGCCTTTAAAGGCAGGGTGTTTTCTTAATTTATTTGACATGGTCAAACAGCATCGCTAGATTCAGCATCTTTCAGCAGTACTTCGCTTTTCTCCGATGTATCAACTTCTATATCTGGATGAAGGATTTTCCAGCACCCTTGTTTTACACGGTCGAGTAACGGTGTACTTTCCTGCGGTTTAGCTACATTGCCGACAGTCGGCTGGATTCCCAATTCTGTGAGATCATCGAAAATACGCTGCATGGCTTTTTCCGGATTACTATAGTATTCGCTGCCGCGCAGGCGGATGAACCGCCAGCCAAGACGTTCCAGGATGGTTTGGCGTTCCATGTCCGCACGAATCTTTGCATCACCACTATGCCAGCGTTCACCGTCACATTCAAGAGCCACACGTCCCTGGGCATCGCTTATCACCATGTCAATACGGTAGCTGCCGACTGGCCACTGCTGTACGACCTGATAGCCTTTCGTAACCAGTGCTTTCGCAACAGCTTCCTCAAATGGCGATTCCGCTTTGCGTTCAATCTGTTCATACTCCTGCTGCAAAGCATGCGGATTATTAGCATAGTCAAGCAATCGCTTACGAATATCTCCGTCCTTGAGATCCTTGCCGGCGTCAAGCGAATGGACGACAAAGAGCTGATCACGGGCACGGCTGACAGCAACATTGTAGCGTTTATAGTTATCATGTGCATCCAGGCTCCGCAAGGCAAGCGGACCGCTTGATTCATTGCTGTCCACCATGCTGAGCAGGATGACATCACGTTCGTCGCCTTGGAACTGCGCAGCATCGCCGCAAATGATTTCGTGCCGTTCAATAACCGCAAGATCAAGTGCTTGCATCAGGCGCGTACTAATAATCTTTGCTTGGTCCTCACCAAGAAGCGAAATGATACCGAATGTCTTATCTTCATATTCCGGCAGCTGAAGCATACTTTGAATGAGCGCAACAATTGTATCTGCCTCAACGGTATTTGTTTTACCGTTGGCACTGCGATGTCCATCAACCCGGTAATTTACGACTGCCGGAAGAAGATTGCAATTGCTTGTATCACGTAATGGCTTGATTTTACCATCATAGCAAAGTTGGTTGCAGAAGTTAATGATATCTGGCACGCAGCGGAAATGTTCATGCAGCATCAATGGCTGACAAATGGTCGTTGCAATGTCATAAAGCGACGTGTTCCCTGTGTAAAGTGTCCAGTTCGGAATACGGTCTTTGATATACGCCTCTGCTACTGCATCCATTTTATCAATGTTCATACCGACAGCCATCGGGCTGACCTGCTTATCATCACCGACGATAACGACCTTCTTTGCAAGATATATCAACGACAGTGATGTAACATCTGCCTGACTGGCTTCGTCAACAATCATAACATCAAACTTATTGCGTCCCGGCACCATGTTATTCATGACAGAATTCAGCGTCATAATCCAGACCGGCACAGCTTTCTGACATTTCGCCATGAGCCGCTTGGCCTCAGCACGATACTTCGGTGCACGTTTACCTGTACCACGGCCAATTTTCTTCGTGACCTGCTTCCAGCCTTGCAGGTTCTGTTTCATGCCCGTATCTGCCTCAACACGCTGTAGCAGATAATACCATGCCCGATACTCGGCCAATCTCCCTGTTACTTCACGATAGTTGCGTGACAGTTCCATACTTTGACGTTGTAATTCGTCAAATGGCTGAGCCGTGATATCAGCAAGCATCTGGCTGTACTGCTTCACCCGCCAAGCTTCCTCAATCTTTTCAGGAACTTCGCTTTCCCCGCATTTCCCCACTCGATCACGGATGGCATTAGCCCATGTCGGTGCAACAGGATATAAACGTTCTAAATATTCCTTGCGGCGATGTTGCAAAGTGTACTTCTGATAGAGAGTGCTGAGTTCATAATAGAGCTTCGTGTAAAGAGCCATATCCTGTGCCAGACCGGCATCCCTCAGTTTCGTACAAAGAGCCGATCCCAGCGATGTTGCATTATCAAGGGCCTGGTAAATATCGTCCAAACCGCTTTTCACATTAGCTAACTCTGTCGCATTCTTTTGAATGGCTATCAACGTCGGCAGTAATGTATTGAATTTGGTCAGGATTTTTTGAATCCGTGTTGCATCATCATCAAAATCACTATGTACAAAAATAGCTTCCGGACTCATGCCGGATTTCTTCATAAGGGTATCAAAACCGCGGGCGGCGCTGGACTGCATACCCTGGACGGCAACGGGCTCGCCCA
>OKSF01003028.1_pt1 | contig 10471 bp, 7 predicted proteins | sample 1606061 | NCBI WGS metagenome assembly OKSF01 (sample SAMEA3541567, study PRJEB24748) | human gut metagenome | biome: human gut; feature: human-associated habitat; material: faeces | place: China | collected 2012 | reverse complement strand
CGTCGCGCCAATGCCGAGTCCGTCCAGATGGCCATGCTTGCCCATCGTGTAATTGACGTAGAGTCCGACATCCGGCAGCCCCGTCAGGAAGCCATTGAGCGATGTCATCGTGCCATTGCCGTTCGGCAGGAAATGATACGAATGCGCCCCGTTCGTCTCCAACCACTCGCCCGTCTTAGCGAGGCCCAGCGCGCGGTACTCCGGCAAGAGCGGCCAGAGCGCGTAATTCTCCCCGAGAATCACGACGACATGGTGCGGCCGTCGCGCAAGCGGGGCAGCCGTCGTCCGACGTGCAAACGCCGACTCAATCGAGTCCGCATCCGGATTGCCGCCGAGCCGCGCGACTGCCGCATCTAATTCGTCTCCCGAGATAGGACGCAGTGCCTTTTCCGTCGCCCGCTTGTGGGTGCTGTACGCGCGGTAAAGCGCCTGACCGTCATCGAGGATGGCCTCATTGAGCACAACATACCGCGTGCGGGCAGCACTCTCCCATGGAACACCGCTGTCCGAATGGAATGCCCCGCCAAAGCGGCAGAAGATGGCAAACACCGGCACAAAGACAATCGCCAAGCCAGTCCAGATGCGGGCATGGCGCCGCGGCTGCCAGACCGGCGTACGCAGGATTTTCTGCAACAGCCAGATGAACAATGCCATCAGGAGAACAGCCCCCAAGAGGCGCGGCCAGAACTGATACTGCTTCACTGCCGTATCCCAGATGGTTGCTTTATCGTCCTTCATGCCGTTGAACAGCATGATGTTGAATCCCTGATGGAAAATCTCATAATAGGGAATGCGGATAACAAAGAGAAGTGTCATCAGCCCCACAGCCACACTGCCCAGCATCGCCCGGATACAACCCGCCGGCCATCTGCCCCATATTGCGTAGGGAATCGTGCCAAAGACAAACGGGAACGCCACAAGGAACGCCGTCGTCTTCAGGCTGATCCGAGCCCCCAGCCAGAGAGCTTCAACAATATCACCTGTACCAGCACTGCCAAGCTGACCCGAGTAAATCAGCAAGAACGCAATGCGAAAGACCATAAGCAGGATGTAGATGTACAAGAACAGCTTCGCATCCTGCTGCAATGATTTAAAAAAACGCATTTCATAGTTTCCTTCTTAAATCTCTAAAAAAATCCTATAATTATAATGTTTTGATCCTCCCATCTCAAATTTATACCGTTCATCACCACGAGATAAATCCAGTATCATATTCGATTTATGTCCCTGTAAATATTTGATAGTTTCATTTATCATGACCTTGCCTGGAGAGTATTGCTTAAACAGACTATTCATTGAAACAATCGGAAATACTATCTCATTGAAATTAGTAGCAAATCCTGTCATAAATGCTGCCGGCTTATCTTTTAACATTAAGCAAAATGTATATTGTTCATTCATATTTTGTATAGCCCATGTCAATGATGAAAAATACCTATGCTTAATAAATGGAAAGAAGTCATATTTTCGATTTTTTCTTTCCGACTCCCTTGCAGTATAAAATTTCATCAATGAAGATAATAATTCATTATCTTTAAACGGGCCATGAATCACTTTCAATTCCATAGATATATCTTGCTTTTTTAGCTTATTATAAATTTTATGGATATTAGATCGAGCATTTTTTGATAATCCATGGAAATAGGTATCGTAGTCATCTGGATAACATACTTTCACACAGACACGATCTAGCTCTATATTTACTTGATAATCAATCAAACGCTTATCATTACAATATTCTTTAAAAAATTGGTACAATCTAGATCTTTCATTCACTTTATATAGCATCAACTTCATGCCATGAAACTTTTCTCTCAACTCTCGCAAAGCAGAAAATATATCTTCATCTCTTATATTTTTATCGTAAATGAAATCAAGATTATCTGGGCCACCGATATTTTCTCCGAAAATGTACAGCGTCTTTTTCTTTATAAATAAAGGCATAATCATTAAGGGAATATCATGATTGTAATAAACTAGAAAATATTCTTTCTGTAAAAAAGTTGTTGGTTTTATTTTTTTATATGAGTATACCTCTTCATTATATTCCCATGAAGAAAAAGGGAATAGGTATGGATTATCCTTATATAGTTTTCTCCAAATCTTTTTTAGTTTTTCATCATTCCATCGATATTGAACCAGCATGACAATCCTCCTAAAATACAGTATTTTCCTTTACAAATTTGAAGCCAAACGGTATCCATTTCTAATAGCCGCAGACGAAACGGTCCATCGCGCTGACAAGACAACAGCTAGACTTCAGATGACCTCATCCGACGTCTCCTCCTGCGACTAATAATATTCCAGAATACAGATGATATAGAAACGCAGTAGTGCATTCTCTGGACGCTTATGCGGGCGATATACTTCTCTGCACTACTTGTAGAGCGCTTGCACTGCCAACGGTTACTATGCGAGGCCGCATTGCGGCGGAATTCACTTGAGTGACGGATTCGCCGGCTACAAGAAATAGGTGGTTCTTTTCAAGCATCATTATAGCAGAAGAGTCTATATATCATTTTTATTATGTTATCTAAAAACTGTCGCGCTTAGATTGTACATCCATCCTCGAAAGGGCTGGATGTATCTTAATAATTCACTCTCCCAGGAATCATATCAAATATAATCTTACTTATTTCCTTACAATTATTACCATGAGGAATAAATTTATCAAATCTATCCATATATTTCTCCCAAAGATTTCCATTAATTATTTTATTGACTATTTCTGATAGATCTTTTGCATTATCAGTCCAAGGAACACATTTATATAATCGTAAGAAAGAGCCATATTTTCCATCACTACATTTATAAAAATAATCTGTTTTTATCGCCTCATAAAATTCAACAATCGGCTTTTTAGTAAATAAAATATCTGCAGCACCACTAGATTTCCCTATCATTATAGTACAGTCAGATTGGTATGCAATTTCTGTTAATGAATCATTTGATATTGTAAAAATCGATTTATCAATTTCTATTTTATCAAAGAATTGATTTTGAAGTTTTTTATTATCACGAGGATGAAATTTTATAATATAATGATACTGTCTATTCCCTCGAATAAATTTAACTAACTCATTTATTTCATTGGTATTAACACGATAACTAGATTGTAGGCGTGGAAGCAAAATAGAAATTTTTTTTGCATTGATCAATTCATTATCTGAAGAACAACAAGACACAGATACTTCTTTCATTTTTATCTTTTTTTGAATTTTTTCTTGCCAGTATAAATCTGCTTTAGGAGACCCTGTAATAAAAATCGATGTGTCCCTAGGATAAAATACTTTATCATACTCACTAGTGAGAAAGCAGGCATCTATTTCTTTCATTTCAGTACGATAATTATTACTGCTCATGGATAAAAATCCACATTGTTCATGTGAAACATAGACCGTGTTTAATCTATAGATGTTTTTGACAGTATAATACCCATATGAATTGGTAGTACAACAAAACACACATTTAATAGAGATATTACTTAATAATTTTTTCATTAAGTTTAGAATGCCTTGTTTCATAGACTTTTTAAATATAGAAAAGGACAGTCTTTCTAACCATTTCCATTTACATGGTTTCCAATTATTTTTAATAACGCCAGCAGATAAAGATAACAATGTTTCATAATCTTTACGATGTATATCTTGCATTTCTCCGGAATTTGTCTCAATTAATATTGATAGCACCCTTTTCTCTGGCATATTTTCATTGATCCAAGTTAGCAATGGCACAAACTCATCTAAAGTATTCCACCCAGTGTCTAAAATAAAACACAAATCAACATCATTTTTTATATCCCACTTAGCTACTTTAATATAATTATCTAATGGATATAAAACTCCCCAATTCATTCTACCCCTCCCTGTATAATCTTCATCAATTTCTTGAATACTCCGTTTTTCTCAACGAATTGTTAAACAATGAATTCTCAATATGACGTGACCAATAGGTGTGCTTATTCCGAGAATACCTTACATATTAAGCTGTTGACGTAGTAGCAATCTTGCTCGTGGCTTTTCCACGAAACAAGTAACAGTTCCTTCGATCCAGACACGCCCTTTCTTGTTTGCCCACCACAGTCCCAGTGAACACAGATGGAACGGTTCGCCGCATTGGCAAAATAATCTTCGATGAGGTGCAATATGCTGGTCAGCAGGAATTGTATTGCGACAGAGGGCACGTAAGATAGTTGACTTTCTTTGCTTTAGAGATGAACGACCTCCACGACAGACTTGTCGTCCGCAAGAAATTGGATTGTAAATCCATCAGTTAATTCAACCTACTTACTATCTTGAATATATCTTATCTCATTATCTAACAAAAAGCAGAACGAATTATATAAGCTTTTCCGATTCCATTCCAAATCTAAGTCTTTAACTTTTTCCATTCTAAATTCTTCCCATATACCATCACAAGCCTTCTTTTGTAAATTTTCCATACTTTTCTCAAGGAGCCTATGATTTACTTTATAATCAATTATTTCGTTTATATCTATATTTTCATGATATTTAAAAATCCCTGGCAAAGATTCATACCAAGCTGTACCAAAGATCAAAGCTGCTTTTCCACCAGATATAGATTCCCATGCTGCCGTCCCTGTTATTGTTGCAAGAAACTGACAGTGCTCCATCAACTTATATGTGTCTACACTTCTATCGATATATATAACATTAGGAATACTGGTCAATCTTTTAAAAAAGAATTTTCCTCGTACAGAATATAGCTGTTTTGGGTTTTCTTTAACATAAATAAACCAGTTATCTGGAATAATATTTTTGATTTTTTCAATTGCTAAAATCTGATCCCTATATATCCCACCAATTGCATCGGTCGTCATCTCCGGCTGTAAATGCAATGGGAAATATACATACTTTTTATCAAAATCGATATTCCTTTTAGACAACGTTTTTATGTGATAATTATATCGATATTTCCTTATTTTAGTAATAACTTCCTTCGTGATTTTTTGTTCAACAAAATCGCTGATAGATTCATATTTAATAAGATCCTGTTTAATCATATGACTTCGTTCTTTTATCCATTGAGTTGGATGTATAAAAAAACGAATCTTTCTTTCCCAATCCTCTCCTCTATCCTTTTTTATTTGGCTAGCACTCATATAGTCTAATTTTTTTTCAAATGATTTACTCATATGATATTCAGTAGAATTTTTATGATAATCTGGAAGCAAATAGATTTTCCCTACATCTTCAATTCGATGTCCATAAAACATTTTTTTAGGAAAAGCTGAAACAGTAAACAGAAATAGTGTACTTATATTCATTGATCTAGCTAATAAATACAACATACACCTAAGATTACCATGTGGTATATCCGAAAACAATATCAGATCAACCTTGTTCTCGGTTATATCATGATATAATCGGTTAATAACATAATTAATTATATTTGTATATTCATAATATGATTCATGAAAGAACTCTGTATTACGAGCAAATTCTTGCATGAGCCAATCCATATGTTCATTGATATAATTAGATATATACTCGTTAGGAAATGGCTGCCAACTTTTCCAGTTTCCCCTCCATAATTTGGTAGTAGGTATTGCGTATGACAATTTTTTCAGGACTTGGTCACTACAAGTTTGGTCGTAATACCATTTTTTTATAGAAATTTTCTTTTCGTTCTGTAAGCGAAAAAAAATATCTAACATAGGACCAGACTCAAATCCATAAATTATTATATTCATAATTAATCTCCAAAAATATAATCAAGATATTGTTAATTATTAATTCCTTTCATTCATTGTTTTTTGCAAGCCACAAAATAAACTAGTTACAGGTCGCCATTTTAGATATTTTTGGGCCTTATCATTAGATAATACCGATCGTCGAATATCTCCTTCTCGCTCTTTTTCATATTCAATATTAATAGATACCTTTGCAATGTCTTTCAAATAATTCAATAATCCATTTAAGCTGATTTCTTTTCCTGTGCTCAAGTTATAAATATCATTAATATATTTTGTTGAAAGTGCACAACAAATCCCAGAAGCTATATCACCTGCATAGATAAAATCGCGCGTTTGATTACCGTTACCAAATATCTTTATTGATTTATTCTTATTGATTTGTTTAGAAAAGATACTAATCACACCACCTTCACCTTTATCGCCCTGCCGCTCCCCATACACGTTAGAAAATCGCAGTATAATATAATTTAGATCATAAAGACGATGATACATATCTAGATATTTTTCTGATGTAACTTTACTTAACCCATAAAATGACATTGGATTTAATTTAGCATCTTCATGTATTGGTAGACAATCCTCTTTTACATCACCATAAACAGCAGCCGTCGAAGAAAAAACAATTCGATGAATATCGCCATATCTTGCTGCTTCTAATATATTCACAAGACCGACAATATTTTCTTCCATGTCAAAAAAAGGATTTGATATGGAAGAATTTACCATCGTCTGTGCTGCCAAATGAACAATAGCGTCAAAATGCTCAGAAATAATCTTACTACGTATACTTTTATTCCTAATATCATCTTTCCAGAATGAAAATCCAGATTGAGGTAAATGATCTAAGGAGCCTGTACTTAAATTATCTAGTACTGTAACCTCATAACCTGTGAAAATAAGTTTTCGCACTAAATGCGACCCAATAAAGCCTGCTCCTCCGGTAACTAAAACTTTCATTATACTCACCTTTAACTCAAAAGGTTACATATATATTATATATGTACTCACTCTATATCCTCATTTTGGAGAATTTTATCTTCCGGTAAATCTTTACTCGCCTTTCGTCCTATAACAGAACCGATATTACGAGGAGGGATTCCTGTTCCTGGACGCTTAAAAGTAAGCATATCAGATGTAAAAGTTGTACCTTTCAAAATGCTCTTTGTAGTTACAATCGAACGTCTAGCATTTTGACGTGCAGCCGATTCTGTAGGAAGTGCCACTAAATCGCCACATCCCCTTATCTTATCAATTTTTTCTATATGTGTTAAGATTTCCTCTGCATCATGAACATCCATAGCATGATAGTGGTCATTTCCTGTTAAAGATTTATCTAACGTAAAATGCTTCTCAATCAATTGTGCTCCTAAGAGATACGCTACTTCAATAACATCATACTCTGAATCTGGTTTAGTATGATCAGAATAACCAATATACATATCTGGAAAAGTGTCCTTCAAAGTTTTAATTTTAGCAAGGTTTGCATCTTGATATGGTGTTGGATATTCCAGTACACAGTGTAGTAATGTTATCTTTTTTTTATTATAACGTTTAATTGTAGAAACGGCTTCTTGAATCTCATCTAGATTTGCCGCACCTATCGATAAAATAATGGGTTTATTTTTCTTAGCAATATAAGATATAAAAGGTAAATTGCTAATATCAGATGATGATATTTTGTAGACATTCATTAAATCATATAAGTAATCCGATGAATTAAAATCAAATGGTGTCGAACAAAACTCAATACCAATTTCATTACAAAAATTCGCCAACTGTGTATATTCATAATCTCCGAATGAATCATATTTTTTAAATAATGCATACTGTGATGTTGTTTTCTCTTCATTTGTATCCCAATATGATGGTGAATTTTTAGCAGCGATTGTTTCTGCTTTATACGTCTGAAATTTAACTGCGTGGATTCCTGCATTCTTAGCTTCCAATATCATCAATTTTGCTGCTTCAATATTACTTATATTTAATTTCTTTGCAATATCATAATAATTTACACCTATCTCAGCAATCAAAACGAACTTGCCCGCTCGCAGTCTTTTTTCTATGGTTTTTATCATTTCGTCTCATCTCCTAGAATGATATCTTTAACATGTTGAATTCCATCATCAAAATTATGTTTTATCATTAATGCTCGCATATTTTTTCTTATATTAGCCGTATCTATTAACCATTTAACTGTATTTGCTATGGCTTCAACATCGATATCCTTACCTAAGCCAAGATTAATAAATCCATTCTTCATAGTAGCAAAAGTGTGCATGGCCTCTCGTTCATTTTGTGATAGTATAATCGATGGAATTCCCATACTGGCAATTTCGTATACAGTACGTCCTTGGCTAGATATTGCAAGATCAGCCTTTTTCATATATTCTGTGACACGGCTAACATTCTTATGGACAAAAATATTTGATTCTAGGTTCGTAAAAATACCATTAGCATCTGCATCATACCCAATTCCTATTATAAAATGGAATTCAATATTAGGATAATCACTTGTAATAGCCTTTGCCACCTGATAAAGTTTATAATTTAAATTACTTGGATCAGTTCCTCCAAACATGACTAATACATTATTGACAATCGAAGAAAACTCTTTTTGTTTTACCAACTTAAATTCATCACGTAAACAAACATAGCGAGCCCCTTCATAAAGGTTATCTGTAATAGGGTGATGATACTCATATAATGCATTAATTACGGCATCAGCATATTTAGTTCCCTCTCCAAGATCTTCAATTGTTATAACACGCTTCACGTATTTCTTTAGCCACTGAATATATTCAGCTGATGTATTTAGGCAATCATTTACCCATATATCCGGCTTATATGAACTAATAATATTCGATAAATCAGATTTGTTCTCTATTACAACATATGGCAAATTAGTGCTTTGAATTTTTTTCAGCCCTTCTATACAGTCTTTTCTAGTTACGAAAAGCACCTGATGTTCAGTAAAACTAAATGCCATTGTTAAGCAATTATATATATGCCCCATGCCGATTTTTTTCGTTCCATCTACCCGAAAAATTATTCTTTTTTTTCGTAACTGACTCTCAGATACTACCCAATCACCAACAGTATCGATATCAATTGATTCAGACTCCGGAACCTCAAAAACTGAAATATTTTTACCTATACGTGATGTTTTTGTTACACATTCACGCCTTGTAATAAGAAACGCTCCTGTTTCCATATAACTAGGAGGAAGTTGTTGACGATTTAGTCTTTTTTCATAGTTAGGAACAATCTTTCCATCCTTTTTCGTCCAAGAAAGGTGTGGATGATTGACTACACTAATAAGCGTATCATATTGTTTATTAATAAATGTTTGAATAGCTTGATTTAGGGTATCTACTTGTAATAATGGCGAAGTAGGCTGCATTGTTATAACAAACTCATATTTTGAATTAGTCTGCGCTTCCATTCTGATTACTGCATCTTCAACTACAGGATCCAATGTCACTGAATCAGCGGCCAAGCCTTTCCCACGTGGTACAACATCACTACCAAATTGTTTTGCTACATATGCAATTTCAGGATCATCAGTAGTTACCACACATGCTGTAATTAACGGACATTTCAATGCATTCTCTATCGCATATGCTATTAATGGTTTTCCGCACATAAAACGAATATTTTTTCTAGGGATCCCCTTAGAACCGCCACGCGCTGGAATTACTGCTAAAATATTCATGCTAGAATCACATCCTTCATATTCCATAATATTCTTTTACGACAGATTTTATGAAGCTTCTCCATTAGCTCATGCCCTACTAGATGTAAATTAGCGTACTATAACACGCGTACTCCTCCCGAGTTTCTTTCCCTTTCAAGATAATACAATATGGATAATCTCAAAATAGATAGTAAACTTGCTTGTTTTCCAGTCAGCTGCTGTACTTCGATATCGCGAAACTAAAAGAGACAAAAGTTGCACACATGCAAGTAACGTAATCCTTCCATCCTCTTGCCTACTCTCAAGACTTTCTCGACAATATTCTTACAATCCGCTGAATCAGTTTATCCTGTCCATATTTCTCGTTCGCCCCGATCAGCCCTTGACGGTATTCCTCTGCCTTTTGCGGGAAAGTATTGACAAAATGTTCTAGCTGCTTGGAGAACACATCCACTGAATCCAGCTTGACGGCTTCGCCAATCTTGAACTCGCTCAGGATCTCGGGATTCATCTCGGGAGATTGCAGGACAGGCTTGTAATAGCCGATTGCGGTGAACAGCATGGCGCTCGGCTGATAGCGGTAGCGCTCTGCACCATATGGCAAGAGTAGGACATCGATATCCATGAGCTCGCGCTGCCATTCGATGCCCAAGAGGTTCTTGTGCAAGAAGCGGATATTGTCATGCGAGGCATATTCCCGTTTCAAGCGCTCGAAGTCGTCGCTGTCGGCCTGCGTCACGGTAGCGCCCTGCACCGTGAGCACAACGGGATTCGTAAATGTCGCCTTGATAAATGCCTGTAAGAAAAAGTCGAGATTCTTCTCGCGGCGGTATTGCCCAAAGAAGCCAAGTCGCAACGGTTCATGCACATGGAACTCTGGTGTGACTGGCAAATCAAACGGGATGTAGACTGGTGCCATGACTGTGTGGAAATTTGGACAGTCTACCAACTCAGGGAACGACGTCTGCAAGCCCAGCGCGCCGAGATGGATATTCGAGTAAGCCCGGAGACTCTTGACGCCATCGCAGAAGCTTCCGAGTGACTTTCAACACCTTCAATTT
>OKSF01003026.1_pt1 | contig 10483 bp, 3 predicted proteins | sample 1606061 | NCBI WGS metagenome assembly OKSF01 (sample SAMEA3541567, study PRJEB24748) | human gut metagenome | biome: human gut; feature: human-associated habitat; material: faeces | place: China | collected 2012 | reverse complement strand
GTTTCTCTACGAAGAGTCTGGACGAGCCTATGTACAACTCGGATATGGTACTGTATTTCATCAGCAATTACCTGCCCTTGAGATCGGCCCCGGATAAGATGATCGACAACAATATCCGCACGGACTACAACAAGCTCCGCCATTTGATCCGTCTCGACAAGCGGTTCGGCACGAACGCCTCGATCATCCAGGAGATCGTGAACAACGGCGAGACCACCGCAGTAATCAAGGATGCTTTTCCTGCCGAGGATATCGCCAAGCCGGACAACTTCAAGAGCCTGCTTTACTATTTCGGGTTGCTCTCCATCAAGGGTACCAAGCGTGGAGATACCCTTCTGGGCGTTCCCAACCTGACGGTACGTGAGCAATTATATACCTATCTGATCGAGGCTTACCGGGAAGCTGATGTCTTCTCAATAGAGTTATACAAGCTTCATGATCTGGTAAAGGACATGGCTTACGACGGAGACTGGAAGCCTGTGTTCGAGTATTTTTCCTCCGAGCTGGAGCGGCAGAGCGCTATCCGCGAGTTCATAGAGGGGGAGGCGCACGTGAAAGGTTTCCTACTGGCTTATCTAGGCTTGACCCGTACCTATATAATTTATCCGGAGTATGAGGCCAACAAGGGGTACGCCGATTTCTACATGATGCCCGACTTGATCCACCAGCCCGAGATAGGCTTTAGCTATATCGTGGAGGTGAAATACGCCCGTTGGGACGCTTCCGAAACGGAAATCGAGGCGTTGAGAGCCGAGGCCGCCATCCAGTTACGCCGTTACGCCGCAGACCCGAAGGTTCACGCTACTAAGGGGGATACGGAGCTTCGTCTTGTCACCTTGGTCTTTAAGGGTTGGAAGCTTGCTGTTTGCGAGATGGACTTGGCTTGATCTTGTTTTTATGCTATTTTTGATGGTAGATAATAATACGTTTAATCATCAAAAAAGGAGATATGAGCAAAAGAAAGAATAACCGCTTGGGCAAGGCGGGTATCACATTTTATACCTATGCCACCGAACGCATCCGGGAGAAACGTTTAGCGGGGAAACATAACACCGCCGATTTATATAGGACGACCCGTAATTGGATCTGCGCCTTTCTGGGTAGGAGAAACCTTCTTTTCCCGGAGATAACCCCGGGCTTAATAAGCCGTTTTGTCGCTTATCTGCAATCCGCCGGCTTGCGAGTGAATACCGTGAATACATACCTCAGCAACTTTCGCTCGATTTATAACCAAGCTTGCCGGGATGGTCTGTTGCCGGCTTGCGTCGTATCGCCTTTCGCGTACTTGAACTTGAAGCGGGAAAGAGCCGGATCTAGGGCGTTGGGAAACGAGTCGCTCCGGGAGATCGTGACCTTGAAGTCTGAGGAGCCGGATTTGGCGTGCGTGATCGACTATTGTACGTTCGCCTATTTATCTTGCGGCATGCCTTTCGCGGATATGGCTCGCTTGACTACGGCGAACCTGTATGGCGAGGAGATCGTATATCGGCGTAAGAAGACGGGGACCTTAATCCGTGTCGGGATAACAGCGGGGATGCGGCGGTTGATTAATAAGTATGCGGACGCTTCTTCCCCGTACCTTTTCCCTATTTTATCTCCGGGTAGAGAGGTAGGGCATGAGGAATACAAGGCGATACTGCGTTCGTATAATAACTCGTTGAAGAAGATCGGTCGTGCGCTATCTCGTCCCATTCACCTGACCTCGTATGTTTTCCGCCATACATGGGCAACGAACGCCTTGCGGAAACAAGTCCCTTTATCGATCATTAGCCAAGCGCTGGGGCATACCTCGGAAAAAACAACACGTTTTTATCTGGCCTCTTTGGAACAGTCGGAATTGAATCGTGCGAACGCTAGGGTGACGGAAGAGGTGGATTTGCTTTTGGCGGCTGGGTGATGCCCTTATTCGCGAAATAAGGGGAGGAGCCTATTCAGCATAAAAATTACCTATAATAGGCTATTTTCAACGGAAGGCTTGGCAAATGTAAAAAATATTATTGATAAACAATCACTTTTATCTATTTATTAAGAAATAGGAATTGAAGGGGATACAGATATCGTATCCTCTAATTAATCCAAATTTATGCTTATTGCGCATATATCGTGGATATGCGGTTAAAAATAGTGGTTATGCGTGTTTTTTTTAGTTTATGTTGGACGTGCGATATCTCTTCCCCTTATTTCGCGAATAAGGGTGATAAACATTATTAAAAGGTAACGCCCCACTACCACGGGGCATTAAAGACAAAAAACATCATGGCAGAAGAAAAGACCATCTTGACCGTAGATCTGTACGACAACGTGTTAACCGAGAAAACCGGCGATTTCACCGGAAAGATCCGCATTACCGGAACCACGCGGACCTCAGACATCTCGAACCGCATCGTGAAGAAACGCACCGAGTACCGCCCGGAGACGATCACCAACATCCTCGACCTCTCCTACGACGAGATGATCGAGGCCCTCGCCCAAGGCCGTTGCGTGGTGAACAAGTTCGGGCAATGGCTGCTCACTATCAACGGCTCGTTCGACGGAAAGAAATCAGACTTCCGCTCTACGGAGAATAAGATCACCGTAATGTTCACCCCCAGCGCCACCCTCCTGAAGGCGCTAGAAAACATCTACGTGAACGCCGACGTAGCCACTGTGGGCCCGATGATCGAGAGCCTCACGGATTCTACCACGAAGGAGAAGAACCTCCATATCACTCCGAACGCCCCGGCCATCATCTTCGGCAGCACGCTGCTTATCAAGGGGGATGATCCATCTGTAGGCGTCTACTTCACCAAGGACGAGGAGGGCGCCACGCCAACGAAAGCCTCCCTTATCGTACGTAACACCAAGAGCGAGATAATTATCCAGATCCCGCAACTCGCCGAGGGGCAGTACTGGCTGAGCGTCACTACGCAGGCAGGTGCGGGCTATTCTCTCGTAAAAGATCCACGCACCTACAAATTTCCCATACTCCTGACCGTTGGCGCGGGAGGAGGAGGTGGCGACAGCGAAAGCCCGGACGAGATCTAGGCGCATTGCGGGATGGGAGAGCCTCTATGCCCATGGATGGGAACACCATTGTTCCCACCCATGGGAACCGAGGCTTTCCCACACCTATCAACCGGGGCTTTCCCACCCATGGGAACACCGTTGTTCCTATACCCCTTACTAACGAATGTTAAATCATTTATTCATTATAAATTTATAGTCTATGAGAAAACAATTTTTACTAATGCTGATCCTTTGCTTGTCGGCCACGATGGTCTGGGCGGAAAGGATAGACGTGTCCACGGCCCGCAAGGTGGCGGAGAACGTGGCTAACGCGGGTTCGGGCTTGCGCTCGGCCGGTGACTTGTCGCTGGTTTATGCGGCGGCACCGGGACAATCTCGCTCTGTTCTGCGTAGTGGAACAGTGGATGGCGACGCTGACTATTTCGTGTTCAACGCACTGGGGAATAAAGGTTTTGTGATCGTTTCCGGAGAGGATCGTGCTTATCCGGTCCTAGGGCAATCGGATGAGGGAAACTTTGATCCGGACAATTTGCCGGAAAACTTGCGTGCGATGTTGGCTTATTATCAAGATCAGATCATGTACGCGGAACGTACAGGCTTGGAGGCTTCGGCCAATATACAGGCTGAATGGAATCGTTATCTGAACGGTAGCCTGCGGGCTTCCTCCGGAAATGTGTTGCTAGAGACGGCCAATTGGAATCAAGAGGATCCATACAACCGACAGACTCCTACAATTAACGGGCAAAGAACGTATACGGGCTGCGTGGCTACGGCTACCGGTATCATCATGCGATATCATAAATATCCTACGACAGCGGTTACCAGTGGGGTGACTACATATAATGGACTCCCGGTTACATACGCTCCCTATGACTGGAATCAAATGCCACTTAATTACACAAAGGGAAATTTTACTGATACACAGGCTAATGCGGTATCGGCCTTGATGTGGAATATCGGGGCAAATGTGAATATGGATTATGGTGTTATCGGGTCTGGTGGAAGTAGTGCTAATACAAGATTCGCAGCTTATAAACTAAATAGCTTATTTGGCTATAGTGATGGCATTGTTTTCGTTTCAAAAGAGGATTACCGTTGGGATGAATGGAAAACGATGTTACGGGATGAGTTGGATAACGATCGACCGGTTTTATACAGTGGGCGTACCCAGAGAAATGCGGGACATGCGTTTATATGCGATGGTTACAAGGAAAATGATGCGTTCCACATCAATTGGGGGTGGGGAGGTTATTTGAATGGGTACTTCTTGCTTACCGCTTTGGATCCCGAGGGAAATAATGAACCTTATAGTTCTGAAATGAAAATGGCGATAGGAATTCGTCCACCCGAGGCTGGCGACACCAAGATATATCGGCTGAAATACTCTTCTTTAGAACCATCAATTGTTCCTCTTCCTATTGGTTCTGATGTCATGATATCTGTCAAAATCAAGAATGCAGGGAATGTGGATTTCATTGGGAAAGTGGATATCGCAGTGATAGAGTCGAATGGGAACGTGAAGCGTATTGGTACCCCGGTCGATATAGATTTTGCATTTACGCCAGAATATGACCTCGGGGTTGCATTCGAGAATATCCAATGTCGCTTGACTGAAGCTTTAGCCGATGGCGATAAAATCCATCCTGTTTATTCGACTGATGAAATCAATTGGAAGATCATGACAGGTACAGCCACGGCTCCTTTATACATCAATAAGAATGGAGTGATAATGGAGGGCGATGATCCTAATGATCCTACAATAAAGCCGATAAATGTAAACATTCAATGGAATCAATTGGATAATACTTATTTGAAAGTATCTGGGCTGGATAATAGCGAGTATAACTCGGAAAATACGGTTCGAACCCTTTATAAAGTGACCAATGCGACAGAAGGCCTCGTCTTGCGATATGTCTTGAAGGACTATTCAAGCTGGAAAGGTCAGTTAGCTGTTTATTATGGAGATGAGTATGATATTTATATGCCGGACAAAGGTACGCCGGTGTCGATTGGTACAGATGGCTCCTTTAGTGTCCCTATTAGTTTAGCGGCTTTGGCGCAAGGTTCCTTTACAAATTACTTGAAAATATTATCAGCAAAAGCCGGTAGTCTGGCTTATGACATGCAGGTATGTACCGAATCGGATCAAGCTAATCCCGTATTTGAGGAAAAGGATAAATCGATGGTATTCATAAATAGCATTGAAGGAAAGATTACTCCGAGCCCAGTTGTTGGAACCGTAAATAAGGAAATATCATTTAATTATACGTTCGATAAGGTTGATCCCTTACTTGTTGGAAAAGAACTAAAGCTTAATCCAAATTTATTCATGCAAACTATAGATAAAGTAAAGTTATACTATATGGATGGTGAGCAGAAGAAAGAAATTGAACTGGAAACAGGGAGCTCTGGTACTTATCATTATGCGAAAGAGCCATTGGCTGTAGGTAATCTCACTGTAGGGGCAAGTTATCGGTTCGTATTGAGTTCGAGTCAGGCAATTGCGGAAAGTGAAGGAGCAGGCGTATCTGTTGATTTTGCGCATGTAGATGGGAAGCCTGTCCCCTCTACTTCCGGATACTCTAGGCTTATCATATCGGAAGCCCCGATAACGACGCATAAGGTCGAAATGAATTTGCAGGATTTGATCGTGCAAAACGAGATAACAACTGTCATAGATAAGAAACCTCTGTCACTTACGTTACATGCGAATACGGGTTATCAGCTCCCCGCATCTATTACGGTTACGATGGGAGGAACCACCTTGAATATAGAGCAGTATTATTATGATTCTACGTCTGGAAATATATATATCAATAGCGTGACCGGCGATATCGTCATCACTGCTAAAGCCGATCCGATCCAAGCCGCCACATATCCTGTTAAGGCTAATTTGTCGAATCTGTCTTCTTCCCCCGCTATCACAGACGCTACGACTGTGAAAGAAGGAGAGGCATTCTCGTTTACCTTATCGGCGAATAGCGGTTACATGCTTCCGGCATCCATTACGATAAAGATGTCCGGTTCCACTTTAGAGGCAGGAAAGGGATATACCTACGATGCCAAGACAGGCAAAGTAGAGATATTGAATGTGAGAGGTGAGGTAGCCATTACCGCTGAAGGAGTGTCTGAACCATCCGTTTATAAGATAACGGCAGAATTGAAGAACCTAATCTCCACGCCGGCTATTACCTCGGCTACGACCGTGAAGGAAGGCGAATCGTTCACTTTCACCTTGAAAGCCGCTACGAACTACAAGCTTCCGGATGCGATCAGTATCTTGAAGGGCAATGACGCATTGACAGCGGAAGAGTTCACCTACGACGCTAAAACGGGTAAAGTCGTGATCAAGGCAGTTTCCGGTGACTTGACCGTGAAAGCTTCCGGTATTGATGATCGCCATTATGAGGTGATACTCAATTTGGCTGGAGTTACTTCCGAACCTGCTTCTTTTGATCCGGTATTAGTTAATGGCAAAGTTGAATTGACCTTGAAGGCGGCTGAAGGTCATATACTTCCAACCACGATCACGGTGAAGATGGGTGATAAGACCTTGGTTGCCGGTACGGATTATACCTATAACACTTCCACAGGAGCTTTCTCTTTGGCGAAGATTACAGGGAAGCTCTCCATTACCGCACAAGGTGTGAAAAAGAGCTATTCAGTTACCGCTACATTGGCAAATATAACTTCCGATATCAAGTCGGACACTAAAGTTCAATTTGGTGAAGCCTTCGCTTGTGTACTTTCCGCAAATGAGGGTTATACACTTCCAACTGAGATCACGGTAACGATGGGTGGTAAAACATTGGTAGACGTAACTGATTATACCTATGATGCCGCTACGGGAAAAATCTCTTTGAAGAAAGTAACCGGTGAGTTAGCGATCACGGCGCAAGGCGTACAGAAGAGCTATGCGGTAGCCCTTACGTTAAAAGACTTGACTTCTGATATCTCGCAAGGCAAGAAGATTAAACATGGTGAGACCTTGACCGGTAAGTTATCTGTAGTGACCCCACAGTACGGGCTTCCTTCCACGATCGAGGTGATGATGGGTGGTAAAGTGCTGGCTGCTGGTTCCGGTTATTCCTATGATCCGAAGACCGGGGAGATAGAAATAAAGAACGTAACCGCTGAGGTTTCCATTAAAGCTTCTGGTGCGGAGATCTTCCAAGTGAAAGAACAGACCGAGAACATAGAGATTAAGACTTCCGGAGAGACTGTGAAAGAAGGAGAGCCATTCAAATGTGAATTAGCACCAGCTACGGGATACAAATTCCCTTATGTCATAAAGGTGATGATGAATGGTCGTTTGTTGAAGCAAAAGAATTTGCTTAGGGCAGCAGGTTCTGAGTACTATACGTATGACAATACGACGGGAATAATCGAGATTGAGAATGTGGATGGCGAGATCGTTATTGAGGCGAAAGGTGTACAAGAGGGCTTCTTTGAGGTAATCCCGAATCTTGTTAACCTCACTTCCGATCCGGCTTCTTTCGAGCCTTTGGCTAAGGATTCCAAAGTGGAACTTACGCTGAAAGCAGCCTCCGGCTATACGCTTCCGACATCCATTACTGTGAAGATGGGAGAGAATACGCTAGCGTCTACGGATTATACATACAATTCTGGCACGGGTGCTTTCGCATTGGAGAAGATCACGGCTACCTTGGTGATTACGGCGGCAGGTAATAGGATTCCGGATCCGGAACCAGAACCGGAGCCAACCCCGACCACCTACATGGTGACATTGCCGGTTGTAGAGGGCGCTACCTTGATTGCGGAGTCTTCCACGAATGTAGAATCCGGCAAGAGTTTTGCGTTCACACTGACTTTGAAGGACGGCTACAGTGCGCCTCAACTGACAGTGAAAGCGAATGGCTCAGTACTTGGTCCGGTATCAAGCGGCCGTTATGTGATTGAGAAAGTAACGAGTAATATCGTTGTTACCGTAACAGGCATCGTGAAAGATAATCCTACTGATAACGCAGAGGTAGATCCCAATGGCTTGCGAGTATGGGGAGAGAATGGACGATTGCATATCCAGACTCCTGTTATGGACACAGCTTGTATCGTTACATTCGAAGGGCGTTTGTATAGGAACTTATCTTTGCCTGTAGGCGAGACTATCACGAGTATTCCACAAGGGTCTTATATAATTTATATTGGCAACCAATCCTACAAGATCCGCTTCTAGCCATTCTTGAGGAATCATAGGAAGGCGAGTCATTTGCGGGTGGCTCGCCTTTCTTGTTTAATAAATCTTAATATTTACTGGGGATGTAAGTATCGTAAGCCATTAGAAAGTATATTCATGCGTAATCTCAATCTATTTATCATGAAATGTATATCTATCTACTTTGTGACCCTATTGTTACTGATGTCGGGCTGTGAATCCGGACGGAGGATCCTCTTAAAAGATCTTCGTTGTGAGAACTTGGAGAATCCGGTCGCGATCGACAATACCCATCCCCATTTTAGCTGGAAAATCGAGACAGACGGGCAAACTATGCGGCAAGCGTATTTTGAGATACAAGTAGCCACGGATAGTTCCTTGCTGGCTCAAGGCAAAGCCGATCTATGGAATTCAGGTAAGGTGGAATCGTCCGCTTCCGTGATGGTCCCTTATCGAGGGAAAGAGTTGCGATCTAGTGTGCTGGCCTATTGGAAAGTCCGGGTATGGGACGATAAGGGGGAATCCTCGGATTGGAGTCCAATCAATCGCTTTGGGATCGGGCTTTTGGATAAAGCGGAATGGCAAGGGAAATATATAGGGATGCCGGATGAGAAGAATCCGATGTTAAGGAAGAAGTTCGAGCTTCAAGACCGTGATGCCACATTACTCCTTCATGTAAACTCCTTAGGGTATCATGAGATCTATTTAAATGGGAAGAAGGTATCAGAAGATGTTCTTTCGCCTGCGGTGTCTCAACTAAACAAAAGATCCTTGTCCGTGACGTATGATCTTACGTCGTATGCGAAACAGGGGACAAACGATTTATGGGTCTGGTTGGGCCGTGGTTGGTACAGAAAAGCTACTTTTAATGCCGTTCATGATGGGCCGTTGGTTAAACTGCAATTGGACAAGATTCAAAGAAATGGCACTACAAGTACGCTACTCGTTACGGATAGCTCTTGGGAAGGCCGGGGAAGTATGTATGGTGAGACCGGTACCGGTACTTGGTATCCCCATCAATTCGGGGGTGAATGTGTGGATGGGCGGAAGGCGTTGCCGGATTTGACAACGGCTACGCTCGACGAACTGGATTGGAAGCCGGTGTTGGAGGTGGAGGTACCCGGGATAGAGGTAAGTCCCCAGATGTGTGAGCCTAATCGAATACAAGAGATTATCCGTCCCAAAGGAATCAAACAAATAGGGGACAGTATTTGGCTCGTAGATATGGGAAAGGCGTTAAATGGTTGGGTTGAGCTGAGTTTCCCAAAATTACCGGAAGGCCACCGGGTCCGTATGGAATATACGGATTGGTTAAATGAAAACGAAGATTTCAAGCCACAAGAGGAGAACGGACAGTATGAGGATTGGTATATCGGTTCCGGACAAGGCAAAGAGGTATTCCGAAATAAATTTAACCACCATGCGTTTCAATATATAAGGATATCCGGTTTGGCGAAAGCCCCCGAGGAGGTAACTGGCTATCTGATTCATACGGATTATAAGGATGCCTCGTCTTTCGAGTGCTCGGATCCGGACTTGAATGCTATCTACGCGATGATCAAATATACTTTCAAGAACCTAGCTTTCAGTGGTTATATCGTAGACTGCCCGCATTATGAGCGTATGGGATACGGTGGGGATGGAAATGCCTCTTGTAAGAGTTTCCAGACATTGTATGAGGGCTCTTCCGTGTATATGAACTGGATGCAGATGTGGCAGGATTGCATCCGTGAGGATGGGGGCATGCCGCATTGCGTACCGAATCCATACCCGGCGGGAGGTGGTCCGTATTGGTGTGGTTTTATTATCACGGGATCGTGGCAGATTTATTTGAATTATGGGGATAGCCGTCTGATCGAGCGATATTATCCGGTTATGCGACATTGGTTGCGTTATGTGGATGCGTATACGGTCGATGGGTTGCTGAAACGTTGGCCGGATACGGATTATCGGGCATGGTATTTAGGGGATTGGTTGGCTCCGGCGGGTGTCGATTATACGGCGCAGTCATCGGTAGATCTGGTTAGCAACTGCTTTATAAGCGATTGCCTCACTACGATGGAGAAGATCGCGAAGGTATTGGGGAAAGCGGAGGATGCCGCTAAGTATAAAGAGCGTCGCCAACGATTGAACGAGCTTATCCAGAAGACTTTCTATGATCCGGAGAAGAAACAGTACGCTACAGGCTCCCAGATCGATCGGATTTATCCGATGTTGGTCGGCGTGACAGATGAACAGCATATGCCCGATGCCGTTTTTGTCCACCAAGATCAGTGTGTCAGCTGTCAGTTGCAGTATCTTATG
>OKSF01003006.1_pt1 | contig 10529 bp, 10 predicted proteins | sample 1606061 | NCBI WGS metagenome assembly OKSF01 (sample SAMEA3541567, study PRJEB24748) | human gut metagenome | biome: human gut; feature: human-associated habitat; material: faeces | place: China | collected 2012 | reverse complement strand
ACCACCCCGTCCGCTGGCCTGCGGCGGCGTCCTCACCTGCTTAACTAAATCTCCATCCCACACCAAATTGAGCGGAATTAAAACCGGTGATATTCTTCCGGCCTTAATTCCGCTCAATCTATTATTTACCTCGTTCCCTCTGATGTCAACTGAGATAATTGCGCATATTTTTCAGCGCGCTTTTTTCAAGGCGGCTGACCTGGGCCTGGCTGATATGGATTTCTTCCGCCACTTCGGTCTGTGTTTTGCCTTCAAAAAAACGCATGTCTATGATATGGCGTTCCCGCTCCGGGAGCCGCTTCATGGCTTCATTCAGTGAAATATCCTCGATCCAGTGCTCCTCAGAACATTTCTTATCGCTAAGCTGATCCATGACATAGAGAGGATCGCCGCCGTCTGTATAGACCGGCTCATAAAGACTTACCGGACTTTGTATGGCATCAAGCGCATAGGTAATGCTCTCTTTGCTGACTCCGATCTCATCAGCGATTTCGCAGATGGTCGGCTCCTTTAAGTTCCGCTTCATCAGTCCTTCACGGGCGTAGATGGCCTTGTAGGCAGTATCGCGCAGGGAACGGCTGACACGTATTGAATTATTATCTCTCAGATAACGCTTTACTTCACCAAGGATCATTGGAACCGCATAGGTGGAGAAGCGCACATTCTGTGTTATATCAAAATTATCTATCGCTTTAATCAGCCCGATGCATCCAATCTGGAAAAGATCGTCAACATTTTCGCTGCTGTTTGAAAAACGCTGGATGACGCTTAAGACAAGACGCAAATTTCCTTTAATGTATTGCTCCCTGGCATCCATATCGCCATCAAGAATCCGTTTAAACAACTCTTCCTTCTCATCATTGCTGAGAAGAGGCAGTTTGGAAGTGTTGACTCCGCAGATTTCTACTTTGTAAACAGGCATGTACTTTACCTCCGCATCTTTCATTGATTGGCGGTGAAATGAATTTGAGGCATGCATGTCACCGCGTTCTTATAAATGAATGATGTACGAATTTGAACCGATTTATACGGCCGGAGGAATGAAAAAATTTTCCTTTTCAGAGAGTTGATTGATTGTTGGCTGCGTCTGTGTTAGAATAGTAAAATAGCCGTATCAGTTCATGCTGTCTGAACTGTTACAAATTGATGGCAGTACGAGTAACCGATGATACATACAGACGGAGGAATAGAATGAAAACCATTAATGAATTAATAAAATCCTATTTAGAGAATGAAGATAAAGCGGTTTTTGGGGAAATCCTGGATGTGATACGCACGGGTGACAGCCTGTTTGCAGTTGCAGCCAGAGTTACAAATAACTTTTTTATGGGAGCGGAGAACGCCAAGCCGGCCGCTTATATTTTTTCCAGCAAGGCGTTTGCCGATGAATTTGTGAAGGAATTAAAGTGGGAAGGATATGAGGTTAAGAGTCTGGAGATCAGAGCGGCTCAGAGGATCGGCTTCTTTAATGATTTATACCGCAGCGGCTTTGAAGCCATTGTGGTTGATAAGGGACAGGAATCACTTACCATGTCGCTGTTCAGCATTGTGGAGAAACCGGAGGACAACGGCGATATTATCGTGAATCCATCTCTGATGCGTGCGGCGGCCCAGTTCTACCAGGAGCTTTCCAGAAAAAGGGCGGTGAAACCGATGCAGGACATGATGTGTTCCGAGATATATCATGCAAAGTTTCTGCTTCCGTCCGAAAGCCGGAATGAGCGAGCTTACCCAATTATTACAGATAATAAGGGAATGAAGTTTTATCCGGTATTCACCGATCATATTGAGTTTGGTAAATTTGATAAGAAACAGAAATACCAGACAGAACTTGTGAAGTTCCGCGATCTGAAAAAACTGGTGCGCAAAGTGGACGGAATCGTTGTCAATCCCTTCGGCTTCGGACTCAGGCTGGACAGAGAAAAGATTGACAATATCGAGAAAGAATGCTCTACATTAAAAGTAGTAAAATAATAGGGTAATATAGAAGAGAGGCCCAGAACAGGATAAGTAAATTATAACTGAGAACAGCAAGGGGGAATTCTGCCCCGGTATTTTCCCGATGGATTCCGGGAAGACGCCGGGAGGGGAATTTCCCTGTTTTATTATCGCAGTTTCATTATAGCAGTTTTCTTTTTACGGTAAATATTTGAAGAGATGGTAATGGATGCCTCGTTATAAATAATATCAATCAAAGGAGGAATAGAGGAATGAAAATGACAGTTCTATCGCTGGCGCTTATCTGCCTTGGTTTAGCCATGACTGCCTGCGGCGGGAAAGCGCGTGCGGCATCCGAAAGCGGGACAGAACATGAAAGTGCCGTCCGACCGGTAATAAATGCACAGTCCAGTATATTTAACACGATTAAAGATGACATAGGGGATGTGATATCCGTCGATTTTGATGCTTACCTGAAGGAGACGGAGGCGGCTTTTATGTTCCTGGAGGTATCGGAGGATACGACGGTAACGATGCGGTATACGTACAGCACCGCCCATCAGGATGGCGTAAAGCTCGGTTACTACCATGAGGGCTCCAAAGACAAGACATCGGAGGAACTGACAGCGGCTACGGAGGAGGCTTACAATATTTTCTGGACAGAAGAAAAATTGACATTAAAAAAGGGTATGAACGTTCTGTTTGTTTCAGGAGAAGATAAAACAGTTAAAATGCATGTCGAAATAGAGGGGCTTGAACCGGATATAACGGTCTATGCAGGGGCTTTTCCCAAAAATGAAGGGCAGAAGTCCGATAAGAATGAAATTTAATTTATGCGCCTTCGTCAGAGTGCGCAATTTTCCATAAGGCTTCCGGTGACTGTATCCGGTAGCCTTTTTCTGTTTTTTCGAGGAAGCCCTTCATGAAAGTAATGGCAGCAAGTTCAACATAGAACATCCGGAAACGTTATGTGAACTTTAAAAGTGCCTAGAGACGCAGACAGTATCAGAGGCTAATAGCCTCAGAGCAAACCCCTATTTATTATTTATTTTTCTCATACAGAGCGAGCAGCCCTTTGAGCAGCAGAGCGCCGTCATAAATGATGTTATGGCTGCAGAGCGGCAGCACCGCCTTTGCAATGCCTCCTGTGGCAATTACGGTAGCCGGTCCGCCAAGCTCCTCTTCAATTCTGGACAGCATTCCGTCTATCATCGCGGCATTTCCGAAAATAACGCCGCTTCTCATGCAATCCACCGTATTTTTTCCTATTACCTTCTTCGGCGTGTCAAGGCTGATCCGCGGAAGCTGGGCCGTGTTGGAACTCATGCTGTCTAGGGATACGCGCAGACCCGGAAGAATGGCGCCGCCGATATAACGGCTGTTTTTGTCAATGACCGACATGGTCGTGGCAGTTCCCATTTCGATGATAATGATGGGCGGTTCGTGTTCGCCAAGGGCGCCGATGGAATTGACGATCATGTCACTGCCGACCGACTTTGGATTGTCCATCAGGATGTTCAGCCCTGTCTTCATACCGGAACCGACCAGCTTCGGATAGATTCCGGTAATCTTTCTGACGGCGGATATGAGTGTGCGGTTTAACGGAGGAACCACAGAAGATATGATGCCTCCTTCAATCTCTTTTGGTTCAATCTGATAGATTTCCAGAATACTTTTCAGTGTGATGGCATATTCCAGATTCGTTTTGCCAATAGTAGTTGTAATGCGCTCTACAAAATACGTTTTTTTATTGTCGATCGCCCCAATAAAGATATTTGTGTTGCCGATATCGATAGCCAGAATCATGCAAAAAACTCCTTCGTCTTATTTAAATAACCCGGTAAAATGAATTAATCCATACTATATATGAAACTACTGAAAGTATACAATATTTTAAATGGAAAAACAATCATGCAAACAGGGGAATCGGAGCGAATCTTTCCGAATGATTACTGTTCAAGCCCAAAATCGGCGTTCCGCGGACAATAACACGCTTCGCGATGCACAGAAACGGAAAAGATGCCGTTTCACCCCGTCCGCCGCCGCCCTCAACTGAACGGCTGAACTTCTGCTTTACCGTTCGCTGGGCGCGGTGTACAATGGTGGTAATTTACAGAACCCGGTGAGACCGGGGCCTAAGAGCAGGAGTGTGGAAGATGGTATTAAAAAAATATCTGATCAGGACGGGAGGTAACGGCGCCGGAATCCGGATTAAGGAGGTTCCGGCCGGAGAAGCGGCAGGTAAAGGCAAAGAGGGAAGCTGCAAAAAGCGCAGCGGCGAGGCCCTTTTAACCTGCTTTTTGAAAGATAATACGGACGGAAAGCCGGATGCACGCAGGAAAGCAGTCATTATCTGCCCGGGAGGCGGTTATGAGTTTTGTTCCACCCGTGAAGGGGAGCCGGCGGCATTTCAGTTTCTGGCGATGGACTGCCAGGCATTTGTACTTCATTACAGTACGTCGCCCAGCATTTTCCCGGAGGCCCTCTGTGAGCTGGCCACTGCCGTATCGCTGATACGCAGAAATGCGGAGCAATGGCATGTCGATCCGGAGGGGATTTTTCTGTGCGGTTTTTCGGCAGGCGGCCATCTGGCGGCATCCCTGGGAATTTTCTGGGACAGCGATTTTCTTTTGATGAAGACGGGCCTTAGTAAGGAAGATATACGCCCGGCGGGACTGATTCTTGCCTATCCGGTCATCTCGTCCGGGGAATATGGGCACAGCGGATCCTTTGACAACCTGACAGGCTGCGGGACTGCGGCCGTTGACAGGGAGTTCCTGTCTCTTGAAAAGCAGGTTGGAAAACAGGTTCCTCCCGTTTTTATATGGCATACGGACATGGACAAAACAGTGCCGGTGGAGAACACCCTTCTATTTGCCTGGGCGCTTAAAAAAGCCGGGATCAGCCTGGAACTCCATATTTTCCCAGAAGGCAGGCACGGCCTGGCGCTTGCAGCGCAGGAGACGGATAAGACGGCGGATGACGGCAGGGGCAGCTACATTGTTCCGTGCTGCCAGATTTGGCCGGAGCTGGCGCGAAAGTGGCTTGAATCGTTTTGAGGCCTGGAAGTTGTTTTTTGGCGCCTTTGCAAATATCGGCTGGCGGATATAATGTCAAGACTTTTTGTTGACTTTCCTTATATTTCATAATAGAATAAAGTGGACATCTTATACAGATGTCTATTTTTTCGATGGCAAAATAAATTGAATTATTGTTTTTGGAGGAAAAACTCTTGGAGAATATAACAGAACAGATAAAAAAACGGCGTACCTTCGCCATCATTTCCCACCCCGATGCAGGTAAGACGACGCTGACCGAGAAGTTCCTTCTTTACGGAGGGGCGATCAACCTTGCAGGTACGGTCAAGGGGAGAAAAGCGGCCAAGCATGCCGTTTCCGACTGGATGGAGATCGAGAAGGAGAGGGGAATTTCAGTCACCTCGTCGGTACTGCAGTTTAATTATGACGGATACTGCATCAATATCCTGGACACACCGGGCCATCAGGACTTCTCGGAGGATACGTACCGAACCCTGATGGCTGCCGATTCCGCCGTTATGGTAATCGATGCGTCTAAGGGTGTCGAGGCGCAGACGATCAAGCTGTCAAGATTCTGCCTTCTGCGCAATATCCCGATTTTTACGTTTATTAACAAGATGGACCGCGAGGCCAGGGATCCGTTTGAGCTGATGGATGAGATAGAGAGCGTTCTGGGAATAAAAACGTGTCCGGTCAACTGGCCGATTGGCTGCGGAAAGAATTTTAAAGGCGTCTATGACAGAAATGCGAAAAATATCACTACCTTTACAGCAGCCATGGGAGGTCAGAAGGAAGTGGCTGCCCGGGAGTTTGGAATTGAGAGCGAAGATGTGGACAGCATAATCGGACCGGATTACCACCAGCAGCTGCTGGAAGATATCGAACTGCTGGACGGTGCAAGTGATGAATTCGACATGGAGCTGGTAAGCCAGGGCAAGCTTTCGCCTGCTTTCTTCGGTTCCGCCCTTACGAATTTCGGTGTGGAGACATTCCTGACGCATTTTCTTCAGATGACGACGTCACCGCTTCCGAGAAAGACGACGACCGGTATTGTAGATCCGTTTGACAATAATTTCAGCGCCTTTGTATTTAAAATCCAGGCTAATATGAACAAAGCGCACCGTGACCGTATTGCATTCATGAGGATCTGTTCCGGAAAGTTCCAGGCCGGAATGGAGGTAAACCATGTGCAGGGCGGCCGCAAGATCCGTCTGTCCCAGCCGCAGCAGATGATGGCCCAGGACAGGAAGATTGTGGAGGAGGCGTATGCCGGAGATATTATCGGCGTATTTGATCCCGGAATTTTCTCGATCGGAGACACGCTCTGTACAGGGGCAGATAAAGTCGAGTTTGAGGGCATCCCAACCTTCGCGCCGGAGCATTTTGCCAGGGTGCGCCAGATGGATACGATGAAGAGAAAACAGTTTATCAAAGGCATCAGCCAGATTGCCCAGGAGGGAGCTATCCAGATATTCCAGGAATTTAATACCGGAATGGAAGAGATAATCGTGGGCGTGGTGGGTGTGCTTCAGTTTGAGGTTCTCACCTACAGGCTGGAGAATGAATATAACGTAGAGGTAAGGCTGGATAAACTGCCCTATGAGTATATCCGCTGGATTGAAAACAAGGATGAGCTGGATGTGGCAAAGATTCAGGGTACATCCGATATGAAGAGGATTAAAGATCTCAGAGATAATCCGCTGCTGCTGTTTATTAACAGCTGGAGCGTCGGAATGGTCCTGGATCGCAATCCGGGTCTTAAGCTGAGCGAATTCGGCCGCAATAATTAAACCCCCGATTACACAGCCTTAGACTTAACTTTTTCTGAAAAAAAATTTCGCAGGAGGTAAGAAGATGAGTAAGATTGATGTTGTACGTGCAGCGATGGTAGAGGCTATGAAGGCAAAGGACAAAGCGAGAAAAGATTCACTTTCCATGCTTCTTTCCGCTCTCAAGAATGCTGAGATAGATAAGCGGGAGCCTCTGACGGAAGAAGAAGCCGATGCGGTGGTGAAAAAAGAAATCAAACAGACCAGGGAGACATACGAGCTGGCTCCGGCGGACAGGGACGATATCCGTGCGGAGGCAGAAGCTCGCCTGGCTGTTTATAAGGATTTTGCACCGGAAGACATGAGCGGGGAACAGATTGCCCAGGTGATAAAGGAGGTTCTCTCCGAACTTGGCATTGAAAAGCCGGCTCCATCGGACAAAGGAAAAATCATGAAAGTCCTGATGCCGAAGGTAAAGGGCAAGGCCGACGGCAAAGTTGTGAATCAGGTTCTGGCAGAATTGCTGAAATAGCGGAAAGGACAGACAATGTACAAGAAGCATATCGAAGAATATATTGACGCCCACAGACAGGAAATGATTGATGATATCAGTCTCCTGTGCAGAATTAACAGCGAGAAAACAGCTTATCAGGAGGGAAAACCTTATGGCGAGGGAGCCAGCAGGGCACTCGCCCTGGCGCTGTCCATGGCCGAGAAATATGGATTTTCCATTAATAATTACGACAATTATGTAGGAACAGCCGATTTGAACGAGAAGGAAAAGCAGCTCGATATCCTTGCCCATCTCGATGTGGTTCCGGCCGGAGAGGGATGGACGGTAACGGAGCCCTTTGAACCGGTGGAGAAGGACGGGAAGCTTTACGGCCGCGGAACGGCCGACGACAAGGGGCCGGCGGTTGCGGCTCTCTATGCGATGCGCGCTGTAAAAGAACTGGGGATTCCGCTGTCTAAAAATGTCCGGCTGATACTGGGGACGGACGAGGAGTGCGGCAGTTCCGATATCCGCCATTATTATGACGTTGAGGAAGAAGCCCCGATGACATTTTCACCGGACGGCTCTTTCCCTGTTGTGAACATAGAAAAGGGGAGCCTTCAGGGGCATTTTACGGCAGAATTTGAACCGTCAGATGCCGTCGCAAGAGTCATCGCAATAAAAGCCGGTACGAAGGCGAATGTGGTTCCGGGTAAGGCATTTGCCGTATTTGAAGGCCTGGATGATAATCTTGTCCGCGATACCGGAGCCGAAGTGGAGAAAGAGACAGGCGTATCATTCGAAATACAGGGGAGAAACCATACGCTGGAGATAACAGCAATCGGTGAAGGAGCCCATGCGTCGCTGCCGACTGAGGGAAAGAACGCCCTGACGGCGCTGCTGCTCCTGATCAGCCGCCTTCCTTTTGCACCGTGTGCGCAGATTGAGGCGCTTCACAGCCTTGTAAAGCTGTTTCCTTATCATGACACTTCAGGCGAGGCTCTGGGAGTTGCAATGGAAGATGAACTTTCCGGCGCGCTTACACTGGCCTTTGATCTTCTGGAGGTGAGTGAAGACAGCCTGGATGCAACCTTTGACAGCCGCTGTCCGATTTGTGCAAACGAGGAGAATGTGCTGGAGCCTGCCCGGAGGAGACTGGCGGAACACGGGTTTACATTGACGAACGAAACGATGACGCCTCCTCATTATGTGGACGGTAATTCCGATTTTGTCAAAACGCTGCTGAAGGCATATGAGAGATATACAGGCCGTAAGGGAACCTGTGAATCGATGGGCGGAGGAACCTATGTACACAGTTTAAAGAACGGTGTCGCCTTTGGCGCTGCTATGCCGGAGACGGATAACAGGATGCACGGGGCGGATGAATTTGCCGTGATTGACGAGCTGCTGGTGAGCGCCAAGATATTTGCCCAGGTTATCACGGATTTGTGCCGTTAGTTCGGCGGTTATTGAATATAGAGAGTTTGGAACAAGGCCCGGAGACGATTGCTCTTTGGGCCTTGCCGCCTTTGCGGTAAGGTAAAGTTTTCCATGGCGTCTTCTGCCATTTTGAGCTGGCAGAGTTGTTTTTATAGAAATTTAATAAAGAATTCCATTTTTCCTCAGAGAATTAAAAAAAGCTCAATTGATTTGCCGCCGATTCTATGCTAGACTGTAGTACTGATATGGTTAAAAGCAGCAGCCTCTATATTGGGACGATTGTTTTGAACGTATCATAGAGAAGCAGATTCCTTAACAGGACTGTCAAAGAGAGGAGACAAATCACATGAAGAAAAAAACACTTGCCCTGTTTTCAGCAGCAGTTATGGCTGCGGCAGCGATGACAGGATGCAGCAATAATACCGCACCAACATCACCGTCAACCGAAGAGACAACGAAGGCACCGGAGGCTCCGTCAACCGAGGCTGCGGCTGAGACGGCGGCAGAAGAGCAGAAGAAAGAGCTTATTATCCTCGGAGGAAACGGCGCAGGGCTGATTGCGGCCATCCAGGCGGCGGAGGATGGGATTAATCCGTCTAAGATTCTGATTCTGAGCGGCAGCGGTGAACTGGCAGCCGATATGAAGGAAAAGGAAGATTTTATCAATGCGTCGGAGACGGCCGAGCAGTTTGAAGCAGAGATTGACGATACATACGACACTTTCCTGTCGGATACATTGAAGGCCGGTAAGAACAGCAACAACCAGGATATGGCGGAATTTCTTGTTGAGAGCGCTGAGGAAGCCAAGAACTGGGTGGAAGGCCTCGGAATCAAATTAACAGGAGTCGAAAAGAAGGATGGGTCATCTCTGGCGAGAAGCTATACATTGGCAGACGGAGGCAGTCTTTCAGAGGCATTATCCGAAGCGCTGGTTAAAAAAGTGGAGGATCTGAAGATTCCGGTAAAGACAGGAGCAGAGGTGAAAGAGATTGTCATAAATGCCGACGGCGTTGTGACAGGAGTAAAGGCAGAAATTGACGGAACAGAAGAGACCATCGACAGCATTGCCGTTGTAGCTGCCGACAAGGATCTGCTTCCGGTTTTATCAGGAATGGAGATTCAGCTCACTAAAGCAGCCGATGAAAAAGCTACGGGCATTATTGTCAATTCATGCGCGGAAGTCCTGGATGCGGCCGGAGAGCCGGTTCCCGGAATCTATGCAGTCGGAGGGCTGATCGATGCAGGCGTACACGGCGAAGCTGTTCTGCCGGGAAATGATTTAACTGCGACTGTTGTATTCGGTGAGACGGCCGGAGTGGAATCCGCAATTTACATTTCCGATAACAGGGAATAGCATATAGTAATGTTGAAGGGCACGGTAATCCCGTGCCTTTTCCGATCCGGTTTTTCTTGCGGCAAAGGCACAGGCAAAGGAACACAAAGCCGTATTTTCACATATATTAACAGTAACCAACTTTCCGGAGGCCATAAGAATGAGAATCTGTGACCTGAAGCAAAAAGAAGTAATCAATATAAAGGACTGTAAACGCCTCGGTTTTGTAGGAGATGTGGATTTTGATATCTGTACGGGGAGGATGATTGCAATCATCGTTCCGGGGCCGGGCTGTGTCTGGGGGTTTTTAGGACATGAAAAAGAATATGTGATTCCTTTTTGTGACATCAAACAGATAGGGGACGACATTATTCTTGTTGAGCTGAGGGAGAAGAAAGAATGAGATTTAATTGAGAATGGAGGACGCGTCCGGAACGGACCGGGGCCGGTGTGGTGAGGGTGGTCTGTCTGAGTCTTCCGTCCCTGATTGCAGGTTGTCGTGAGGGGGGAATCCGGCC
>OKSF01003003.1_pt1 | contig 10546 bp, 9 predicted proteins | sample 1606061 | NCBI WGS metagenome assembly OKSF01 (sample SAMEA3541567, study PRJEB24748) | human gut metagenome | biome: human gut; feature: human-associated habitat; material: faeces | place: China | collected 2012 | reverse complement strand
CGGATGCGCGTTGCACGCATCCGGCCCTTCTCAGACCCCCAACAGCGTGCGGGTGGAGATTGCCCCGCTTTGCGGGAAGGCGCTTGGTTCCTTTCCTCGCCGTCCGCTCCGGACGACCCCCGTTGTCCTTGGATGGAGGCGGCGGCGTTTCGCTGTCGTTGAATGTATTGTGCCTGAATTGAGAATGGTTCTCAATATCGTTTGTGGAATTTTCCGAGGAGATTGTCCTTGACTTGATCCTGATCAAGAAAAGGAGGGTGGTAAACAAAAAAAGGAGACCTCCTTCAGGAAGCCTCCTCTTTGCGAGCGGAAATCAGAGCCCGACTCAGCGGCGGACCTTGACGGTCTTGCCCTTGTTGAGCTCGAGGACCCTGCGCGTGTCGGCGGCGAGGTAGTGCATTTCAAGCTTGTCGTAGGAGTTCGCGATGATCTCAAGAGCGTCGTCGCGCATGGGCGTGTTCTGGAATTCGCTCACGACTCGCTGCGCGTGCTGGATGGCCGCGACATAAGCGTGTCGAACGTAGTAGTATTCTGCAACTCCAAGTTCATGCTTTGCCTGAGCCAGCACGAGCTGGTGCATGCGGCGGCGCGCTTCGGGCGCGTAGCGGCTGTCGGGGAAGCGCAGGGCGAGCTCCTTGAGGATGTCGAAGGCTTCTTGGGCGGCATTGGCGTCGCGCTCGGCAAGGTCCTGCGCGGCGAGCTTCGCGAACCAGCCGTCGTTTTCATTGAGGGTCGCAAGCGCCTTCAGGTACATGACGTAGTCGCTGTTGGCGTGGTTCGGATAGGCCTGCAGGAAGCGGTCCGCACCCTGAACGGCCTGGGCGGCGTCGCCGTCCTTCCAGTTCGCGTAGATCAGCTCGATCTGGGCCTGCTGTGCATAGGTTCCAAACGGATAGCGAGCCTCGAGCTTGGTGTAATAGTCTTTTGCATCGGTCCAGTTGCTCTCTTCAAGAGCGGCTCGGGCCTCGGTATACAATTTGTCGGCCGACCAGTCCGCCGTCGGATCCTTGTCGAGGGATTCGAGCCAGGAGCAGGAGGCGGTCGCCAGCGTGATGGCCGTCACGGCCATCAGCCTCGCGGCGAGGCGCTTATTAGGAAACTTGAAATTCATGACAAGCAGTTGCGAAAATTCTGAACTTTCGGATTATAACGACCTCCCCGATGCCGGGAACGGCGCCGATGATGACACTTTACCAAGTTTCACGGTGGAAGGGTTCTGGGGAGAACGCCTTGACAAGGTTCTCGCCACCCTGATGCCCGATGTTTCCCGAGCTCGTCTGCAGAAGCTCATCGAGGAGGGAAGCGTCGAGGTGAACGGCGAGGTCGTCCAGAAGGTGCGCCAGAAGGTCACCGAGGGCGACGAGATCTCGCTGCTCGAGGAGCCCCATCTTGACGAGGCGCTCGCCTTCACGCCCGAGGAGGACGTGGAGTTCGACGTGGTCTACGAGGACGATGCGATCGTCGTCGTCAACAAGCCCGCCGGTCTCGTCGTGCATCCGGGCGCGGGCAACCCCTGCGGCACGCTGCTCAACGGCCTGCTGTGGCGCTATCCCGAGCTCCGCGAGGTGCCCCGTGCGGGCATCGTCCACCGCCTCGACCGCGACACGACCGGCCTCATGGTTGTCGCCCGCACGCTTGCCGCCCAGACGAACCTCGTGCGCCAGCTTCAGGAGCGCACCGTCAAGCGCGAGTACTGGGCCTTCACGCTCGGCTCCGCCGCGCCCGACTTCGTCGTCGAGACGCCGATCGGCCGCGATCCGCGCAGCCGCACCCGCTTCAAGTGCTTCCCCGGCAGCACGGGCGTGCGCGCCAAGCCGGCACGCACTCGTGCCCGCTGCGTGGGCTGGAGCTCCATCGAGGGCCTGCCCGTCTCCTGGGTCGCCTGCCGCCTCGACACGGGCCGCACGCACCAGATCCGCGTCCACCTCACGAGCGAGGACCTGCCGCTCATCGGCGACCAGGTCTACCGCGGCCGCGCGCCCGGCCTCACGGTCAAGGTCGAGAACGAGCTCGACTTCCACCGCCAGGCGCTGCATGCCTCCCGCCTCGGCCTCGACCATCCGGTCACGGGCGAGTACATGGAGTGGTTCGTGCCGCCCGAGGACGACATGATCGACCTGATGGACGAACTCGGCTTCGGCCCCTGGAACGTCCCGGTCAGGGTCTTTGAGAACGAACGCCTCTGAAGCAGGCACCACAAGATATAGGAGGAAGGTCATGGAACTGACGAAACCCGGACTCGACATTCTGCAGCCCGCCTGGAAGGACCGCGCCCCGGCTTCGGTCGACGCGCTCTTCACGTGCCGCGACGGCGGCGTCTCGAGCGGCGCCTACGGCAACGCCGAAGGCATCATGGGCCTCAACGTCGCCCCGCATACGGGCGACTTCGGCGCCTGTGTGCGCATGAACCGCTCCATCGTCGCGCAGCTCGTGCCGTCCGATCCCGTGTGGCTCAGGCAGGTGCACGGCACCGAGGTCGTCGACGCCGACACGGCCGAAGGCGAACCCGAGGCCGATGCCTCCGTCTCCACGAAGCCGGGCGTCGTCTGCACGGTCATGACCGCCGACTGCCTGCCCGTGCTCCTCGCCAACCGTGAGGGCACGGTCGTCGCCGCCGTCCATGCGGGCTGGAAGAGCCTTGCCGCCGGCATCATCGGGAAGACGATCCGCGTCATGCGCGAACGCGCCCTCGAAAGCACGGGTTTCGTCGCCTGGCTCGCCCCGCGCATCGGTCCCGAGGCCTTCGAGGTCGGCCCGGACGTTCGCGAGGCGATGCTCGCCGGTCTCCCCGAAGCCGACCGCGCCTTCACGCAGGGCGAAGGCGACCGCCTGATGTGCGACCTCGCCTTGCTCGCAAAAATGGCGCTCGCCGCCGAGGGCGTCTTCGAGGACGACGTCTTCGACTGCGGCCTCTCCACCTATTCGCATCCGCGCCGCTTCTACAGCTTCCGCCGTGACGGCGAGAAGTCCGGCCGCCACGCCGCGATGATCTGGATCAAGCCCGAAGAGGCCTGATCTCCCGGTCCCGCCGAACAACCGCTTTTACAGGTTCAGACTCCCATGTCCCACAAGATTCCCGTCGTCGGCTTCGTCTCCCTCGGCTGCCCCAAGGCCCTCGTCGATACGGAGCGGATCGTCACCGAGCTCCGCGCCCGAGGCTACCGCATCGGCACGAGCTACCACGACGCCGACATCGTGATCGTCAACACCTGCGGCTTCGTCAACGAGGCCGTCAGGGAAAGCCTTGACGCCATCACCGAGGCGCTCGCCGAAAACGGCCGCGTCATCGTCTGCGGCTGTACCGGATGAATATGTGCTGACGGACAAGTTGGAAAATCTGCCGTTAGGAAAACAGAAAGTGAGCAGTGATACTCATACGGTGGGATATGTATTCTTATGGTTTGTTATTCCGTTGTTGCTAGTGCTTGGGGTGGATGTTTTGGTCGTTCGCCGCAGAGAACGGAAAAACGCGAAGCGGAAGCAACAAGAGGAAGAGATGAAAAACAAAGAATTAAAAGCGGAGAATCCGAAAATAGAAGAACAAGAATAAAAAAATAAATGATAACGAGTGGCCTCTGTAACGAACGCTAATCCCGATCGTTCAATCGTCAATCGTGAAATCGTAAATTTATTAACCCTTTAAAATAAAAAACAAAATGAGAAAGAACATTGTTGCAGGAAACTGGAAAATGAACAAAACCCTTCAAGAGGGTATCGCTTTGGCTAAAGAACTGAACGAAGCATTGGCTAACGAAAAGCCTAACTGTGATGTAATCATCTGTACTCCGTTCATCCACCTGGCTTCTGTTACTCCGTTGGTAGACGCTGCTAAGATTGGTGTAGGTGCTGAAAACTGTGCAGACAAAGCATCAGGTGCTTATACAGGTGAAGTTTCTGCTGAAATGGTTGCTTCTACTGGTGCAAAATATGTAATTCTGGGACACTCTGAACGTCGTGCATACTACGGTGAAACAGTTGCTATCCTTGAAGAAAAAGTAAAATTGGCTTTGGCTAACGGTCTGACTCCGATTTTCTGTATCGGTGAAGTGTTGGAAGAACGCGAAGCTAACAAGCAAAACGAAGTAGTAGCTGCACAAATGGAATCTGTATTCTCTCTGTCGGCTGAAGACTTCTCTAAGATTGTATTGGCTTACGAACCGGTTTGGGCTATCGGTACAGGTAAAACTGCTTCTCCTGAACAAGCACAGGAAATCCATGCTTTCATCCGTTCTATCGTAGCTGACAAGTATGGCAAAGAAATCGCAGACAATACTTCTATCCTTTACGGTGGTAGCTGCAAACCTTCTAACGCTAAAGAATTGTTCGCTAACCCGGACGTTGATGGTGGTTTGATTGGTGGTGCTGCTCTGAAAGTATCTGATTTCAAAGGTATCATTGATGCTTTTAACGCATAATTAAAACTTCTTTCAGGCACGGATTTCACGGATTACACGGTATAGTTTAGTCCAAGAGATTTCGAAAACTGTGTAACCCGCGTAATCCGTGCCTAAATATTATTTATAGAATGAGAAAACTAGCTTTACTTACTTTGTTGTTGGTATTGGCAGTTGTCGGTGTACAGGCACAGGGCATTGTCAAAAGTCTGGAACGTAACGTTCCGGGACAAGGAAAGGTGACTATTCATCAAGATCCCCGTATTGAGGCTCTGATAGGGATGGAACGTCCTGCAACAGGTGAACAGAAAGTAATAAAGACTTCCGGATTCAGAATACAGGCGTATGCCGGTAATAATACTCGTCAGGCTAAGAATGATGCTTATCATGTAGCATCACGCGTTAAAGAGTATTTCCCTGAATTGACAGTATATACTTCGTTCAATCCACCTCGTTGGCTTTGTCGTGTAGGTGATTTCCGGAGCATTGAAGAGGCGGACGCAATGATGCGTCGGTTGAAGTCTACCGGTGTGTTCAAAGAGGTTTCTATTGTAAGAGACCAGATCAATATTCCTTTATAATTGTATCATGTTAGAAAAAGAAGAAATTATTTCTCCGAATCTGGAGGAGTTGAAGAGTCATTATCGTAGTATTATAACTTTGTTGGGTGAAGATGCCGAACGGGAAGGGTTGCTGAAAACTCCGGAACGGGTGGCTAAAGCAATGTTAAGCTTGACGAAAGGGTATCACATGGATCCTCATGAAGTGCTTCGCTCTGCTAAATTCCAGGAAGAATACAGTCAGATGGTGATTGTGAAAGATATCGATTTCTTCTCCCTTTGCGAACATCACATGTTGCCGTTCTACGGGAAGGCACACGTGGCTTATATTCCTAACGGCTATATCACCGGGTTGAGCAAGATAGCCCGTGTAGTCGATATATTCTCTCATCGCCTGCAAGTGCAGGAACGCATGACACTGCAAATCAAAGAGTGTATTCAGGAAACACTGAATCCACTTGGGGTAATGGTGGTAGTGGAAGCCAAACACATGTGTATGCAGATGCGTGGTGTAGAAAAACAAAATTCTATTACTACTACTTCGGATTTTACCGGGGCTTTCAATCAGGCAAAAACTCGTGAAGAGTTTATGAATCTGATTCAACACGGGACTTTGTAGAGAAAACCTGGTAAGAAATGCTATTTGGTTTCGGTACCGGGGAAGGCAGGCTTCGGCACCGATGAAGAGGGGGGGGCACCGATGAAGACATCTCTCGGCACCGATGAGGAATCATCGCAGAACAACCCTGTCACCCAATCGTTTTGCCATGATGCTTTGTACGGTCTTCAACTCATTAAAGCGTTTCATAAGCGAATCACATTTTTCATTATCATGGGCGAGAGCAGGATCTTGCAGGGCATAAAGCATGTGCTTCAATTCCTCTGTTACAATTGCATATTTGAAGTTAATCATTAACATTGGAACCATTTCATAGAGACGCTCTTCATCTGTTACGATCTTTTGGGATTTGGAGTGGTATTTACTAAGCTGATACCGCACATTAATCAAATCCACACTCAATTTACTGATTACCGGATCAGGATGTGCCAGGAAATAACGTTCAGCAATGAAATTGGAATCATGCATGTGTGCAGCAGCTTCCGATAACATTTGGCGGTGCAACGGATTATGAAAAGCTAACTCATCTTCTTTCAAATCATTAATCACATATTCTATAACGGTTACCGGAATCTCGTTTCCTTCTTCATCAGTCAGGTTACACATGATTTTTTCTCCATAACGAACTACCGCTTGTAATATCAGCCGTTCGAATTTGTAGAATTCTTGTCCTTCCTTTCCTTCCTGGGGGATAAAAGATGCATAGTTGTCTTCCTGCAGAGTGGGAGGAACCTCTGTATATCCGTTATCTATTTCAGGGGGCAACGGAATATCTCCGTTAGGCATCGGAGCATTTTCAGGCGGTATCCCTTGAGACATTGTAGCTGTTCTTTCAGCCATCCGGCGTTCCCGTTCCGTTTGTTCAGCCCGTTTCTCTGCTTGAGTTTCCCGTCTTTTGGCAACTTCCGATACCAACAGCTTATCTTCTACATGAAGTAGCTGTGCACATTCTTTGATATAGACATCTCTGACAATCGCTTCCGGGATAACAGAAATACTTTGCACCAGGTTACCAATCAGTTCCGCACGTTTGATGGGATCTTTTCCTGCATCTTCCAGCAGCAAGTTTGTTTTAAAGCGGATAAAGTCCGTTTCATGTTCAGAGATGAAAGCCTGGAATTCCGTTGAGTTATGTTTACGGGCAAAAGAGTCCGGGTCGTCCCCATCGGGAAGAAGACAGACTTTGATATTCATACCTTCCTCCAATAACATGTCAATTCCCCGGATAGAGGCCTTGATACCCGCTGCGTCACCATCGTAAAGCACAGTCATATTGTTGGTGAACCGGTGAATCATACGGATTTGTCCCGGTGTAAGGGCTGTTCCCGAAGAAGCAACCACATTCTCTATACCGGATTGATGCATGGAGATTACATCCGTGTAACCTTCAACCAAAAAACAACGGTCTTGTTTTACAATAGCCTGTTTGGCAAAATATATACCGTATAATTCGTTACTTTTATGATAGATTTCCGATTCGGGTGAATTGACGTATTTTACTTTAACCCCTTTCGTTGCACTGGCAAGTACACGTCCGCCAAAAGCCACCACTTTACCGGAAAGCGTATGGACAGGGAAAATCACACGTCCCCAAAAACGATCCCGCAACCGATGGTCATCCGTTTCGTAGCAAAGTCCGGTTTTTACCAGATACTCTTTTTTATATCCTTTTTGGATTGCCTCTTTGGCGAATGCATCGTGACTTTCAGTACAGTAACCTAATTGGAATTTCTCAATAATGTCATCGCGAAAGCCACGGTTGCGGAAATAAGCCATACCGATGCTACGCCCGTCTATATGATTTTTTAGTATGTTTTGGAAATAATCGCGCGCAAAGTTATTGACGATAAACAGACTTTCACGTTCGCTTTGCACAAACTTCTCTTCATCGCTTAATTCCCGCTCCTTGATTTCAATATTGTATTTCTTGGCAAGATACTTCAGCGCTTCCGGATATGACATCTGCTCGTGCTCCATAATGAAATGCACTGCGTTTCCACCTTTTCCACAAGCAAAACATTTGCATAATCCTTTGGCGGGAGAGACATAAAAAGAAGGGGTTTTATCACTGTGGAACGGACACAAACCGACGTAATTGACACCACGTTTGCGCAGGGTGACAAAATCCGAAACGACATCCATAATTTGTGCCGCGTCCAATATCCGGTCTATGGTAATTTGATCTATCATTCTTTCTTAAACATCATCTTTAGGCTGCAAAGATAATGTTTACTGATTGGATTTATCTCAGTTCGATGAATAAAAAGAGGTTAATTCGAGGCTTTACAGATAAAAACAGCATAGATTTATCAGACTGTATAGTCTTTTCGGTATCTTTGTGCTCGAATAAAACTATTCTATTAGCACAAAAATAAAAATATATGAATGTAAGGTTTGGAATTTACTTCTTGGTAATGGTCGTTGTATCTTTTTTTTCTTGTAGTGACCATACTGATGATGAAGGAACAGATGGAGAAAATAAGTGTAAAGTTGTCGGAGCAGTTCAGAAAGGACCTTTTCTTAAAGGCTCTCAGATAACAGTTTTTGCTTTAAACAAAGATTTATTGGCTACGGGAGAAAGTTATCCTTCACAAATATCAGATGATTTGGGTGCTTTTTCGATTAGTAGTTTGATGAAAGCGGATTGTATAGAACTACGTGTAAATGGTTATTATTATAATGAAAACAGGAAAACTGTGTCAGAGGCACCGCTTAGTTTGCAAGCAGTAGCGTCAGCCGATAGGGAGAAAGTAAATGTAAACTTGTTGACCACATTGTCTTTTCTACGAATTAAAAAGTTGGTAGCTGATGGTATGAACTTTGATGCTTCTGTGAAGAAAGCGGAGGCTGAAGTTCTGGAAGCTTTAGGTATGCATGTTGGTGATGTATCTGGAGTCGAATTTTCAGAAATGGATATATGTGGTGAGCGTAAAGCGGATGCTATTTTGTTGGCTATGTCTTGTTTATTGCAGGAGGGGCGTACAACAGGAGAACTTTCGTCATTGATATCGGACATTGCTTCAGAACTAGCTGCTGATGGTACTCTTTCTTCATCTTTGAAAGAAAAGATCCACAAGAACGAGAAATATATTAATCTATTATCCATTATCAAAGGATTATTTGATTTCTATGAAGAAAAACAGATTGTTGATTATAAAATACCTCCTTTCTATCGCTATTTAGATTTAGATGGGGATGGACAAATAGGAGAGGATACTGCATTTAGGATGTTAGAGGATCAAATTGTACCTTCTCAGGGATTACCCGCAGAAGGATATGCAGGTGAGTATAAAGTGCTGTCTTCAACTGGCTTTACTGTTAGGGCTGATTGCGACTGGATAAAGGTGGATAAGAAGATACTGTCTGGTGATATCTATACTGTGAACTATAAGGTTGAGGAAAATACAGAGAAGGTCAGAGAAGGGAATATCCTTTTTAAAGATCCTTCAGGAAATATTTTGATGACTATAAAAATTAAGCAGATTTCATTTGCTCAACGTTTGTATCTTAAACTACCAAATACACGAAGTGTGAATAATGTGTCTAGTAGTGGTGAACTGAAGGCTGGTGAGGATATCTTGATTAATGGAGTGAGGTATAAAGTGGAGTATGACGAAACATTAAACAGACTTTATGTAGACTTACCAAAAGCTGCTTCTTACAGCGTTTGTTATCCAGTTGGCCTTGTTTCTCCTTGTGATGATATTTATTCATGTACAGTCGAATATTTGTCAGAAGTGTCCGGACAGCATCAAACTCCATATTATGGTGCGTTGTCGTCACCGTATATGATATCTGAAATTCCTAATCCGGCTGAAGTACAGTTGAAAATATGTTCGGCTTCTGTAAGTGTGGCTTTTTCGAATATGCATGCGGATGATTTAGGATATCTTATTGTGGAGGGAAATAAAAACTCCTTGTTGGCGGGTAAAGCCACTTATTTGATGTATAGTGACGCTCCATATTTTGATCCTAATTATATACCACTTGATCCTATATTAACAGATAAACGAAACAACATAAAAGTGAATATTCCGGAAAGTACACTTTCGTGTAGCTTTTTGGTATATCCTCAGACAGCTACTTTGAAAATAACCTTATATAATAAACAGGGGCAATTAGTAAGAGTGGAGGATGGCATGGAAAGTAATTATCAGAAAGGAGCTTTGTATGCTGTAGTATGGTAGGTTTGTTGTTTCTTCTTTTAAAATATCCCTTAGAGAAGATTGTTTAATAGAATTCAATAGACTCTTCTCAAGTACCAATATCGTTTTATGAAGATTGATACTTGAGAAGAGAGTGGGATTATTTAATCTTTTCCCGGATCTTCGTCAGATACTTTTTCATACCTTCCGCATCCTTGTTTTCGATGATTTCGAGAAGGTTTTTCAACTCTGTCCGGATATTAGTCACTTGTCCCGGAGTGCGTGGGTTGAACAGTATTTCCTGAAGCAGGTAATCATCTTCGCTTAGCAGCCCTTTAGCGATTGCCATGTGCTTTTTGAACGTAGTTCCCGGGGCTTCCTGATGTTTCATTACGGCAGCAAATACGAACGTCGATACGAACGGAATAGAAAGCGAGTAGGCTACTGTTTCGTCGTGCTCATCGAAAGTATATTCAAAGATGTTCAACCGTAATGTCTGATAGAGGTCTTTGAAGAATATTTTTCCCAGGTGGTCGCCTTCACTGATAATGATGGCATTTTCACTACTTAGATTGCTAAGACTTGCGAAAGTCGGGCCAAACATAGGGTGACTGGAAACGTAGCGGAAACCACTTTCTTCGTAGAACTTCTTCAGTCCGGTTTTTACAGAGGCAATGTCACTAATGATACAGTCTTTGGGTAGTACAGGCAGTATTTTGCGAAAGGCATCCAACGTGTACTTTACTGTGGCGGCATTAATAACCAGTTCCGGTTCAAATTCCTTAATCTCCTCCAATGTGGTGAAACGATACGTGTTATAGACGAAAC
>OKSF01003002.1_pt1 | contig 10549 bp, 9 predicted proteins | sample 1606061 | NCBI WGS metagenome assembly OKSF01 (sample SAMEA3541567, study PRJEB24748) | human gut metagenome | biome: human gut; feature: human-associated habitat; material: faeces | place: China | collected 2012 | reverse complement strand
TAGATAAACGGCATCATCAGGTTAAACACCATACCCAGCACGCGGCTGACGGTGGTATGTTCATTGATCAGATAAAAAAAGGTGATGGATGCGGCGATTACCAAAAACGCATAGACAGCGATGGTCGTATATTTCTTATTGAAATCAAGTTTCACGCGGACATTCTCCTTTTCTTCTTTGGGCAAGATGACCCAAACTTCTCTTTTTTCTTTCTTTTTAAGGGTGATGCTGGTGTATCTCTTTCTTTTTTTATGGAAAAAGTTAGTGCGATGTGGGATGCAACATTTTGAGGGGAATTTACGAAAACGAAAGTTTTAGCGGTATAACAGGGAGTTTTGGTTTCTTCCTCGAAACAAAGCTGCATCAAGCTTTTCGTTTTGTGGGCTCATGCCGCCCACACCGGCACATCCTTTCTTTTTACGAAGAAAGGATGCAAAGACGTATCCAAGAGGAAGTGTCCTCTTGGATATCTCCTCAGGGACAATCAAATTTGCAAAAATCTTTCGCTTTTTCCTCAAATCTGGTTCAGATCCCGTTTAAGATTATTCGTCCTCCGAGAGCAGCAGCCACTCTTCCCCGAACTCCTCGTTCTGGTTTTTCAGCTCCTCGATCTTCTGGCAGATCTCCTCCACCTGCTGGTAGTCCGCCGCAATCGCCGGGTCGGACATCTTCGCGGTCAGCTCCTCGATGGTCGCTTCGTTTTCCTCGATGGTCTTTTCCAAAAAGGCAATGCGTTTTCGCTGCGCTGCCTGTTTTGCGCGGTCAGCCTTGGTCTTGTAGAATTTCTGCGAAGCCTGTTTTTTCTCCTCGCTCACTTCCACCTTCTTGACCTGCGGCTCGATCTTGTGCTCCAGATAATAGTCATATCTGCCGTTGTAGGTTTCGTAGCCGTCTGCACTCATCTCGATAATCTTGGTCGGGATGCGGTTGAGCAGATAACGGTCGTGCGATACCATGATGATGGTTCCATCGAAGCGTTCCAGCGCGTCCTCGAGCATCTCCTTGCTGCCGATGTCCAGATGGTTGGTCGGCTCGTCGAGGATGAGCACATTGCCGCGCTCGAGCATCATTACCGCAAAGGCAACCTTGGCGCGCTCGCCGCCCGACAGACTGCCGACCAGCTTGTACACGTCATCGCCGGAAAGCAGCACCCTGCCCAGAATGTTTCGCACTTCCACCTCGTACATGTTCGGGAAGCGGTCCCAGATCTCGTTGATGGCGGTCTTTTCCGGGTGGAGCTGGCGGTTTTCCTGCTCGTAGTAGGTGGTCTTGACCTTCTGTCCCCATTCAAAGCTGCCTTCCTCCAGCGGAATCAGCTCCTGAATTGCCTTGAGCAGAGAGGATTTGCCCACACCATTTGGACCGATGATAGCGATTTTCTCTCCGCGCATCACGTCCAGACGCATATTGCGGCAGAGAACTTTGCGGTTCTCCCCTTCCCCGACCGCGATGCTCATATTTTCGCCGTGGAACACATCCTTGACCGGCGGTTCGTCATACTCAAACGAGAACGCAGCCTTCTTCTCCCAGATGACCGGCTTTTCGATGCGGTCCATCCGTTCGAGGGCGGCAAGGCGGGATTTTGCACTTTTGGAGGTGGAGGCGCGGGCGATATTCTTTGCCACAAATTCCTCCATCGACTTGATCTGTTCCTGCTGCTGTTCGTATTCCTTGAGCTGGCGTTCAACACGCTCCTTCTTCTGTACGACGTAGGAAGAATAGTTTCCGCGGTAGGTGGTGAGCACGGTGCGCTCCAGCTCCCAGATGTGGTCGACCAGACGGTTTAAGAAATAACGGTCATGCGATACAACAAGCAATGCGCCCTTGTAGGAAGAAAGGTAATCTTCCAGCCAGCCTAAGGTCTTAAAGTCCAGATGGTTGGTCGGCTCATCGAGGATGAGCAGATCCGGTTCCATCAGCAGAAGGCGCGCGGTTGCAAGGCGGGTCTTTTCGCCGCCGGAGAGGTTGTCGGTGATGATGTTGCGGTCATAGCTGCCAAAACCCATACCGCCCAAGATGGTGTTGATCTTGACCTCGATCTGATAGCCGTCGCGCGCTTCAAAGCGGGCAAGTTTTTTCTGGTATTCCGCCGACACCGCTTCATAGGCAGCCGGGTCATCGTGCACCTGCGCCATCTTTTTTTGCAGGGCGTTGATCTCATCTCGAAGTGCCAGCAGGTCGGCAAACACCGCCTCCATCTCCTGCTGGATGGTTTTTCCGTTTGCAAGGCCGCTGTTCTGCTTAAGGTAGCCGATAACCTTGCCGTTTGTGCGGCCGATCGTGCCTTCCTCATAGTCGAGTGCGCCGGTCAGCACATTTAACAGGGTTGTTTTTCCCTCACCATTTGCGCCGACCAGACCGATGCGGTCCTTTTCATTGATTGCGGCGCAGACATCCCGCAGGATACAGTCGGCGCCGTAATATTTAAATACATGATCCAGTGATACAATCATAGCAGTCTCCGTGAAAAGTAAAGTTTACATGAAGAAAGTGGTTTTACACAGCAAAGCTTTGATATTTTCTGCTGGCTTTGATCTGCTGCCGCAAGGTTTTGATGGGAAGGCGGCAAAATCACTTTCCTATATATATTAACACATCTGTGAAACTCTCTCAATATCTAATTTCACAAGAAAAGAAAAAAGAGAGTGAATGACACTCTCTTTTAAAATCTGATTCTGTTTTGGTGCAGTTGTGTACCCCCTCTTTTTCTCGCAGAAAGTTTCGTGATAAACAGAGGGGGCGCGTGACCGCACTGCGGGAGGGGATGGTTTTAGTTAGAAAGGTAAATTGGTTTTGCTTTCCATCCCCGGAAAATCGAATAAAATTCGATTTTCATGGTGACGGCGCATCATTCTGATTTGCGCCGCCTACTTTAACCGTCACTTCCCCCAGGGATATCTAAGGGGAAGCCCCTTAGACACGCCTTTCGTATCTTTCCTCGTGAAAGGAAAGATACCGCGGTGTGGAGCGCGGAGCTCCACGAAGGGAAGGTTTGCAGAAACTTGATTTTAGGGCAGTGTGTAAAGTGTTTTCGTTTCTTTCCCACCCTCAAATTTTATCAAACTTTCTGCTTTGTGGGCTTGTGCCGCCCACACTGGCACTGACTTTTCTTTTACGAGAAAAGTCAGCAAAAGCGTATCCAAGAGGAGGTGTCCTCTTGGATATCTCCTCAGGGACAATCAAATTTGCAAAAATCTTTCGAAGAATGGAACTTTAGTTCCATTCTTGGGGGCAATGACATAAAACTCTGTTTTTATAGAATCTAAAACATTGCCCTTCACCCACAGTCACTTCGTGACGTTCCCCCTCTGATGCATTAAACTTTCGTGAAAAAAGATACCGCAGGAGTGGGCGGCACAAGCCCACATCAGCAAAGTATCAGGTTTGATGAGACTTTCCGTTCGAGGAAGAGAATATGATAAATTCTCCCCCCTACTTTTTGTGGTGCAGCGCCGGCTGCTGCCACTTTCCGTAACGGTACATCAGGAAGGCAAAAACGCAGATTAAGAAGTTGCTGGAGGTCATCGAGATCCATACTCCTAAGCTGCCAATGTCGGTGAAGGTCTTGAATAATAAGATCATCGGCAGACGCATGCCCCACAAACGGCCGACCTCCATCGCCATCGAGTATTTGGTGTGTCCGCTTCCCTGAAATAATCCCTGGAAGGTAAAGAACATTCCCATCAATGGAGCCGACCACGCCATGATCTGCAAAAATTCCAGCGCCTGACGGATGGTCTCCGGTTCATCCCTGGTCGGCAGGAAAAAGTCGATCAGCGGATAACGGAAGAAGAACAGGAACAGCGCAACAAAGCTTCCGCCGATCATCACGATGCGCGATACCTTGAAAAAGGCCTCCTTGGCACGCTGAAGGTTGTTCGCACCGATGTTCTGGCCCACAATGGCGGTCAGCGAACCGGCAACGCTGCTGAACGGCTGGTTTACCAGGTCAAAAATCTTGTTTACCATACCAAATGCAGCCATGGTCGCGGTGCCGTAGGAAACGATGAAGGAGTTTAATACGATGAATCCAAACGAGGAACCGGACTGCCCGATGATGGATGGAAGCGCAACCTTCATGCAGCGGGAGATGCGCTCCTTGTCAAAGCGGAAATGATGAAAGTCCAGCGAGATGACGCCATGATTTCTCCACAGAACATAGGCTCCGGCAAGCGCCATTGTCACCTTGGAAAGAACGGTCGCCAGTGCCGCACCCTCCACATCCATGTGGAAGACAAAGATGAACAGCGGGTCGAGCACCATATTCATCAGCGCACTGACACCGGAGATGAGCGTCGGGGTCAGGGTGTTGCCCTGCGCGTTCATGATCGCATTAAAAATATAGTAGAAGAACATGAACGGGGTGTCCAGAAACTGGATATGCAGATAGGCAGCGCTGTATTCCATCATATCGCCCTGCGCGCCCATCAGGCGGACAAAGGGTTCGCTCAGTGCCGAACCGATCAGTCCAAACACGACACCGCTGAGCACCGCAACGGCAGTCAGCTGGGTGGCATAACGGTTGGCCTCTTCCCTTTCATCCGCACCCAGATGCTGCGACATCAGCGAGATGCCCGCGATGGAAAGCCCCATTCCCATCGCGATGAACAGCGAGTTGATCGGCCAGACAAAGGATACCGCAGCCAGCTCATCCGAGCCCACCCTGCCCAGCCAGAGGCTGTCTACCAGGTTATACAGCGTCTGGATAAAGTTGTTGACCATAATTGGGAGGGAAAGCCGCAGAATGGTGCGGTACAGATTTCCCTCCAGAAGATTTCCTCTTGCCATAAAATTTTCCTCCCCAAAATCTTACTCACAGTAAGATTAAATCTGGAAATTCATTATAGCATACTTTAGCGCAAAAAACTATCATCAGACGAAAAGATATCAGGGCAATGTTTTAGTTTTTCTGGAAAACAAACTTTACCGTCATTGCCCTTCTCCCTTACATCACCCCGCGCCCCGAACTGATGTACTCCTGAATCGCTGCAAAATCAAGGCTCGACTCGCTGCCAAAGCTCCCCTCACCGCCGCTAAACCTCTGTGCCGATGCCGCAAAATCCCCCGAAACTTTCCCCTGCTCCCTGCGGCACTGGCAGTCCTCTTCAAACTGCTCGGGCGTGGTGATGCCTTTAGCAAGGCAGTGATCCAGCACCGTTTGCAGATAGCGCCAGCTCTTTGCACCATATAGGGCAGAATATTCAATCACTGCGCGCATCAGCTTGGAAGAAATCCCCCTGTTTTGCAGATAATCGCTCAACTGGCTCATGACAGCAACCGAAATACTTCCGATATTCTGCTCATAACAGGATAAAATTTCTTCGCGCTCGTCCACGACCACTACATCACCGTCATCCGGTTTTCTTTGTTGTTGTTTGCTTTTATTTTCTTTTGTTTTATTTTCTTTCCTTTTCTTTGTGTCATTTTTTAAAAAGTTATCCCCGTTTCCTTCACAGAAACCCTCGTTTTGCGGTGGGATATCGCCGCTACTACTGCCGCATTGGATAAAAGACAAGGTCTGCTCCGGCGGAAGAATCCAGTATCGTTTGTGCACACCGACCTCCCGCTGGCTGCCGCGGCTCTTAACCGCAAGCTGATACCGGCTCTGGATCGAGGCAGAGGTCAGCACCTTTTCCGACTCGAACAGCTCCCGGTCAAACAGCGAGCGCTCGAGCAAAAACTGCAGGATCATCCCCGCCTTTTCCGGGTCGATGCCAAGCTCGGCGGAGATGATGTAGTCAAAATCATCGTCGGTTTGCAGATAGTAGCCGTGCTCGCGGTAAATCTCGCACAGCAGATAAAGATAATAGGTCACGCCCTGTGCGCCGAATCTGCCCATCAGCGCCTTGATCTTGCGGTTGGAAAAGAAATCCACGTCCAGTGGGAAATAGTCCAGTCCTTCTTTTTGCGGTCTTGCCATGTTGCATCCTCCTTTTCTGGGGTCAAGATGACCTTTCACCCATACCCGCAAACGGGGGCTTTGTTGCGCACAAAGATGCAACTTTTGCTCTGTTTTTTAAAATTTTCTAAAAAAACGGCAGAAGATGATTCTCCTGCCGTTTTGTGATAGAGCCTTTTGTGGAAGGGATGTTTTTTAGTACAGGCTCTTGATGATTTCTACGCATTTGTCGATTCCCAGTGTGCCGCTGTTGAGTGTCAGGTCGTAGTTTTGCGCGTGACCCCACTTCATGTCAGTGTAAAAACGATGATAGGCGGCGCGGCGTTTGTCCTTGTCCTTCAGACGCTGTTCGGGGGATTTTTCCCGCTCACCGTATACCTCCACGATTCGCTTTGCCCGATAGGACAGATCTGCGTGGATGAACACCCGCAGACAGTCTGCCTTGTCCCGCAGGATGTAGTCGGCGCACCGTCCGACAATCACGCAGGGACCTTTTTCTGCCAGCTGACCGATCAGCTTGTACTGCATCTCCCAGAGATAGTCGGCGTTGCTGGGGCCGGAAGCCGGGTGAGAAAATGCCGCTGCCAGAAAGCCGCCCGGCGCATATTCTCCGGTCTCCTGAATGTAGCTCTGCTCAAATCCGCTCTCTTTGGCAATCTCCTGCAGGATTTCGTTGTCGTAGCACGGGATGCCCAGCTGTTCGGCAACCGCTTTGCCGATGGTTCGTCCGCCGCTTCCAAACTCACGGCTGATGGTGATGACTCTGTTTTTCATGTTGTTTCCCTCCTTCGGGTTATCTGGTTTCAAGGTGTCCGCGTTTCAGATGGTTTCGTTCATACAGCAAAAAGGCAAGTGAGAGCAAAAATGCCAGACCGTCCGCAACCGGTCCTGTCCACAGAACCCCTTCTACGCCCAGGAAGATTGGAAGAATCAGCGCTGTGGGCACAAAAAAGATGATCTGACGCGCAAGGGACAAGATGGCGGATTTGACCGGTTTGCCCACCGCCTGCAGATAGACCGCCGCGATGGTCTGGAAGCCGGTCAGCGGACAAAGCATCAAAAAGATGCGAAATGCCTTGACGGCAAACTCGTTGTACAAACCCTCTTCGGAGCCAAACAGAGATACCACGCTCATCGGGGCAAACTGGAAGATCAAAAAGGCTGCCACCGATACGATCTCCGAGGCGATCAGCGAGATCTCCAGCGCCTTTTTCACGCGGTGATAGCTCTTTGCGCCGTAGTTGTATCCGATAATCGGCTGGGTGCCGGTGGCGATGCCCAGCAGAATGGCGATCATGATTTGGTTTACCTTCATGACGATGCCGGTCGCGGTCAGCGGGATTTCTGCACCGTAAACCGACTGCGCGCCGTATTTTGCCAGCAGGTTGTTGGTCAGCGCCATGACGATGGTGATGGCAAACTGGGTGATAAAGCTGCTCAGTCCGAAGATCACGATGTTCACGCTCACCTTTGCGCAGGGAGCAAAGCTTGATTTGTTCAGATGCACGCTCTTAAAATGCGGCATGTAGAGCACCGATACCACAAAGGACGCTACCTGACCGATGATGGTTGCAATCGCTGCTCCCTTGACCCCCATCTGAAAAACAAAGATGAAAACCGGGTCGAGGATTACGTTGATGATGGCGCCAATGACCATCGAAAGCATGGCATATTTTGGACTTCCATCGGCGCGGATCATCGAGTTGATGGCTGCCGAAATCATCATGAACGGCAGTCCGGCACCGATGATAAAGCCGTATTCCAGCGCAAAGGGACGCAGAACATCGGTCGCACCGAACAGCGTCAGGATGGGGTCGATCCAAACAAGAAAGATCACAGCCAGCAGAATGCTGACGATGGTTACCAGGGTGACGGCGTTGCCGACCCCCTTTTTGGCGGTTTCCATCTCTCCCTCGCCCATCTTCAGGCTCAGATAGGCAGCTCCACCGTTGCCGATCATCATGGAAAGCGCCAGCGCGATGATGGTGATGGGGAAAACGATGTTGGTGGCGCCGTTTCCAAGGTATCCCACTCCCCAGCCGATAAAGATCTGGTCAACGATGTTGTACAGGGAATTGACCAGCAAAGCGATCACGCTGGGGACGGCAAATTTTACGATCAGCCGCCCGATCGGCTCTGTGGCAAACGGACTTTGTGTTTGTGGTACTGCATGTTCCATGGGTAAAATCTCCTCCTGTAAAATAAGTAATTAGTTACCTATTAGGATAAAAAAGCAGGCAGCGCAGCCAAAGGGATATTTTGCGCGCTGCCGGTTGCAGAAAACGCCCTATTCCTCGTCGATGTTTTTCAGGATCATGTCGGCAAGAACCAGCAACTGCTGCTGCTGTTCCTTGGTCAGTGTCCTGCAAAGCTCGGAAAAGACCTCCTGATCCTGCGCGAGGATCATCTTATAAATTTCGGCGGACTGCTCGGTGCAGGTGATTTTTTTATACCGCCGATCCCTTTCGCTGGGGACGCACCGAATCAGCTGTTTGCTTTCCAGCCGCTGCAAAAGCTTGGTCATCGCCGGATGGGTCACATGCTCGATGCGCTCCAGATCGTTCTGGTGGATTTCCGTTTCTCCGGCAGCCTCCAGACGGCTGATGGAACCCAGCACCCTCAGCTGCACCGCTGTCAAACCCAGCGCGGCAGCCTTTTCATCCAGCTTTTTTCGAAAAGCACGATTGATGATCGCGATTTTTAAACCAAAAGGCATCATAAAAAAACATCACCTGACCTTATATAAGTAACTTGTTACATATTATATCCTTACGCACTGCTTTTGTCAAGGATTTGCACAGAAAACCTATATCCAAACAGCAAAAAACGCGGTATAATAAAGAAAAAGGATAAAGATAAAGTCTGTTAGAAATAACAAAGGACTTACCTGAAATCCTCGTTTTAATCCTCACAGCCCGGCAGCTCAAATGAAAAAGAAACAAAGAAAAAAGTAAGTCCTCTTAGGAAAATGATACCACATCTGCAAAGAAAATGAAAGTGAAAATTCATATTTTGCTTATTGCTGTGGTCCGATGATCCAAAAGCCCCCACTATTTTTCTGCGGATGAGTCCCGCTCCCGATGTACCTTGGGGAAATCTTCAAAAAGGAGGTTATCCTGTGAAACCTGCAAAAAAACGCACCCGGATTCTTTTTCTTTGTATATTATTTTGTTTTGTGTTATACCAGATTCTCTTCCCTGTTCGGACCTTGAAAGAGGTTTTGGAAGCAAGGGAGATTTACAACTTAAGCGATTCATACGAACGAAAGGAGTATGAAGATACCTACGTTCTGCCGGAAGCTTTGCCAGGATTACAGCAGGACGTTCTCGGCGTACGGGGAACACTTCCATCATTTTATGATTTTGAGTTACTCTCTTCTCAGGACACAGATCAAATCTGCAAACTTCTCTCCTCCTTAAAGGTTCGCAAAAAGCTTGGAAAGTACCACGAATTTTCCACCCAACACCGCTTAGAAAACGGGTACGAATATCGGATTCGGTTTTCCTGGGTCAGCAACCTCACAATTACACTGTGTCAGAAGGAGCTTTGCTTTGAAACAAGTCCCGCCTTCCGCTACGGGTCCGAAAAATTCAATGTATACTATCTGATAAACTGCCCGGAAAATCGGGAGGTACTGGAAGAGCTCGAAAACTTTTTGCTGCAAACCTTCTCGTGACAAAAGGTCTGGGATATAAAAAGGAGCATCACCTTAGGATTAGAGGTGATGCTCTTGTTTTTTTACGCTGATTTTCTATTTTACAGATGAAAAAAGAGGGGTTTACATCGATTATACTATTTTGTAACAAGAGTTCCTAACGCAGGATTTTTCTGAAAAAACAAAAAGAGCCTGAACGCGAACTGCGTCCAGACTCAGTCTGGTGCCGGTGGCGTGGAACCCAAAGGTTCCGACTACCCTGTTTTGACCTCTTTTAACCCTCCAAATCCTCCTCACGAAAGCTCTCCTCCTGGATATTACCGTAGGTATAACCGTTGTCATTGCTCAGATAAACCGGTGTATCTTCGTCAAACTGTTCCAGAAATTCAATCAGCTCCCCTACTGTAAAGGTTCTGCCGCACTGTTTTGTGGTGTATCCGGTTCTGTTGCTTTCAATCATTACTGCCTTATTCATGTTACCAGCTCCTTTTCTGTATTTGTTCTAACATTGTATCCATATTATACAGGGAGCTGCTGAGGAAAACCACCGTGAGAAGGTACAAGAACCCCCACCTTTTGCGGTACAGAATGGACCTTGTGTTTGTTGGGTGGAGAAGGTATAATATACTCAAATATTAGGAGGTTTTGTCATGAACAAATTGTTACCTGCATTCAAAGATTCTCTTTTTATGAATTTCTCAGAACCATCTGTTGATTGGTTGGAGGATACTTTAGATTCCTTAATAAATAACGAAGCAGTAGAAAACATTCCTATACTCAAAATACTGATAGGATTCTGTAAAACAGGAGCAGCAATTCATGAACGTAATCTTATGAGACAAACGATTGCCTTTCTTCTCGGACTGAAGAATGGTTCCCTTACAGAAGAACAAATTGCTGCATATCGGAAGAAAGTCTTTAAAAATCAAAAAAGGACCTTGCAAGAACTCGAAAGAATCCTTATTGTGTTGAATCAGCAGATCGATGTTCAGCAC